>ERZ795043.185-NODE-185-length-75188-cov-7.644510_pt1 | contig 75188 bp, 56 predicted proteins | sample MGYA00375127_ERZ795043 | MGnify/ENA primary metagenome ERZ795043 (study PRJEB30172, sample SAMN05518447) | compost metagenome | isolation source: Feedstock adapted compost from Newby Island compost facility, Milpitas, CA | place: USA:Newby Island compost facility... | reverse complement strand
CAAGAAGGGCAAAAACCTTCGGAGCAGAGTTCAAATTAGTTTTCACTTGCGTCCCGTATCGATCCAAAACGACCGCCGCCAGTTGCAAGACTTGCGGCGGTTATCTTTTTGACCATATTAACGGCCCACCTCGCACCGATTTTTGCACCAGGCAGCGACCGGCACAGAGCGCCCCGGGCTTTTCACCGCTGGAAGAATTTCCAGCCTTGCTTGCCGAGTTTTCCAATCAGGTGTGTCGTCAGCCATTGCACGCCGACCCGTGAGACATGCGGGAGAATGTGTTTGGCCTGTTCCCCAAGCAATCGCCATGTTTCGGGTTTGCGGTGCTGGCGCAGAAGCCGATTTCGCTGGACGCCTAAGGCCTCGTGCCAGCGTTCGCGAATGGCTGTGAGGACCCCCTCCTTCACGTTGTACAGGCGGTCTGGATGCGTGCAGACGGGAATGGCAGGCTCGCTGGAAGTCAGCTCAAGGTCGCGCCGGACGCACTCCACGAAGTCGCGAATCGACCGCTCTTTAGGCGACAGGTTGTCGCCGACATTCTGTTCCTGCCAATCGTACGGCGGATTCCATTCGTGACGGGGACGGAGTTCGTCGATGAATGAGCACACCGCAATAAGCGGCGGTTGACAGAGGAACGGCCGTTCACGAAAGAATTGCCGAAATCGCCGGACAAAGATACGGTCCGGCCTGCGGGCAGCAATGCAGGCCGAACAAACGATCACCACCATATCCGCTCGCTCTACCTCTTCCCACAGGGAGCGAGATTTCTCGATCTCCTGCTCCGACTGGTAACCGGGGGTATCGACGAGAATGAGGCCTCCGGGCAATTGACTCTTGTTCTTCTCCCTGGAGTTGGCATCCTCGGGGATGAGACGGTAATGGCAAATTTGGTTGGTGGCCGGGAGAACATCCACATGTGCCCGCCAGGCACCACAAAGGGCATTGACCAGGCTTGATTTTCCCGCCTTGAGCTGACCCACGATAACGATCCGAATCAGTTCGGCAGGAACGGATTCGTCCCCTGTCGAACCCTGCGCCGCTTTCCACTCTTCCTGGAGGTAGCCTGCCCTTTGCTTCTGGAAGAGTTCTTCATCCAAAATGACCCGGCCTGAGTAAAGCTCAATAAGATAAAATCCAACCCGTCGGATAATAAAGGCCAGCGCTTCGGACTTCATCTGATCCACTGTTTGCTGAACGGTCTGGCTTGTGACGTAGCGTTGAAACTCCCGCCACAGCGCATTGATCGGCGACGCAGCCGCGGTGACAATGCGGTAAATAATGTACAGGGATTGCCACCACTCCCAATACGTGCGGAGTGTTTTCCAGTCGTTGATTGTAAGAATATGAGAGCCAGGAATATTGGTTTGGATGGTCTCGCGGAGTTCACGGGTCACTTTTTCGATTATTTTGAGAACGTCGGTCACCGGCACCTGGAGGTAAGCTTCCTCCCTGTCGGGGTAAAAGTGGCGTGCCACGGTATGCATGAGTTGAAGGAGAAGATCCTGAATATCGTCAACTTTATTGACCAATAGTTGGCCGGCCTCGGCCTGTGCGGCCAGGTCTTCCACCTTCTGCCAGGCCTCTCGTTCTCGAGAGGGCCAATCCTCGGGGCACGCCGGGAGGGGTGTTTTCAACGCATCCTGGGGCGCCTTTCTGCGATAGTGACTGACAGCGACAAAAAAGGCTGCGGTGATTGCCGCTGTGATGATGCCATAAATGAACACCCAGCCGTTGCGCCAGAGCGTGTAGGCCCCAACAACCATCAAGCCAACGTATGGAATAGCCACAATCATCAGGGTGATCGCCCACAAAATCGCCTGCCGTTTACTGAACATGGAAGTCCCCTTATTTAATACGTATTAAACGCCTGAAATAATACTCGCCGATTTGTTGGCAGAGATACTCCGATCAGAGGGGATTCAATGCGCATGTGTTGCAGCGGACAGATGCTCATTTTGTCTCTCAGGTACTTTTCACCGATTGAAAAAGGCCTGTCGCATGTTCGCGGGCGAACTTCAATTCATTTTGATAAATGTGTTTAATGTCGTCGACCGTCGGCACCGCCCCCTTCTTGATTTCCGCAAAATACCATGCCAGGGTTTGCCCCAGTGCATAGGTTGAGACGCCATTGAAGGCCGCTGCGGCCGGCATACCGACCCAGGGCAAGAACTTGAGCAACTCGCGAGTCACGTACCGCACACCCCAACGAGTAACGAATCCCCACCCCAGGGTTGCCACCATATCCCAGAAACGTTCCCAGGTGAGAGGCTGATTGTAAATGGCTGCAAGCCGCTGGGCCATGAGAAGCTGAATACCCAAAATCAAAGGCAGGTCAATCGCCGGAATGGGGACCGCTCCCGCACCCGCAGCAAGAAGGGCGTAATGGAGGATCACTTCCTGTGCCTTTTGCGAATGGAGGGCTCCCGCGTGACGACGCAGCTCTTGGGTGGCCGCGATCATCGCCCGGATACTCACCGGAAAGGCATCCTCGATGGCCTGCCAGAGTTGCTCCAAGCCATAAAACTGCGGGGTGTATCCATCTTCGGGCAGCGTAAAATCAATGGCTACAAAGCGGACCTTGTCCCTCGGGAACCACGAACGTTGCTGAGTGAGGGCACGGGCAAGGTCTTGCGGTACTTCCGGCGGGAAGGGCTCACGATCAAATGGATACGGGAGAATGTGACGCCGCTCCTGCGGGGGATAGAGCCTGTGAAGGCATGTCTGCACCACGATCACCGGCCAATCGGGATGCCGCCGCATCACCTCACGAATCACGTTGCAAACAGCATCTCGCCCGGAATCGTCCGCCCGCATGACGGCCATCACGAGGTGTGCGTCCTGCTCGTGCCATTGCAGGTCCTCCGTGGGATCATAATCGGCGTCGCCAAGACCGCGCGTGTCCAGGAACTCCAGAAGAGGCGACTCATGGCTCGGGAACGGATAACGCCACGATGATTTCGTGCAGGGCTCAAATCCTTTTCCGATTTCCGCACGAGGGTCGCCCGTGAGGGCATGGACGATCGACGTCTTCCCCGCCTGGGCCTTTCCAACAAGCCAGATGACCGGCCGGGGCAGACGGGCTTTCAGCTCCTCTAACTTCCGGTCAAACTCGGGATCGTTGAGCTCGGAGGACTTCGGCAAAATCATACTCATCTCCGCGCACAATGATTTTTGCCCATCTTAACTCATATTACGGCTCGATGGCGGCGCGATAACACAAAAGGTCTCCGTCTTCGGTGGCCACCAGCAGAGCGTTTTGCACGACAACCGGGGATGCCGAGATGGCGCCGCCCACGGTGAGCGACCACGGCGACTGTCCGTCCCTGATACGAATGGCATAAAGATGACCATCCAACGAGGCTGCCAGGACCAAATCATTGTCGGGATCCGCATCCTGTGTTGCCCGCACAATGACCGGCGACGCATCCACATAGCGCCGCGTAGGAAATCGCCACAAATGTCGGCCGGTAATGCGGTCAAAACAGTGGACGGCTTTGTCTCGACTGCCCACCACAACGTAGCGCTCACTCACCGCCGCGGACGCCCGAAAGGCTCCGCCATCGTTCTCATTGTCGTAACGCCACACGACTTTTGCCTGCTTCCAGTCGATACCAAAAAAGACACCATTTTCCGTGCCTACATAGGCCAGCGGGCCCACCACCGCGGGTGTCGAGCCAGTCGGCCCTTCCAGGTCGATCGCGGCGATTTCCTTGCCATCGTGGATTTCCAAGACATGCAGTTTTCCATCGCATCCAGCGATGAATGTGCGTCCCTCCACGATGGGAGGTGTGCAGCGAATCTGATCGTGGCCACCGCCTTTCCACAAGATGTCCCCACTTTGTGCATCAACGCAATAGAGGAATGTGTCCTGCGATCCAAACACCACAACCTGTTTGCCCGAGGGCAGCGTGGCGAAGCTGGGCCCCCCGTCAATTTCTCCGGCCACTTCAAGTTGCCACACGGGATCGCCGGTTTCCGCGCGGAGACAGTGAAAGCCACCATTAACATCTCCTACGTACACATGGCCATTCCAATAACAAGCGGGCGCAACGATTCCGGCAGGTGCCTTCCACGCCCAGCGCTTTTGTCCTGTTTGCAAGTCCACGGCGTAAAAATTGCCTTCATTGCCACCCAGGAAGACGGTGTTTTCGGCCACCACCGGCGTGGCTGTGAATGAATCGTTCTCGGCGGTGAAGACCCACGCCTGCCGAGGCGGCCGGTCGAATCGACCCAGTGCCAGGCCAGTGGCCGTGAGCGTGCCTCGAAAGACTGGCCAATCAGATCCGGAGACGATATCCACCGCCGTCTCCGCGGATGTCGGTTCGGCCACGCTGTTGTGGAGCGTGGTTCCGGATGGCACAGTCGGAGAGTCCTTATGCCTTTCGGCATCTTGAGAGCGACTGGCAGCAGGCTTGGAGTTTCCCTGTTTGACATTTTCCGAGCCCCCAGGCTCACTGAAGCAGTAGAGCGCCTCAGCCGTTCTCAGAACGAAATCACGATCGACCACCGCGGGCGTGGCCAGGCACTGGCCGCCGATGTCATTGCGGGCAAGCAGTCGGAATTCATCTCCTGCCGCGACAACAAAGACCACGCCCCGTTCGTTGACGGCATACAATCGGCCATCGGCCGCCACAAGCGAAGCCGTGAACGTCCCTTCCAGCGAAGCTCGCCAGACAACCTCACCGTTCCCCGGATTGTAACAGGTCAGCCACTTCAGATCGGATAGCACATACAGACGATTGCGATAGACAATGCCGGAGGGGATGTACGGGCCACCACGTGGCAACCGCCAAAGGAGTTCGGCCCGCACTGATCTCTCTTGTCCTTCGAGATGAAAGGCCAGGATCGGCCCGTTGCGACCGCTTAGACTGAAAAGTGTTTGGTTGCGGAACAGGGCAACCGGGGTGACGAGGGTTTCTAACCCGTCGTAGGACCATAGCTTACGGCCCGTGCGGGAGTCGTAAATCGTCAGTTGGCCGACGTTGCCCACCTCACCGCCGTTTACCACCAGGTAGGAGAGGTTCTTCTCCAGGGGCACGAGCACGGGCGTCGTCCAGCAGCCGGTGGAATCCCGAGGGGTTCTCCACACTTCTTTCCCGGTGCGCTTGTCAACAGCGATCAGGAAGGAATGCTCTTCACGGTCACACAGTTGGATCACGGTGTCTCCCACAATAATTGGGCTGGCGGCCACCCCATAGATATGCTCTTGCGGACCCAGCGGTTTTTGCCACAGGAAATTACCCTCGAAGTCACAACAGATCAAACCTGCGGAACCGAAGAACGCGACGACTCGCTCTCCATCGGTGGCTACACTGGGTGACGCGTAACCATTCTTGGGATGGGTTTTGCCCTGCAGTCGGCCCACCTCCCGCCGCCACAGTAATTGGCCGTCGGAGCGACGAAAGGCAAGAACGACTCCGACTGGTTCCCGATCGTTCCCGACGGCCGAAGTGACAAACACGAAATCACCCCACACCACCGGTGAGCTGTTGCCTTTGCCGGGAACCGGGACTTTCCACTTGAGGTTGTGTTGCAGCGAGAATTGGATCGGCGGATGGGCGTTCACCCCGATTCCCTGGGCAAATGGACCGCGAAACATGGGCCATTGTTCCAGGTCGGAAGCCGTTTCCAATGGATCCGTTTCGGCGGCCGACCAGGGCTTCGCTTCGGGAGTGATGACCGGCTTCCGACAACCACTGCTGAGGCATGTCCACCATGTGCTGAAAACAACGATCGAAACGACGGCGACAATCTTTTCTGGCTGGGCGGTTGATTGCCGGGGTATTGATGGCGGTCGAGTTCGCATTGCTGCTCCAACGTCGGGACGCCTGTTCATTGTCAATCCCTTTTTTCGAAAGGCAGGAGAGTTTTTACTTTCCTTCGTAAGCGTAAAGGAGGCCATTGCCCATGTGCAGCAGATTTCCTGCCATTATGGAATCGCAAGCAATGGAAGTGCCAGATGATCTCCCTATCTTATCCCGGTTTTTTGCGAGGATCGCTGAGAAGGCAATGTGTTGCAGGGGCAATTCATGAATTGCCCCTACCGCTTATCCAGCAACTGAACCAAGCGGTCGGAGCCCGGTCGTTAAGATGCGTTTTCCAAAAATATTTGGAAAATGTGACCTGACACGCGGCTTTCGACGAGAAATCCTTCGGCGCGGAGCACGCGTGTCGTGCCCGCGGAAACTGATTCAGCATGATCTCCCGGTTGGTTACCCAAAGTTTTTCGACTCATCGCAAGAAGCGAGCTTAAACAGAGAATTTTGGCCTTGTCGCAGTGGCCGCACTGGCGGTAGTATCCCTCACGTGGAAAAACGCTGAAGTTGGTTGACGCGCGGAGTTACAGCCAGAATCCTATCCAGGGTGCAAATCATGGATCGCCGCACAGCTCTAAAGACGGTGGGCACTGCTTTTTTAGGTGGGTGGTGGCTTCAGCGAACCTGCTGGGCCGACACTCCCGAATGGCTCAATCCCGAGGTGCTCAAAGCCTCTCTCCACACGGCGTCACCGGAAGAGGAAGGCTTTATTGCCTACGTCGTGGAGCTGGTGAAAGCCGGACGACTGCCTCCCGAACTCCTTCAATCAGCCTATCTCTGGGCGAAGAGAAAACCAAAATACAAGTTTCAATACTTCAAAAGAGCGATCATTCAACTGGCAGCCGCCCGGGGAATTCGCCTCTGAGGTGTGATTAGCAACAGCAGTTTATTTAGCATCATCTCGGCTAGCGCTGGCAAGTGGTTGGCCCCACAACCCGAGAGTCTGCGTCCATCCTTCCACGACTCTCCGGCTCAGCTTTCCAGCAACCGCCGAACGCTGTCCAGCAGCCGATCCATGGCAAATGGCTTGCGAATGTAATCGTCCACGCCCAGCATTTCAGCGTACGCCTTGTGCCGACTTCCCTCGTTGGCGGTGATCATAATGACCCGGACGGGGACCTTGCGTGTCTGACGAAGTCGCTCCAGAACCAGGAAACCACTTCGCTTGGGCATCATCATGTCGAGAATGACAAGGTCCGGATTTTCAGTATCTGCCAGGGCCAGCCCTTGGTTTCCGTCCCGCGCAATGAGGACCTCATAGCCCATCGCCTCGAGGGCCACCCGCATCGATTCGACGATCTCCGGATCGTCATCGACAAGCAGAATGCGTTTGCGTCGGGGCGTGGATGCCGGGGACGTTTCTACTGCCGTCGCCGTCGGTTCGTCCCGCACGGATTGATCTCCAATGCTGCTCGACTTTCGCACAGCCATTGCCGTATCCTCGTCTCAGGAGGGAACTTCTCTCTGGCGGAAAAACCGTGTGAAGCGATCAACGCTCACGGACCTTCCGCAACGTTTTTGGGCGGGAATTCCTCACGGGCTCGACGGGGACACCTGCTCCGGAACCCGCATGTGGAGTTAAATTCACCTTTTGCTTACGCGATAGACCACCAGTTATGCCGGGAGCTTCACAAACCGGGATGGATCATCACTCCCCTTATGATGGCGTCTTGGCCGAATTATTTCAACACCGCTCCCCAAAATGGCGGGTCTATAGGCGGTCGGCCGTTGCATTCAAGAGTGTCAGGTCCAACGAGGCATCCTGCCCGCGAGCTGTAAGAAATTCGCCATCAAATCCGTCCACATCCACCTGACCCAACTCTCCCAATTCGCCCATACTGGCATGCGCTCGGACAGGGATGTATCGGTCGGACATGCCCAGTAGGTACTTCGGGCGGCCTTCCGGATCGGTCACGAGATCTTCCCAAAGGACCTGAAGACTCCCTCCGATGAGTTCACCGATGTAGCGCCGTCTGACTTGCTGCGCGAGTTGCTCCAGGTACGATGATCTTTCCTTTTTGACGTGTTCGGGAACCTGATCGGGATACTCGGCGGCGGGAGTCCCCTCTCTTGGACTGAATCGGAAAATGTGAATCTTTGCAAATCCGACCGATTCTACAACCCGACAGGTTTCCTCAAAATCGGCATCCGTCTCCCCGGGAAAGCCAACCATGATATCCGTCGTGATGGCCGGGTCGCGAAGGAGCTGCTTAACGCGTTCACACCGCCGCAAGTAGTATTCCACGTCTGCCCGACGCCGCATCCGCTTTAGAATTTTTGGTGACCCACTCTGCAGAGGGATATGAAGGTGGGAACAGATCCGTTCGGGATTTTCTGCCATCAATTCCAGCAGGCGATCGCTGACTTCATTGACTTCCAGGCTTGAAAGGCGGATACGAAAACGACGATCTACGTTGAGAAGCCGGGAAACGAGTTCCGCCAGATCCATTGTTCGGTCGTCGCCCGGTCCACGGCCAAACAGCCCCAGGTGAACCCCTGTAAGTACCACTTCCCGATAACCGTTGTCCACCAGTTGCCGCACTTCCAGGAGGATGTCTTCCACGGGGCGGCTCCACAATCCCGGCCGCACCTCGGGAATAATGCAGTACGTGCAGGGCAAAACGCAACCGTCCTGAACCTTCACGTAGGCACGATGCCGCCGAGCAAAAAAGGCAATCCCCGTGGGCACATCGACGAGCCCTCGCCGGGCGAGACACTCCCGCATCTGGCGTTTGTCGGTCAGCACCTCCGAGACGCCGGGCATCGACGCAATTTCGTCCGCCGCTTTTGCCGCGAAGCAGCCCATTACAATCACCTCGGCTTCAGGATGCTCCCGGGCGAGCCTGCGGAGAATCTTTCGGCACTCCGCGTCCGCCTGATGCGTGACCGTGCAAGTATTAAAGATGACCAGATCCACAGGTTCATCCTGCCCGGCGTCCCGATATCCCAGGCGCAGGAAACCCTGGCGGAGGTATTCCGTCTCGTACTGATTGACCTTGCATCCGAGCGTGATGGTACGAAGTGTTGGCATAAATCGAAGAATCTTTATCGGCGCACTTGGGTTATCTGGTGTCGAGTCTTTAATCACACCTCATGATGCCATTATATCGCGGAAACCGTTGGCCGACTTACCCAGGCCACCAACCTGCCGCTTTCATTGAAAGAACCTGCGACTTGCCCCAGGGAAGGAACGCAAACCAAAAAAACGCGAGTCCCACGAGGGACTCGCGCTGAATCTCAAAATTACTTGGACAGGAGACCTGTCGAATCAAATGGGCACGGTTGCCAAAGCTGCCAAACCCTGGCTCACTGCTGGGCAGGCTTCTGTTCGGCAGGCTTCTGTTCGGCAGGCGCCGGCTGTTCGGCTGGTTTTTGTTCTGCAGGCTTCTGTTCAGCAGGAGCGGGTTGCTCCGCGGGCTTCTGCTCGGCAGGCTGCGCTGCCGGTTGTTCGGCCGGCTTCTGTTCAGCGGGTTGGGCCGCGGGCTGTTCGGCAGGTTTCTGTTCAGCCGGTTGGGCAGCAGGCTGTTCAGGAGCAGGCGGCATCGTCACTCCCCCGGGCGCTGATGGAGCGGGGAGTTCGGGTCCTTTCTGCTCGGCTGCTCCCTGCGGCTCAGCAGGCTTCTCCTCACCGGCGGGTTGCGTTTCGCTCGGGGCTGCCTTTTGAGTCGTACCGGCAGCGGGCGTCTTTCCTTTTTCGGTTTGGGTGGCCGGTTTTGGGCAGCCGACCACAGCCACCAACAATCCCAGAGCCACGAACAAGGCAACGAGACGTTTCATCGCAGCAACCTCCAACTTGGAACCACATACGGACCACAAATGGGCGTCAGCTCCTCAGCCGACGCATTCACAGGACCCACAAACCAACTCAGGGGAGATACTCTCGTTGAAGGAATTGAGCAAATTCACAACACAGAGAAACTGCGCAAGACGTTGTTACAACTCGGTGTACGCTTTTGCCATTCTTTCCCAGTTATCCTGCTTTCGCAAGACATGCCCCGGTTCTGACTCCCGCAGCGTGCTGCCCATTCAAAGCTAATGATGCCATTCAAGGGTCTCTTATTCCGTCCCATCTGGAAGGTGGTGCGCTAGTGATGCCCGTGCCGCCGCTCTATGTTCCTCCGGTCTACACGGCTTTGAGACCTCTCCCACAATTCCGACTTTTCGACACGCTGTGGCGACGTCCCCGCGAATTGCCACGCAAGATCCAGAAAACGACGTTTCTCATGTCATCCGGGATGGCACAGATGGCTGTTTGTGCAGTGAGGCAGTGTGCCGAAATCTCACAGAGAACAGCCAGGCCGGGGCGTTCTTCGGGCCTGACGTTGCCAGCGAGACAAAATAATTCAACTTTCATGACGGGCCGTAACGAGCGCTTTTTTCCCGAGGCACTCTGAAGGGAGATGACTCTTGTGCACGACGAAGCGAGCACACCGTGCTGCCGGCCAAAGGCGAACACTTGATAGGCAACTCCCTGGAGACTCCCCGCAGAGCGACGCAGTCCATCTGCCTGATTGTGGACGGTGGGGGCGGTCGCCGCGACTGTCAGGGCGGCTGGTCGCGCGCCGGCGACGGTTCGGTCGAGTGGGCATCCAGCCAACGGAGCACCTCCGCGATGACCAGGTCTTTCTCCGGTTCACTGAGGACTTCGTGATAGAGCCCATCATATAGCCGTAACGTCTTGTCGGCAGCGGCTGCGCGTTCGTAGAAGAGTTGAGCACCACTCGCGGAAGAAAGTTTATCGCCTGTGCCCTGGAGCAAAATAAAAGGCGTCTCAAAATTGATGGCGACCTGCTGGAGTTTTTCCTGGAGGTCGATGAGCCCCAGGCCGGTTCGCAGCGGGAAACGCCCACGATAAACGAGAGGATCCTCGCGAAGGGCTTTAAGCACCGCTGGATCCCGCGACACGGCATGCTGACCGAAACGCCGCGCCGTTTTTAACTGAACGAGGCGAATTTCCGGAAAGACTCTCACAAGAAATCGTCCCAGCCCGATCAGCCATCGCGGGATGCGGACTGCTATTGTCACAGGCGGAGCACTGAGAATAGCGCCTCTAACGGGTGGGCGTCGGGTGGCACACCAGAGGATCACTAGCCCGGCCCCCATGCTGTGTCCAAAGAGAAAATCCGGTGCCCGGCCGACCTCGCGGAGTTGCTGGTTGACGTCGTCCAGGTCCTCAAGATACTGATCAAAATCGCGGACGCTGACCCGCGGACCTTCCGAGCGTCCGTGTCCCCGCAGATCGATCATTTCCAGACTGTAGCCGCGAGCCGTTAACTGGCTGGCAAACCACTCATACCTGCCGCAGTGTTCAAGAATTCCGTGCAGCCCGAAAATGCGGGCGCGAGGTAAGAAGTTGCGTGGTTCCCAGAGACGTCCTACCAGCCGGATACCATCCCGGGTCAGCCACGTCGTGTCCACGGAAAAGTCAGAGCGCTCAGCCACGGGAAATTGCGTTCTTCTGAGCCTACCTTACAAATTGAGTTCGCGGATGAACGTTTCCGCCTGATGAGCCGTCTGGATCCATTGATCCACACCGTGCGGACCGATGGTCACCTGCAATTCAGCGGGGCTGCGTGATCCAAGCGCGATCACTTTGACGCCCCTCAAATCTGGATTGTCTCGGATTTCACGCAACGTCCGCGCGGTGTCACACGGCGTTTTTCGGGAAGGCACCGGCTGATCAAAGTCGAAGATAATCAGATCGGGACGGGCATGCTTGGCCAGATAATCCAGGGCCTGACACCCATTGGGCACGATCTTAACCTTGAATCCCGCCCGCTCCAGGACCGCCGCGATGGGGCGCTGGCTCTTCTTGACGTTTTGAACAACCAGTGCGACGCGCTCCTGGTGCGTTTGAGCGGCTTGCATGGAACAATCCGCCTGCCCGACTGCACCCACCTGCTGCCGAGTTTCGTGAAGGTGCACCAGAGCCTTCTGAATCGTTTGACGGGCGAGCTCAAGGTTGCCCTGGGTTAATTGGACATCCGCATACTCCAGAGCTACGACGAGGCAATCCAAGATCTTCTCGTACGCCTGGTGGGTCTTAATCGGTAGTTCATTGGCTGAGGAATCGCGCTGTTGCGGCGGGGTGTTTCGTTGAAGGGAAGCCTGCGTGGAAGCCCGTTGGGACATCGCAGTCTCTTGTTGGAACGTCTCCAACAATTCTTCCCGCAATACTGGCACCTCTGGCGGCGCATCAATTCCCAATCGCACAGTCGATCCCGAAATCCGCACCACCTGAATAGACGTGTGCACGGTGGGAAGCACAATCCGTTCGTTTTCTCGGCGGGTCAGCACTAACATGACGTCCTCCTTTCCTTGTTTGGCGTCCACAGAACGATGTCACATCGTACTGGGCGTCTCCACTCCGTTTGCTACGACGAGCCTGGTGTGGTGGTTGTCAAGTTTTCGTGGTGTAGTTACGGTAATTTTGGGTTTTCGGTTCTGGAAATGAATCTCAGCACAGGTTGCCTTCTGGCACGCAGAACAGGCGTAACACTCCACGCCACCTGCCATAAATTGAATTTCTGGAGACTTTCTGGAGGCGCAGGGCGGAACGCTCTTACAGCAAATTCACCTTCTCAAATTTTCAGCCTGCCAGCGTGCCGCAGCAGCTTGCCTGCCCTTCGAAAACGATCACTGCGATACGCGGCAAAACCGAGCGTCCGGCGGCTCAACTGGTCGCCGGATGATCCGCTGAGTCATCCTGACAAGACAGACATGCAAGGGGACATCCTTGTCCGTGAACAATTGCCTTTTTAACAATTTCCCAGAAATTGGCCAAGATCAATTTTTGAACCGGCCAGGGGACAAGATGGCCAGGAAGATGATCAGACGAAAGAGACCTCAGAAGCTGGCCAGGGCGTCAGCTTCGGTCTTGAAAATCTGGAAGATCGTGTCAAACCGGGTAATTTTGAAGACTTCGTAAATATTGGGGTTAATTGAGCAGAGTTTGACAACGCCACCCCGTTTGGATACCCGGTTCTCTAAAGCCCTCAGTTTTCCCAAAGCGCCACTGGAAAGAAATTGCACGTTGGCGAAATTAAGCAAAAGCTTCGTCCGATTGCCCTGATCTACCAGCGAGAACAGTTCCTGCCCCAGTTCCTGGATCCCCAGGTCGTCGGTAATTCGGCTTTCCTTGAAATGAACAACCGTCACATCGTCCACTTCATACACGTCGATGTGACGGAATTCCCCCAATTTAACGTTGTCGGATTGTGTCATTGCCGCTGCTCGCTTCTCCAGTCTCCTGGATGGGGAACCTCGGCTGAAAACCTTCCTTCCAACGGCCTGTAACGATTTACCGGGCAGCCCCACCAGTTGGACCCTATCATAACGCGATTTTCGCAACTTGCAAGAGGCAGAGTTCGGTCGCGTGGTTATGGCTTGCCGCGCGCCGACTGTAATTTTCTTTGCCGCATGTCCCCAATCGCCCCCAGCCGGCTAAGTCGGTTGTTTTGCCAAGAGGGAAGCCTCCCGAGCCTTCCAAGCTGCCACGATCAGATCCGCCGTGGTCTCCACGCCCCAGCGCTCCACATTGAGGACGAGGTCGTACCATTGAGGATCGCTCACATCCTTATGGAAGAACTGCTGGACGAATCTTTGCCGAGCCGCTTCCAGTTCCTGCACGAAACGGCGGGCTTCGGCCTCGCTGAGCCCCTTCTCTCTCTGAATTCTCGCCACGCGATACTTTTCCGAGGCCACAATCCGCACAGCCAGTCCGGCGCTATCCGGCAAGACGAACCGGATCCCCCTGCCCACAAAGATGACCTGTCCTTTTCGGGCAGCCGCCCAAACCACGCGTTCGAGGCAGGCGAGGAACTTATCGCTGGAAATGACGTGCGGATCCAGCCACTGTCCCAGCGTGTCCCGCACCCAGTTGCTCGGGGACTCGTCAATCGATTCCAACTGGCTTCGTTCCAGGCAAAACCTCTGAGCAATGGTGTCGAGCACGTTCTTGTCGATAACGTCCCAATGAAGTTTCTCGCCGACTCGCTGGGCGATTTCTTCCGCCCCACAACCTGCCTGCCGAGAAATGGTAATGAACGGACCGAGTTGCTTTTGACTCGCGTGTGCTTCGTCGAAGCGGATCACCCGTTCCGCAATCTGCTGGGCCGCAGACCACTTGGCCATTTCCCGCTCAGCGGCCGCCCGAATCCGCGGTTCTCGAATGTCCACCATGGCACCCTCCCGTTTTTTTGACGAGTCCCAGAAAGACAAGCTGCGCGATCCCGGTCGTCTACAAACCGGACACCTTCCACCGCACATTCATTATAACCGGGGTCGGTTTAAATAATCCAGAAAATTTGTGGTCGACCATTGACTTGCCGCGTATCAGACGCCCCGACCGAGCGTGCCCTAAGGTGGGGGCTCATTCAAACAAAGAACGTTGGCGGAGAAGTCGGCCGCCGAATGTCCTTGACGCGGTGTCTGCCAAGATCACACCGGGTTTTCCAGTGCGGCCTGCACTTCAGGAAATGTTTGTCGGACATCCACCAGCGTTAATCCCAGGAAAAGTGCCAGGAAAAGTATCGCCAACGTGAACACGAGCCCATAGAATGGGTGATCGTACCGCAAATGCATGAAGAATAGAGCAACCAGGGCAGCTTTAACCGTTGCTATTCCAATTGCTACAAAAAGATTTCCCGGTCCCAGGTCGACCCATGTGGCGGCTACCGTCAGGGCCGTGAGTACGAGGAGCGCAATAAAGACGGCCACCAGGACATGTCCTGGCACCACGTGTCCTCCCGCATGATGTGCCTGGTTTACCTGCTGTGACGTCATACTCATTCCTTTTGCAAAGCCTCTCAGTTCAGCAGTTGTTTCCCTGAGCGGAGGTTCCTCCCCGTTCTCAGTGAATCAAATACAGGAGCGGAAACAGATAAATCCAGATCATGTCAACAAGGTGCCAGTAAAGGCCGACGTAGTCCACCGGCCCGTAGTATTCCGGACCAAACACCCCCTGAAAGGCGCGGATGAGAAGCCACGTGATGGCGATCATGCCTCCGACGACGTGCAGGGCGTGAAGGCCTGTCATGCAGAAATAAATGCTGAAGAAGACACCGGCCAGACGCGGCTCACCGGGGTATTCGGAGTGTTCACCCGCCGTTGCCGCCGTGGTGGGCTCGGGTGTTTGTCCTGATGTTGTGGCTTGGACAGCAGTTGGCGCGGTGGCCGGTGAGGAGGGTTTCGGAGCAGCATCCCCGTGGTGCTCAGCATTGGTGACGTGGGGATGGTACCAGCCTGCCCAGAGGAGGCCGTGCTCCCATTTCTGGCGATACTCGACATATTTCACCCCGAGAAACGCGCCGGCGCAGAGGAGCGTCGTTATCAGGCACAGCCGCAATGTTTGTTGCTGTCCCAGTTGCGCGGCTCGCACCGCCCAGGCCATTGTGAAACTGCTAAAAATGAGGATCGCGGTGTTCAGCGCGCCGAGGTTTTTGTCCAGAAAGTGGTGGGCGTAGACAAAAACTTCCGGATGATTCGCGCGATAGACGGCATACGCGCAAAAGAGTCCGCCAAAAAAGAGGATTTCCGTCACCAGGAAGATCCACATCCCCAGTTTGCCGGCCGCAAACTGTTGGGCCATGGAGTCGAAATGATGGGCCAGGTGTGCAGGATGCTCACCTGCATGGTGATCGTGTTCCCCAGTTGGGTGATGTTGTTCCGGAACTTCAACGGAGTGTGTTGCCATCGTCATCGCCGCAAAAACGGAGAACTAACGTTTAGAAAAACCGGAATTCTCAATACTCGCAACCATGAAAGTCATATTGCAGTGCGCATCCTCTTTTCGCCTCACGTGATTGCGGTCTGGCGCACCCAGTAACCCTGTGTTTCCGGATCGTACACCACCTGATCGAGGTCGTACGGATCGAAAGCCGGCGTTATGACGGGAGGACTGAGGAAATTCTCTTTGGGGGGAGGCGAAGGGCATCGCCACTCCAGGGAAGCCGATCCCCAAGGATTGGGCGGTGCCTTCTTACCCCACCATAAAGAACCCAGCAGACAGACGGCCGCCACCATCAACCCAATGGCCGTCAGATATGCCCCCGCGGTAGACATCAGATTGAGACCCGCAAATTCGGGATGCCGATCAAGCAAACTGGAATAATCGAAGTACCGACGCGGCATCCCTCGGCTACCCAAGACAAATTGCGGGAAGAATGTCAGATTGAGACCGAGGAATATCAAAAGCGCTCCCAAACGGCCGAGGGTATCGTTGTACATTTTGCCCGTCATCTTCGGCCACCAGTAGTGAAGGCCACCGAGGAAGGCGACAAGCGTCCCGCCAAACATCACATAGTGAAAGTGTGCCACCACGAAGTAGGTGTCGTGGAGGTGGACATCGGTGGCCAGGGCGCCAAGGAACAGACCTGTCAGGCCACCAATACCGAACAGAAGAATGAACGCAAGGGCATAGCACATCGGTGTTTGCAGCGAGATCCGCCCTTTATACATGGTCGCCAACCAATTGAAGACTTTAATCGCGGAAGGAATGGACACGCTGAAAGTAAGCGCACTGAAGATCATGCTGGCCAGCCGCGATTGCCCGCTGGTAAACATGTGATGTCCCCAGACGAGAAAACCGAGGATGGCGATGGCCACGCTGGAAAAGGCAATGAAGCGATATCCGAATATATGCTTGCGGCTGAAGGTGGAAATCAGTTCACTGATAATGCCCATTCCGGGCAAAATCATGATATAGACCGCCGGGTGAGAGTAAAACCAGAAAAAGTGCTGGAAGAGCACCGGGTCCCCACCCAGCTTGGGGTCAAAAATACCCAGCCCGAGATTCTTCTCTAAAGCAATCAGCAGCAGCGTGATGCCCAGCACCGGTGTGGCGAGGACCTGAATAATTGCCGTGGCGTAGAGGGACCAGACAAAGAGCGGCATCCGGAACCAGTTCATGCCCCGCGGACGCAGGAAATGAACGGTGGCGATAAAGTTAATCCCGGTAAAAATAGAGCTGAATCCCAGAATAAACGCGCCTACTACTGCCGTTGTGACGCGGGTATCGGTAGTCGTGCTATAGGGAGTATAAAAAGTCCATCCCGTGTCCAGTCCTCCTGTGAACAGCACGACCAGGAAAAACACGAGACCAATTAGCCATAAATGAAAACTCATCAAGTTGAGACGCGGAAACGCCACGTCTTTGGCTCCCAGCATGAGCGGCAACACGAAGTTACCCAGGGCGGCAGGAATCCCCGGGATAATGACCAGGAATATCATAATCGCGCCATGAAGAGTAAACGCGCGATTGTATTCCTTTGGCGTTAGAAGATAGCGCGGGGGTGTCGGCTGGACGGTGCTGGCAGCAGTAGCCGCTTCGGATTCAGCCACCATTTGGGCCGCGGCATCCTGCCCGGTGGAAGTATTGGCCGGAACCGGCTGACTCGGCCCCACAACCACGGCGGCACTCCCGGCGGTAGACGTTGCTTGACCAGGCTGGTGAACCAGTGCCGGGATGGCCAGGTGAGTGCGAATGAGGAGTGCGAAAACTCCCCCCAGAAGTAACGAGGTCAAAATGCCCACAAGATACATGACCCCGATCCGCTTATGATCGAGGGTGAAAAGCCACGACCAGATCCCACGCCCGTCGTGAAGATAGTCGGGCGGCGTCGAGCGGGCCACCGGCCTGGGTTCCGTAACTTCGGTAACCATCAGTTATGTCCTCCAGCCGACTGTTCCGATTTTAGCGATTTAATAAACTCAATAAGGGCAGCAATTTTGTCCTCATCGAGGAGCCCCTGGTACGGGGGCATCTGCGGTCGAAATCCTGCCACAACTTTGGCATCCGGCACCAGGATGGACTCGCGCAGATAGTTCTCGTCGGCCGTTACGGTAGTGCCATCCGCGAGCTTGACCTGGCTTTCGAAAAGTCCCAGAAAGGTAGGTCCCACCTTTGCGGAGCCGTCGATCGAATGACACTGGGCACAACCCTGACGCTGATAGAGGATCCGCCCAGCCTCCACCGGTGAGAGGTTTTTCATGAAGTTAGAGGCCTCTTCCAGCCATTTTTCAAACTCACCGGGGCGATGCACGATAACCTTGGCAAGCATCGAAGAATGATTGTCTCCACAGTACTCGGCGCATAAAAGATCGTACTCCCCGGGCTGGATCGCTTGAAACCAGGTGGATGTGTATCGCCCGGGCACGAGGTCCATCTTGAGTCGAAAGGCCGGAATATAGAGACTGTGAATGACATCGCGACTGGTCATCACAAGGCGGATGGGACGATCCACAGGCACGTGGAGATTCTCATCAACATATCCTGTTGGATAGGTAAAAAACCACTTCCATTTCTGGCCCGTCACGCGGATTTCATAGGCATTCGGTGGCGGTGTCCGCATCTCCATGTATCCAGCAAACCCAACCGCGAAAATGAATATGATGATCATCGTGGGAATAACAGACCAGGTCAGCTCGAGCCAGGTATTGTGACTGGGGGAGGGTTCGGGCCCATCCCGGTCAGGACGCGCGCGATATTTAAGGATAAAAAGCGTCATCAAGGTGACAATCAACAGAAAGAAAAATGCAGCCACATAGAACAAAAAATAGAATAGCCAATCCACGGCCGATGCCGTTGTGGACCCGGCGGGTGGTAGCCAGAAGCTTCCGCTTTGTACCAGCGGTAGAACTCCCGCGATTGAGTTGCCTGTCAAATGATTGGTTATTTGTGAGGGATCCATACTCGTTCAATCTGACCAGGACAACCGAACCGAACACTCATGATAGGAAATTGCTCTGAAAGTTTTTATTGTTCGCCCCAAGAATCGTCAGCCTGTGAAGTTACATTGACTCCATGTGTTTCGGGGGCACTATTGCCTGGATTGCGCTGTGTTCGTTCCCGCCACCACCACACCGCCAAAACCGTCCCCAAGACACAGACCGTGAGAACACCTCCTAACTGCATCAGGCGGTAGGCTGCCAGGGTGTAGGTTCCCCGGGTGGGGTCATAATGAAAGCAGAACATGAGGATACGGTCGGTGGTCGTGCCGATTTTACCTTCGCTCGCTTCTAAAAGGGCCAGGCGAATATTTTGAGCAGGATATTCCACCCCGTAAAGGTAACGGGAGATTTTGCCTTCCGGCGTGCATACAATGGTCACTGCCGGATGAATAAATTGTTTGGTTGCCTGATCGTAGCGATAATAGAAGCCCACGCTGTTAGCCAAACGCTTGATATTGTCTTCTTTGCCCGTCAAAAAGAACCATCCGCGGTCCGCTTCCGGGCGCTGGTAAGCAGTCAGGTAGTGCCGCTTGGTCGCGGCTGCCCGCTCCGTCGTCTCCTCGGGATTGATGCTCACCGTGATCATGCGGAATTTGCCGCCGAGTGTCCAATCGAGAGATTCCAGCCCTTCGAAAAGGCCGTTGAGCTGAAGATGGCACAGCTTGGGGCAATTCGAATAATTGAGAGTCAGCAGCACGGGTGTTTTTCCGTCGAACAGATCCTTCAAACGGACGGGCTGACCCTCGGAGGTTGTGAACTCCAGATCCAGCGGGAGCGTGCTACCGAGTTTCTCGTCTACGCCAACGCCCTCCAGTTCGTTGGGCGCAGTCTGGGACAACTGGGCGTTCACTCTTGAGCCCAGCAGGATCAGCCCGCAGACCAGGAATATCGTGAAGCCTCGGCTTCGCAACATGTTCACTTCCTCCCGAAGAGAGGTTTATCGCCACGCTGGTGTGTTAAGGGCACTCATTCAACACGCGGGATTCGACATTACCACCCGCTCGACTCTTTTGGAATTGTATGCCTTAGATCACGATCTCTCCAACAAATGTCGGGCAAATTTCAATTTTTTATCTTGCTGGTCGGTTTTTCTGGCGATTTAACCTCCTGTGTGGTTTGGCCAGTTTTTTCGTTGGGTTCAGGGGCTGGAGCGGGCGGCTGCATTCTGCCCCCAATTTCGGCCGCTGGCCGCCCTGCCTGAAGGTCGCGAAGTACCAGCCGCATGGCCTGATCGATGGGGAGGACGCCCGCTTCCTTCCCGGCTTGGGAGGCCGCTGCTGCCAGACGGAGTTGCTGCTCGGTCTTGACTGCGACAATCTCTTCTGGAAGCACCTGCCGGTTTCGCGTTTCAATCCGGCTCACCCAGGCGTAATAAATCACCTGGAGCAGAATAATAATTGCAAAAACGATCAGTGCTCCCACAAAACCAATAAGACCAATCAGGGTCGCATTGACGTCCTTTTCGCCCTGTACCTGGAGTTCGATTTCAGTATCGGGGACAGTTTGGCTGTTCATCACTTGCCACCATCTGTAACTTATGCGATTCTGCCATCACTGATGTTGTAACGCTTCATTTTAAACCACCTCATGGTGGATCGCCTCGTTCAGACGCGGATCCCGCACCGGAATGGGGGGATAGCGTGTCAAACCTTTCAGAACGATCGCGATCACGATTCCGAACACGCCCACACCGCCAAGGATTCCACCAATCAGTGATAGGGGACCGACAGTGGGATGCCAGTTCGGTTTGATCAACCAGTACAGATCAAGCCAATGAAATACCAGCAACCATACGGCGAAGAATCCCAGCGTCCAGGGATTGCGCTTGATCGCCCGGGGCATCATTCCCACCAGTGGAATGAGCAGATGACCGAAAACAAGACCCAATGATACATACAACCATATTCCTTGTTGCCGTGGCAAATAGAACTGAGATTCCTCGGGAATATTTCCGTACCAAATGAGCATGTATTGCGAAAATGCTATATATCCCCAAAAAATGACAAATCCAAAAAGCAGTTTTCCCAGATCATGATAATGCTCAACAGTCACAACGCGGTGAGATAGGAGCCCGAGAGCCTGGGCGAGTAAAAGAATCAGAATCAGGCCCGCCAGTCCCCCCACAACGCATCCGGAAAAGATATACACCGGAAAAATGGTGCTGTACCACGCGGGTGCAAGCGACATCACCCAGTCGAAGGCAGCCAGGGTCACGGTCACTGTGAAGAGAAGCGCAGCCGCGGGGCTCCATTTTTCCATAACCAGTGTCCAGCGCGGATCCCCATCTGTATCCTGTGCCAGGGACCGAGTCATGTAAAATCGCCCCAGCCACCACCATGCCGCCAGGCAAAAAGCTGCCCGCAATAAGAAGAAGGGAATATTCAAATAGATCGTTTTATGGCGTAATTCAGGATGGTGAAGAAAGAAATCGCTAGCCGCCCAGGGATAAAGGTTCAATCCATCGATAAACAAAGTGACAGCGATAGGTAAAAAAGCGACGGCCAGTAGCGTCGGAGTGACCCCGGCCATCAGTTCCGCGGTACGACGGACCGTGACGCTCCAGCCGGCACGGGTCAAATGTTGAAGGAATACGAAAAACAGTGCCCCAAGCGTGATGCTTACCAGGAAAGTGTAGTGCACCAGATAATCCTGCAACCACCCGGCCGGAGAACTGCTGGACAGCACAAAGCCCAGAACGATCGCGATGGCTCCGCCAATAATGCAAATCTGCGGTGCCCGAGACAACCCCGTCGTTGAGGGGTTCATCGCAGATTGAGCCGTGGAATTGGTATCCATCAATTCTGTCGCTTGCATTACCGATCCCATCTACGACATCGTCAAAAGTAAAATACTCTTCGCTTTATTCGCTCGTTATTCTTACGGCCGTCTATCTTTTGCGAGGTTGCTGTTCATGGGCTCGTCATGGATAAGGCCGCGACCTGCCGTGGATGCAGTGGCCGCCGCTTCTTGAAAATCCTCCGGGTACGGCGCGCGAGCCCGTTGGAGTGCCCGGACATACAGCACGATGGCCCAGCGATCCTCCGGCGGAATTTGGACAGCGTAGGGGGGCATGCTGTAAACGCCCTCGCGAACAATGCCCTGGGTGATCGTCTCGTAGATTTTGCCCACGGGTTGTTCGCGGACGGCCTGGCCGGTGAGGCTGGCAGGCGGAACCCACGTCGCTTCACCGCGGGCACGGGCCCGGCGGGAGGTCATGCCATCGTACGGCCCCGCTTCACCCGTCCAGCCATGGCATGTTGCGCAGTAAATGTCATACCGTTCGCGGCCGCGCCGCATGACTTCCTCGGTTACCCGGATCGGAAATTCAGTGAGATAGTCGCTGCCGATTTTTCCCGTGAGAAATCCCTCGGGTGGGGGCTCCCAGTGAGGATCGAACGGGACAGTTCCCGGCACTCGCGGACGCATCGCCCGACGGTCTTCAAACAGCGGGCTAACGGCCTGCGTCCGATATTTGGGCTGAAAGTCCATGTCTTTGATGATGTGAATGCGGGGCTTTTCCTGGGGAGTTTCCGTGGTGTGCTGACGTGCCAGAGCGATGAACAGCGGCGGCAGGAGCGCCAGAACGGCCAGCACCAACAATCCACGTTTGATGGCCACCGGGATGGTAGTATCGCCTTCCGGGGCGGGGCACAGTTCCACACTTTCCGCGCCAAGATTCCGCAGCCATTCGGCCGTCCGCTCCGGATGAAACTGAGGGTCTTTAGCCTCGATCGAGACCAGAAATGCATCGGTTGTCACCCGAGCGAATGAAGCTGCCGTACTTCCCGGATAGAGGAGGCGGGGTAATCCGTTAAGCACAATTGCGCCGAAAAAGGCGGTGAGGGCGGCAAACAGCACTGTCAGTTCGAAGATGATAGGAACGTTAGCCGGTAGACTGAAAAATGGTTTTCCACTGATGTTGAGGGGATAGGCAACCCCGTTGGCCCACCATTGCAGGACCAGGGCGCCGAGTGCTCCCATCGCTCCCGCCCCTGCCACCAGCCAGGGGAGAATTGTGGGCCGGATTCTCATGGCCCGATCAAGGCCGTGGATCGGGAAAGGAGTATGGCAATCCCAGTAACGGTAGCCGGCCGCTGAAATCTGCCGTGCCGCTGCCAGCAGGTCGGCAGGAGAGCCAAACCGAGCCACGACGCCCACATAGTGTGGCTGGTGCGAATTCGGTTTCGTGGGGCTGTGACTATTGTCGTTCATAACGTCTCTAACGTGGTGCGTTCACGTACTATGACCGAACTTTTTTATCGCGAATATTCCAGTTCGGAAGGCGCGTGCTCTTCCGCGGCATGACGGTGATGGACATGGGCCTGGGGCAACACGGTTTTCACTTCGGCCATCGCCACCATGGGCAGATACCGGCAGAAGAGCAGAAACAGAGTAAAAAATATTCCGAAACTGCCGATCAGCATGAGAAAGTCAATGATCGTGGGTTTGTAAAGAGCCCAGCTCCCCGGGAGAAAATCGCGACTGAGCGAAGTTACGATGATGACAAAGCGTTCAAACCACATTCCAATATTCACAAATATGGCGATGATCCACATCATCCAGGGTGTAGTCCGGCATTTTTTAGACCAGAAGAGTTGAGGAATCGCCACGTTGCAAATGACCATCGTCCAGTATGCCCAGGCATACGGGCCCAGTGCCCGATTGAGAAAAGTGAAGAGCTCGTATTTATTCCCGCTGTACCATGCCATGAAGACTTCAATGAGGTAAGCATAACCGACCATGAAGCTGGTCGCGAGAATAAATTTATTCATGTTATCCAGATGACGGAGTGTGACGAGTTCCTTAAGTCCAAAAAACTCTCGTGCCGGCACCATGAGAGTGACCACCATCGCGAAGCCACTGAAAATTGCCCCCGCCACAAAGTAAGGCGGAAAGATGGTGGTATGCCAGCCGGGGATTACAGAGACGGCAAAGTCGAAGCTCACGACCGAGTGCACGCTGAGAACAAGAGGCGTCGCCAAAGCCGCCAAGAAGAGATACGCCTTCTCAAATCGGTGCCAGTGTCGCGCCGACCCTGACCAACCCAGCGAAAACAGGCCGTACAGTAACCTTGGCAGCGGGCGAGTTGCTCGATCGCGGAGTGTGGCCAGATCGGGGATCATCCCCAGGTACCAGAATAAGACGGAAACGGTCATATATGTGCTAACGGCAAACACGTCCCACAAAAGGGGACTTCTGAAGTTTGGCCACATGCCCATTGGGTTGGGATAAGGTGCCAGCCAGTAAACGTACCACACGCGCCCCACGTGGATCGCGGGAAAGATCCCGGCACAGACCACGGCAAACACGGTCATCGCTTCCGCGAAGCGGTTGATACTTGTCCGCCAGTGTTGACGGAAGAGAAATAAGATGGCCGAAATCAGCGTGCCCGCGTGACCGATCCCCACCCAGAACACGAAATTGACGATGGGAAATCCCCAGAACACGGGGCTGTTGTTGCCCCAGATTCCAATGCCCGTCACAAAAAGGTAACCCGTCAGGGCGATGAACATCGCGGCCAGGGAAGCTGCCACGGCAAAGCTGACTTTCCAGGCAAGCGTGGCCCTGGGTCGCTCTGGAATCCGCGCGACCGTTTCTGTCACCGTTGCAAAATCGTGCTGGCCTATGACAAGCGGTGGTCGCGAGGTGGGATCGCTGATCGTGTTGTCCACTTCAGGTTGTCTGGAAATCATTGACGCCAGGCCCATGGAAGGTTCTCTTTCCCCCTGGTGGTCTTACATCGAATGCTGATGAATTTGCTTATGCGGTATGTTCCCGATTTGCAGCAGATGGCTCACTTTCCATTGCTTGCAGTGCCGGATGAGGGTTGCGAACCCGTGCGAGATACTTGGTACGCGGCTTGACGTTCAGTTCTGCCAGCATTCCATAGGCGCGATTTGAATGATGGAGTTGAGCGACCGCGCTTTTGGGGTCGGCCAGGTCGCCGAAGACGATCGCCTGCGCCGGACACACCTGCTGGCACGCGGTTTGGATTTCACCGTCTTTCAACGGACGGCGCTCGTTTTTGGCCTCGATTTTGGCATTCTGGATCCGCTGGACGCAGTAGGTACACTTTTCCATCACCCCCCGAGAACGGATTGTCACCTCGGGGTTGTATACCATTTTCTGGACTTCATTCCGCGGATTGTCCAAATCCTTGTGATAATAGAAGTAATTAAACCGCCGAACTTTGTAGGGGCAGTTGTTAGCGCAATATCGGGTGCCGATACACCGGTTATAGACCATGTCGTTAAGTCCCTCGTGGCTGTGGACTGTGGCGGCCACGGGACAAACTTGTTCGCACGGCGCCAACTCGCACTGCTGACACATGACCGGCTGATGCACTGTGCGAGGATTTTCGGGAGCCCCGGTGAAATAGCGATCAATGCGGATCCAGTGCATCTCGCGACTTCGCATCACCTGCGCCGGTCCGACCACGGGAATGTTGTTCTCGGCCTGGCAGGCCACGACGCATGCGCCGCAACCGATGCATTTCGAGAGGTCTACCGCCATGCCCCAGCGATGACCTTCGTAAGCATGTTCAGGCCAAAGCGATTCGAGCGGAGGATGATGCACCACCTCTTCCGCGGAATACGGCTCATGGGGATCGGTCAATCGTTGCAAGGTCACTTCCCGCACCAGTTCCCCTAACCGCTCCACCCGTCCCTGGAGACCAATTCGATCGATGAGATGATGGTCCTGAACACTGGCCAGCGGCTGGCTGTCGGGCAGTTTCGTCACTTTGACGCTGGAGAAAACAAACTGGGAAGCGTGTGATCGAAGCGCATAGGCGTTAACTCCCACGGAGGGGATGTTCTCGGTAGCCAGGCCCCCCACATGACCTGCGGCGGTTCGCCCGTAGCCCAGGGAAACAATGACCGTCTGCGGTGGGATCCCGGGCACGACCACCACCGGCAAAACGAGCGCGGCACCGTTCACTTCAAGCCGGATGACGGAACCGTCTTTACAATCCAGACCGCGAGCGGTTTCCACGCCCATCACGGCAGCGTTTCCCCAGGTGAGGCGGGTCACCGGGTCGGGCCACTCCTGGAGCCACGCATTGTTGGCGAACCGACCGTCGTACACCGAGTAGTCCGCGGTGAGCAGGACGGAGACAGCATCCTCGGTAGGTTTGTCACCCGCCACAAAGCGTTCCACGGCATCCGGAAAACTCTCCTTCTTCGCAGAGTCAGCCAGCTCGGTGAGCGAATTGACCTGACCCGTCCCGTCCCGGAACAGCCCCTGGGCAAGACATCTCTCCCAGTCCGAACCCTGCGTGTGGGGATACCGCGTTTGGAAGGTCTCCTGCACCCAATCTTGAGCACTCTTTTGCGGATCAAGGAACAGCCCGAGCAATTCAATGAGGCTTTTGCCGCCCCAAAGCGGAGCTATCATGGGCTGCATGACGGTGTACGTGCCGTCCCAGGTCTCCGCGTCGCCCCAGGTTTCCAAAAAATGGGCCATGGGAACGTGCCAGCGACACGAAAGGGCCGTCTCGTCGGCGTAAAGACCAAGGTGGACGGAAAACGGCACTCGCTCGACAAGCTGGTGCAGCTTCATCGCCGCTGGAGCGCTGTACACAGGGTTCGTGTCGGCAAACAAAACATTCTGCACGTTGCCGGATGCCAGCAATTCGTGGAATGCTTGCAGGCTTTCTGCGGACCGGGCGAGCATGGGGTCGGATACGGGGATATACAAAACCGGCCCGCCCAGGCTGCCCAGCATCTTGTTGATTCGCGCGACGGCCGCGTGGATTTCCGGGACCAGCCAGTTCCCTGCCGCGACCACCGAGCGACCTCGGTGTTGCCACAGATCTTCTGCGACTGCCTTAAGGAATACCGCACGATACCGCGCCTCCGGTGACTGCTCGGGACGGGACCCGACATCGGGGAGCGATTCACCGGCGGAAAGTCTTGCGAGACAGTTTTCCAACGCGGCCACAAACGCCGGGATTTCACCAGGTGAAAGCGGCAATCGATGGTCCGCGGACGAACCGGTCAGGGTCCAGCGGGTTTCGACCGCATAAAGCCGGGACATGCGGTCAGGGTTTCCGTCTCGCGTGGCGGCAAAGTCCCGGGCAGCCCGGACATGTCCCGCCGACTCGAAAAACAGGTCGGCGTCCAGCGCGAGGATCACTTTGGCCTGATCCAGACGATAGACAGGTCGAGCTTCCACCCCGAAGGCTTCCCGGGTACCTCTTCGGACAAAGTCGTCGTGAACAGGCTCGTAGGTGAACCACTGTGCCTTCGGCCAGCGCTGTTCGAGAAGTTTCCGCAATCGCCGTACAGTGGGGGAGGACGTCGCCGAAGTGACAAACACCCAGTTTTCCCCATTGGGTGTGGCCGTGATCCGTTGCCGCAGGGCCGCCGTGAAGTCCTCCCAAGAGCGAACCACCCATTGTCCGTCGGAACGTGCGACGACATCGCGACTTCGGTCCGGGTCGTAAAGTTGCAGGACGGCAGCCTGGGCGAAGCTGTCCGTTCCCCCCAGGCTCGTTGGATGAATGGGGTTGCCTTCCAACTTGATTGGCCGTCCGTCCACGCATGTGGCCACCAGCCCCGTCACTTCACCGGATAAGTCCATGGCGGTGGCGAAGCGTTCGGGCTTGCCCGGGATTCGACCAACCGGGCGATGAACGAATGGGGCGATTTCCGTTTTTTCCCAGCGGCATCCGGCTAAGCCGGCGAGGGTAAACGAGGCGGCCATCAGTTGCAGCCACCGCCGTCGGGAAAGGCCCTCGAGGGCCACACCGTGAGGAAACTCCTTGGCAATCCATTCACGGAATTCCGGAGTATCTGCCAATTCGTCCAGTGTCCGCCAGTAGCGCGGGCTATTACCGGCAGTTGGCTCACCTTGGCGACTCATCGATGACATGTCGAACAACTCGTCGAGGGTTGAATGTTGTTTTTCCGTCGCAATTCTTCACCTATTCGTTGCTGTTCTTCCGGAGATCCCGCCTGCCAGGCGAGATTGGTGATCTGATCCTGCGGACGGAGGTGTGGCTCGGGATTGCGATGGCATTCCAAGCACCAACCCATTCGCAAAGTCCTTGCCTGATAGACACGTTCCATGCGGTCCACACGATCGTGGCATTCCACACAACTGACGCCGCGGTTGACGTGGGCACTGTGGTCGAAATAAACAAAATCGGGCAAATCATGGACACGCACCCAGGGAATCGGCTGGCCGGTGGCGTAACTTTCTCGCACCAGTGCCAGTTTGGGACTGTTCGGCGCGATCCGATCATGGCAGTTCATGCAAATTTCCGTGGACGGGATTGCCGCATGAGCTGCTTTTTCCACGGTGGTATGACAGTAGCGACAATCCAATCCCAGTTCGCCTGCATGGAGGGCGTGGGAGAAAGGGACGGGTTGCGTCGGGGAGTAGCCGATGTCGATCGTTTGCGGATCGGCAGCAAACCACGCGACGCCCAGGAGATAAAGCGGCACAAACAGAAGGATCGCTCCAAAGAGGGGGCGAGCACGATCGAACCACAATGGTAAGTAAGGCTTGGACATACCGAGTTGTTGAACCACTGCCGGAATTGATCGCGATGTCACCACCGGGATCGGGACCTTCCCAAACACGGCGACCCCAGTTGGTCCGAACAATCGGAGGCGCACCAGACCTCCCAAACCAAGGGAGAGCCCGCCCGGACGCGACCCCTTGCAACCGCAACCTACCATGGGGCCTGCAAGTGGGTGTGAGCCCCTCCCAATGTGTGCCGTTTATTACAGGCACAAGTTACCTGTCCACATCATTGGATTATAAGCGGATTGGTTGCGAAGGTGATGAGGGAGGTCGGGAATGCCAGTGTTTCACAGCCCGACGCCAGAGTTTAAGCAATAGGCCAACGCGAATCGGGAGCAAATCTGCACAAAAGAATCATTTTTGATCGGCGTGAACACGCACAAAGCGTTCATGTAACGCAAGAGGCAGGCCTCCGGTTTTTTCTGGACAGTTTGGAAAGTCTCGATGTCGGCAGCAAACCGGGGAGTTGTTTTGTTTCCCGGGGTATGCAATGGACAAAACGACGTCGCGGAAGGCGTCCCCCAAAAAGATTGGGGGGTCGGCTTTCACCCCGGCCCCCCACGGCGTTTTCAACCTGATTGTGAGAGTCAAGCGTGGACTCCCTGCTGGAGCGCCTGTTCGATCAGATTCAATGTTTCGTCGATCTGCTCAATGCTGGTGAAACCGATTGTGAAGCAGTCCACACAACCCAGGCCCAACACGTACTTGAGAGATTGAAGTCGCTCATCGCGGGAGTTGAGGCCGGTCTCCCCGTAGATTTTCATCCCGATAATACCCCGGCCAGCGTCGTGCATCTTCTTGAGGACCGCCGCCACATCTTCCGGCTTGCCGTCCATCTTCATGCCGAAGGGGTTGATCCGAGCGAGCTGAATGTCCACCCAATCGACATCCACGGAGGCAACAAGTGGCTCCCAACCGTGGCAGGAAACACCCACTGCTTTCACCCGGCCTTTCTGCTTTTCCTCGTAGAGTGCATCCATGACGGGACGCATCTCGGTGGGCCATGTGGGCGTGGTCATGCAATGCATCAGGACGGAGTCAATATAGTCCACCCGAAGTTCCCGGCGGAACCGCTCGATATCGGCGTGGAGGACCTCGGCACTTCTCGCGCGGGTCTTGGTTTGGATGAAATACTTTTCTCGGGGTACCTTCTGGAGCGCCAACCGAACAAAGATGTGAGTGCTGTAGTTGTCGGCCGTGTCGATGTAGTGGATGCCGCGATCAAGGGCGTGACGGACCATTTTGGTGAAGTTGTCACTGCCCATTGCCAGTTGCTGACTTCCTCCAACGGTGCCTGTGCCGATACCGAGCACCGAAGTCTTCAGACCCGTTCGTCCCAGGGTGATGCGATCCACCCCGCTTTTAATGTCGGGCATGTGCGGGTGGCCGAATGTCCAGCGACCCGCCAAAGCAGCGCTCCCCGCTGCCGCCATCCCTGCCAAAAACGCTCGTCGCGAAACGTTCATCATGGTCGGTACCTCCTCGCTTCTCTCATTCAGGACAAGTGCCGCATTCAGCCTGTGTCGATCACTCCCCGAGTGCGGGCTCACACCCAACCGCAGACCCGGGACGCGCAACATTGTACCGCCAGTTCCGGGGGAATCCAGCTTCGAGATTGTCGCATTTCCATTCCATTAATCAATGATGACTAATCGTCTGATATTTGAAAAATCGTCAAAGTTTGACGTGCAACGAGCCGATGAGCAGGGCGGCATGGAAACAGGACAGACAGGTTTAGTACTCCAGATGAGAAGATAAAGAAGAGAGGCAATTCGCATGGTCAAAACATCGGCAAACTGGCGGGAGTTTGCGAAGGGGCTTATCCGCAGTTTTGGGCTCGAGGTGCGTCGCATCCCGCGTTTTTCGGTCGGCCACACGCCCGTCGAGGATATTCATCCGTATGCCGATTACGCCCCGTGGTTGGGCGATGATGAGTTTTTAATGGTTCACGAAAAAATTCGCAACCACACGCTCGTGGACCGCTACCGGTGCTGGGAACTGTGGACGCTGTTGGCGGAAGTTCGCTCGGTCGCGGGGATACTTTTGGAAGTGGGAGTTTGGCGGGGCGGAACAGGAGTCCTCCTGGCCTATCGTGCCCTGCAACTGGGAATTGATTCCCCAATTTTCCTGTGCGATACATTCAGGGGTGTCGTCAAGGCCTCGAAGAGCGACACCTTCTACAAGGGAGGCGAACACGCGGACGCCTCGCCCGAAATCGTTGAGCAGCTTGCAAAGAAATTGGGGGTTACCCGCATCGAAATTCTTCCGGGAATTTTTCCGGACGAAACAGGCTCTTTGATTCCACCCGGCCCCATTCGGTTTTGCCATATTGATGTGGACACCCACGACTCCGCAGCGGAGTGTTTCGCATGGGTTTGGCCGAGGCTGTCGCCCGGCGGGATTGTTGTTTTCGACGATTATGGATTCAGCCTGTGTGCGGGAGTGACCCGCTTCGTCGAGAGTCTCCGCGGGCAGCCGGGTCGGGTGGTCGTGCATAACCTCAACGGCCATGCCGTGGTGATCAAGACGGGGATGTGAAAGCGCATGCCCACGGACCACACACGAAGCGCCCCGCTGTTCCGATAAGCGAATCCGTGTACCCGGGGTGTCACAATAGCAAAAAACAGGAGCAACCACTAAATTGCTCCTGTGGGATCGTTTTTGCTGCCAAACCTTGCGATCAGCGGACTACGGCCTTCGGTTCGCCGGGGTCCCATCCGTTAGTACAATCAGCCGCGCCTTACCAGAGCGGTGAGCCGGCGGCCTGGAGCGCTGCCTTGGCTTGCTCGACGACCCGATCGAACCCTTCGGGATCGTTGACCGCCATTTCGGCGAGGCTCTTTCGATCCAGTTCGATACCCGCCTTCTTCAGCCCATCGATAAATCGGCTGTACAGCATACCTCGCTGACGGACGGCGGCACTGATGCGGGTGATCCACAAGCGGCGGAATTCGCGCTTCCGAACCCGACGGTCCCGGTACGCGTAGACCCCTGCCCGAATCAGAGTTTCCTTGACAGTTCTCAGGAGTCGCCTGCGTCCGCCTACGAAGCCTTTTGCCCGACGAAAGAGCTTTTTTATACGGCGTCTGCGCGTTGCACTCGTTCTGGTTCGCATGGTATGACTCCCTCAGCAAGCGGGAACCAGGCCCCTTCAGAATCCTGAAGGCGTTTAACCCTGCCCGTCCCGCAAAATCTCAAACAAAGCGTGCGGACACCACTCCCCAATTGCGCCACGGATGGCCCTTTATTCGGCGGGCCCATCAGGTACGAATGAGCGGGATGATCCGCTTGGCCTCTACTTTGGAAAGGAGATCCGTTCCCCGAAGCTGCCGGCGCCGCTTTTTTGACTTCCGCGTCGCCAGGTGGCTTGTGCCGGCACTTCGGTGTTTCACCTTTCCCGTGGCCGTGATCTTAAACCGTTTTGCCGCGGCTTTCTTTGTCTTTTGCTTGGGCATGGAACGACAACAACCTTCTCTCGAGAAATCAACTGATAGCCTATGCTCCGGCATGATGACAATGCCCCAAGCGGATTTGCCGCGCGCTGGGGCACGCCCAGTGTAATCATGTGGAAAAAACCAATTCTACCTGGTACAGGGTTGCGCGTGAAGCGGGCGTGGTGCCAGTTCATCCCCGCTGCCTGCTTTTGCATAGCCCTACGGCATTCCCCAGGCACAGTGGGTTGTAGGGGCAATTCCTGAACTGCCCCTACCGTCTCAGCGGCAACTGAACCGAAGAATTGGAGCCCGACCGGTGAGATCGATTATCCAAGCTTGCAAAGCGGACCTGACCGGCAGGTCCCTCCGAGTTGAATCTCGCTCCCCCGCGAACCTCTGGGGGGTCCATGTCCCTGTCGGCAAGCGAAATTGGGGGTGAGCCAGGGCACCGCGGAAATAACGCACCTATTGCGGCGCGTGCCTTTCGACCCTTCCTGAAAACTTCGGCCAGCAGTGCAAGAAAACCCGCCACGTTGTGAATCGGACAGCCCCTGCGGTTGAACCTGCGCGATGGAGACAGGGTGTTGGCAGACAAAAACAGGCCCAGTGGGTCTGGCAAATGCTCGGCCGCGGGGAGGCGGACGGTCGAGACTTGCTCCAGACCATGGGCCTCAACTCAGTATATCCATCGTTGGCAGAAAAATCTAGCTGAGCGCTATCTTGATTTGGTTGCATCGCCCGTGCAAGAGTTCGATCACATGTCGAGTATATCTCTTCGGTGCAGGTCAATGGCACCCTCGCGATTGCCATGCTTATGTTTTGTCGACCGCCATTACCGAATCGTCTGACGCGTCTCCCGGACGGCTGCATGGGTCCAGAATTACCTTTTATGCAAAAAACGCGGGCGATCCCCCCTTTTGGATGATATTGAGGCACAGCGACAACACTTCCCGTACTTCGAACGCTGGCCTACATTTCAGTATCACAGAACCGAGCATGGCCTCGGAGCGATTTGGTGAAACTATGCTCCACGCGAATCGGACAGCGGGTCTCTGCTAGTTGTTTTTGGCTTCCCCAAAGTTGTTTTGCCGGACGGGTTGGTGTCCGGAACGAGACTCACTGAGGCGCGAAAGGCGAACCAATGCGGGCTGAATTGATCAATCCGTTCATGCGATCACTTCAGAAGACGTTTACCACGATGCTCAACTGTCCCGTCCGGCGGACGAGTTTAACGGTGAAGGAGGACTGTCGGGCATGCCACGAGGTGAGCGGCGTCATCGGCTTGACGGGCAAAGCTGTCGGTGCAGTGGTTCTCAGTTTATCCCGAGAGGTGGCCCTCAAAGCCGCTTCGACTCTCCTGTGCACGGAGATGTCCGAAATCAATGACGATGTGCTGGATGCCGTGGGGGAACTCACAAACATGGTGGCAGGGGGCGCCAAAGCCGAGCTCGAGGAGTTCCAACTGGCAGTCAGTTTGCCCAACGTGATCACGGGAAAACAACACGAAGTCCACTTCCCCTCCAACGTCACACCCATTTCAATTCACTTCACATGCGATTGGGGCGATCTGTCGCTCGAGGTCGGCCTGGCATTGCTCCCCAGTATGGAGGGGATTTCTGCCCCGCGGGAGCAACTCCTGGGTCAGTCGACCTGATGAGGTGGCTCGACGGGCGCGGTGAGACCAACCGGAAGCAACTATTTAGGTGTAGTCCGTCAGCCGTGATTGAACCTTGGGGAGAGCCTCTAACTTGGCGAAGGCCTCCTCAAAACCACGCGAGTGGTTCGAAACCAAGGCCCACCCCGTTCAAAACTGCCGTTCCCACGGTTCCGTCTGTAATCCGGAACATGGAAGGGTAGCGATCCTCCCAGCCGCGATTGGCTGCCGGGCAGTATTGTCGGGCATTGCCTTCGATGGCAGCCACGCCAGGGATGCGAGCGGCAAGCGAAGCCGAATGGAGGAAGGAATATCCCGGGCACGTGAGATCCTGCACGCACAGGAACAGTTTGTATTTTTGCGCGGCTGCCGCCATGAGAAGGGCTTCCGAGTGGCCCTTGCAGGTCTTCAGTGCAACTCCCGAGTAGCCCATCTCGCGACTGAGAAGAAGACTTTCAAAATCCACGAGAGACTCATCGATCACAACGGGCTTGATCTCGGCTGCCCGGTGCATCCGATTTTCGGGGTGGGCACGGAGATCGCGATGGGTGGGCTGCTCGATATACTGAAGACGCTCGAAGGCCTCAGGTGAGCGCTCCTTGATACGCGTCAAGAATTCCAGGACATATTCGACGTTCTGGCAGCGTTCGTTGAAGTCGGCTGAGTAGAACCATCTGTCGCACCCGCGCTTGCGCTGCGTCTCGGCGGTCACAGCGTGGATCGCCAGGACCCGTTCCACATCCCAGCGAAGATCGTCACCGTTGAGCTTGATCTTAAGGTGCGTGAGACCATTGAAGGTGATCCACTCGGGGAGCGTTTCCGGGAGGCCGTCGTTGAGACGTTCCTTGATATCCGCATCGGTGAGGGGGTCCAGCGCGCCCACCAGGTGATAGAGCGGCATCCGCGGCCTCGGTTCCCGATAAGTGTATTGATCGAGATACTCGCCACGGAACTCTGCAGACAGGTAATGTGACAGATCTGCGTTGACAAAATCTTTGCCCAGCACATTGTAAGAGTTCTGTTCCAGGGACCGGCCGTAGGCGTCATGGAGCGCGGCTTCAAACGGACTGGCTGCGACGAGCTGAGCAAGACGGGGCATTCGTTCGGAAAGACGCAGGTGCTCCTCGACTGAGCGCGCCACATAGTCGTAGGCAGATGACCATTCCTCGGTTATTTCGAGAGGATGACCGGTACCTTTGTATTCGCCCAGCCAGGACTGGAACTGACTGCCGAAAAGAACCATTGCTTGAAGGGTTTTGTCGGGCGGCACTTCTTGGCTTGGCCAGGCCCAGACATTCCCCACGGGCATGGAGCCGAACCCCCGAGCCCGCCGTCCGCCCCGGCTTTCCACCTCGATGACGACATTTCGCAGAGTGACGTTGGTCACCACCCGACCGCCGAATTTCATCGGGGTTCGGTAGGCGTATTCTTCGGTATTTGTGTCCACACGCAAAATGCGGATGTCTGTGGTCCTGCTCATTCCGGTGGTCTCCCACACTACGCGTCGGGATGGGGTGGGACATGTCCTCGTTACGGTTCGGCCAGCGGCAAATCTTCGTGCCTCTGATTTTCCCCGGGAGAAAAGCGCTCGGCAAGACGCGGTAACGAAAGAAAGAGCTTGGACAGGGGTCGAAAAGCAGCCGTGACAAGCCCGTTCCTGCGAGCAATCGTGGAGCACCACTCGTGCCGGCTAAAACTCATCGAAACCATCGCAAAGTTGTTGCGTAAATAGTGGCAAGACTCAGGTGGTTAATCATGTAAAAGAATTAATAACTGCCCAATCTGTCACATAAAAGCGAGACTATAGCTCCTGGTCGCGTCCGGCAAAGTGATGTAAGTTTTTCAATATGAGACACAAGTTATTGAGCGGAACAGGCTAAAGAGTCAAACGCCGGGAGGGATTCGCGTGGACGAACAGAAAATTGTAACGCCCGCACCGGGCACGTCTTCAGGGTGTCTCTGTGGGGAAGCTACGGAAGAAGAAAAGCTCGCCCAGCTTGACGATATTCTCGCGCAGTATCGCGATGTGCCGGGGGGGCTCATTCCCGTGCTGCAGATGGCGCAGACGATCTTTGGATACCTGCCCGAGCCGGTTTTGAAGCGAATCGCGCGGACATTCGGTAAACCCCTCAGCGAGGTCACCGGTGTTGTCACTTTTTATTCGTTTTTTAATACGGTCCCACGCGGCCGGCATATGATCCGGGTGTGTTTGGGGACCGCGTGCTATGTTCGGGGAGGGAAGCAGGTGTTGGCGGCGCTGCGGGAGGAACTGGGGATCGACGTGGGGGAAACGACCTCGGATCGGACTTTCTCTCTCGATGTGGGCCGTTGTTTCGGCGCCTGCGGTCTCGCCCCCGTCATCATGATCGACAACGACGTTCACCAAAGGGTCAAGGTGTCCCGCCTTGGTGAACTCCTCCAGAAGTATCGCAATGGGGACAGATGACCATTTCCAATTCCCTGGGGAGATCCTGGGGTTCAAGAGAATCGTCGAAGGTGGGGGCTATCCGGCGAAGACGATCTTTCGTTTTCGAGACTTTCCATCGAGAGTGTTTCCCTGAAACACATCGTTGCACGACAGTTTTCTCATATCGGTTGCTGTAATCTTCGGTTTGGAAAAACCACCGACAGGTAAGTGCCTATGAACCGGCCACGGATCACAAGTGTTGAACAGTTCACCCACTGGCGTGACGAGCTTCGAACACGACGGGCTTGTTGGCAACAGAACGGGGGGCGAGAAGTCCGCATTTGCACAGGCGCCGGTTGCATCGCCTCTGGATCACTCCGCACAAAAGAAGCTCTCGAGCAGAACCTTGCGGAAATGGGGATCGGCGAACAGTGGCGGATCATCGGGACGGGCTGCATGGGGCCGTGCTTCGGTGGGCCGGTGCTCATGCTGGAAGATATCGTGTACGAGCATGTGCGTCCGGAAGACACCGCCCAGCTCGTTCGCGAGCATTTCCTGCAGGGAAAGATTGTCGAGCGCCTCACGCATCGTCGGCCGGATGGCAGGCACGTGGCGCGAATGGAGGAGATCGATTTCTTCAAACGGCAGGTAAAAATCGTCCTTCGCAACTGCGGGGAGATCGATCCCACGCGGATCGAAGACTACATCGAACGGGACGGATACCAGGCGCTGGCGAAAGTGCTCCAGCAGCGGAATCCCGACGAGGTGATCGAGACGTTGCGACAGTCCGGGCTTCGCGGTCGGGGAGGGGCCGGGTTTCCCACCTGGAGAAAATGGGATGCGGCCCGGCGACAGGCGGACCCCATCAAATATGTGGTCTGCAATGCCGACGAGGGAGATCCCGGGGCCTTCATGGATCGCAGTGTCCTGGAAGGTGATCCCCACAGTGTCATCGAGGGGATCGCCATTGCTGCCGCGACGATCGGGGCGTCCCGGGGCTTTGTTTACGTGCGGGCGGAATATCCCCTGGCCGTGGAACGCCTTCAAATCGCCATCGCGCAGGCCAGAGAAGCGGGCCTGCTGGGCGAGAACATTCTGGGTTTGGGCTTTGACTTCGACATCGAAATCCGCATGGGTTCGGGGGCTTTTGTATGCGGGGAAGAAACCGCTCTTTTGACCTCGATCGAGGGTAATCGGGGAGAGCCGCGTCCCCGGCCGCCGTTTCCCGTGGAAAAAGGTCTGTGGGACCATCCCACCGTGCTGAACAACGTGGAAACACTGGCCAATATCCCCGTGATTGTGCTCCGCGGAGGTGAGTGGTACGCGCAGTGGGGTACGCCAAAAAGCCGCGGCACGAAAGTGTTCGCTCTGGCCGGTGGGATCAAACATGCGGGCCTCGTGGAAGTCCCGATCGGCATGCCGCTTGGGGATTTGATCTACGACATCGGCGGCGGCACGGCCTCCGGCAAGCCGTTCAAGGCCGCGCAGATTGGCGGGCCTTCCGGCGGGTGTGTACCCCGCCAGCATCTGAACGTTCCCCTGGATTACGAGTCCCTGGCGGAACTCGGGGCCATCATGGGCTCCGGCGGGCTGATCGTCATGGACGACGACAGTTGTATGGTCGATGTCGCCCGATATTTCCTGGAGTTTGTCCAGGACGAATCCTGCGGCAAATGCGTGCCGTGCCGCGTGGGTACCAAGCGGATGCTGGAAATCATGGAGCGGATCTGCGACGGCCAGGGACAAGAGGACGATGTGGAACGCCTCATCGAACTGGGGGAGATGGTCAAAGAAACATCGTTGTGTGGCCTGGGGCAGACGGCGTCCAACCCGGTCCTTTCCACCATTCGGCACTTTGGCGCGGAGTACGTGGAGCATATCCGCGACAAGCACTGTCGGGCGGGAGTTTGCTCGGCGATGGTGGCGGCTCCCTGTGAAAGCGCGTGCCCTGCCAATGTGGATATTCCCGGCTTTGTCGCCCTCGTGGCCGAGCGGCGTTACGCCGAAGCGATTCGTCTCCATCGCGAACGGAATCCCTTTGCCGCTGTCTGCTCGCGGGTGTGTTTCCACACGTGTGAGGACAAGTGCCGCCGTGCCTCATTGGACGCTCCGGTGGCCATCCGCGCGATCAAACGGTTCATGGTCGATCAGGAGGTGACGCTGCAAGTTCCGGAAATCCGAGAAAATCCCAAAAATGCTAAGAAAAAAATCGCCATCATCGGGGCGGGGCCCGCTGGACTTACCTGCGCATATTTTCTGGCCCGACTAGGCTACCGACCGGAGGTTTTTGAAGCGGAGCAGCGGCCGGGCGGTATGCTCGTCCAGGCCATCCCGGCCTATCGGTTGCCCAGGGAGGTCGTTGCCCGAGAGGTCCGCATGATCGAGCAGATGGGGGTGGAGATCATCACGGGGATGGCCCTCGGCCGAGATTTCACACTCAGCAGTTTGCGGGCCCAGGGCTACGACGCGGTCTTTCTGGGCGTGGGTGCTCCTCAGGGGGCCAAACTCAATATTCCCGGGGAAAATGCCCAGGGCGTGGAAGACGCGCTCAGTTTCTTGCGGACATACAACATCCGCGGATCGGTGCCTGTGGGGCGCCGGGTGGTGATTGTTGGCGGGGGCAACTCCGCGATTGATGCAGCCCGCACCGCCATCCGTCTGGAGGCCGAAAGCGTCGTGGTCGTTTATCGGCGAAATCGCGAAGCCATGCCGGCTTATGAGGAGGAGATCACGGAGGCCGAGGCCGAGGGCGTGCGCCTCCAGCTCCTGACGGCACCCGTGGAGGTCCTCACCGAAGGGGGACGCGTGGTGGGCCTCAAGTGTGTTCCCGTTCAGTTGGGTGAGTTTGACCGCTCCGGACGTCGCCGCCCCAAAGAAGCCGGTGAAGCCTTCTGTATTCCGGCAGATCACATTCTCGTCGCGGTGGGGCAGACTCTCGACCTGGACACCCTTTGTGGTGATGTTGAACTCCGCAGGAACAGTCGGGGGTTCATCGATGTGGATCCGGTGACCGGGCAGACGTCGCAGCGGTGGATTTTTGCCGGCGGAGATGCCGTGACGGGACCGGCGTCCGTGGTGGAGGCTGTCGCTGCCGGAGAACGGGCGGCGGTGGGGATCGACATGTTCCTCACAGGAGAAAACCACGCTTTCTGGCGGGAACCCCATCCGGTGGAAACGTCCTTTGATCCCGATGCCGAGCCGGAGCCCACCCCTCGCGAGCCCCTCCGGCTGCTGCCGGTCGAAAGACGTCGCCACAACTTCGACGAAGTGGAACTGCCCTGGCCGGAGCCCGTGGCCATCCGTCAGGCGCGGCGCTGCCTGCGGTGCGATTATGGGAAACGCAATATGCATCAGGTGGTTTTACACCAATTAGGCGAAATTTGATTGAGGCGCATTCCGGTAGGACGAGCCATGCATTCCAGCGCAGTGAGTGAAGCAACCAGCCAGAAATCGGCAACCATGGTCCGAATCGCCATCAACGATCACGAGATGGAAGTGCCGGAAGGCACGACAATCCTTTGCGCCGCCAAGAAGGCCGGAATCCGGATACCGACGCTCTGTTTCGTGGAAAGTCTCAAACCCGTCGGGGCTTGCCGCGTCTGCGTCGTGGAAGTGGAGGGAGTCCGCAATCTGGTGGCTTCTTGCGCCACCAGGGTGTGGGAAGGAATGCGCATTTACACCAATACATCGCGGGTTCGTCGAGCACGCACCGCCGTGGTGGAGTTGCTTCTTTCAGAACACAACGGAGAGTGCCAGACGTGCGATCGCAACGGAAACTGTGAGCTGCAATCTCTTGCCGCCGAGCTGGGGATTCGGGAGATCAGCTACCGCGGCGAACGGGCACGCAAGCGGCTCGATGTCTCAACGCCGGCTCTCGTGCGGGACAGCGGCAAGTGCATCAAGTGTCGCCGGTGTGTGAGCGTGTGCAATGAAATTCAGAATGTGGGCGCGCTCTTCCCGCAATTCCGCGGATTTCACACCGTCATTGGTCCCGCGCTGGGGCGGGATCTTGCCACGGTGGCCTGTGTGCAATGCGGACAGTGCGCGGCGATCTGCCCGGTCGGCGCGATTTCCGAGCGCGACCACGTGGAAATGGTTTGGGCAGCACTGGACAATCCCGATAACTTCGTGATCGTGCAGACGGCTCCTGCCATTCGCGCTGCATTGGGGGAGTGCTTTGGCTATCCGCCCGGCACACTCGTCACCGGAAAGATGGTGGCGGCCCTGCGGCGTCTCGGATTCGATGCGGTGTTTGACACCAACTTTGCCGCCGATCTCACCATCATGGAGGAGGGAACCGAGTTTCTCACGCGGTTGCGGAAAAAGTTTGTCGAAGGCGCGGATGCGCCACTTCCCATGTTCACGAGTTGTTCCCCAGGATGGATCCAGTACATGGAGTTTTTCCATCACGAACTTCTGGGGAATCTATCAACCTGCAAATCGCCGCAACAGATGTTCGGCGCCGTGGCCAAAACGTATTACGCGAACAAACTAGGCAAGCGGCCGGATGATATTGTTGTCGTCTCTGTGATGCCCTGCACGGCCAAGAAGTTTGAGGCCGCCCGGCCAGAAATGACGGCCAGCGGAAATCGTGACGTGGACGCGGTCCTCACCACCCGGGAACTGGCGAGAATGATCCGTGTGGCCGGTATCGACTTCGCTTCGCTCCCCGATGAACAGATGGACGCTCCAATGGGCCTGTCCAGCGGTGCCGGCGATATTTTCGGACATACCGGTGGAGTCATGGAAGCCGCCTTGCGAACGGTTTACGAATTGATCACCGGCCGCGAGCTTCCCACACCCGACCTTCACGTTCCCAATCTGGCTGGACTGGAGGGAATCAAGGAGGCCGAGATCCCGCTCACGCAGCTCAAGCCGGAGTGGAGCTTTCTCGAAGGAATCACCCTTCGCGTTGCTGTGGCCCATGGTCTGGCCAATGCGGAACGGTTAATTCGGGCGATCGAGAAGGGGGAGAGGGAATATCACTTTGTGGAGGTGATGGCGTGTCCCGGCGGCTGCATCGGCGGTGGCGGTCAGCCCCGTTACACGGACAACCGTGTGCGCCTGGCCCGCATCGCCGCGCTCAAGAAAGAGGATGAACACAAGGCCATTCGCAAGTCCCATCTGAACCCGCAGATTCAGCAACTCTATGCGGAATTCCTGGGACAACCGTTGGGCGAAATGTCTCACCGCCTGCTCCATACCCACTATTTCACGCGCGAAGCGAACTGAATTCGGCGGGGAGTTTCAGGCGATCGCCCGATTTCCGTTGTCATAAAAAGACCCCCTGGGCGACAACCCAGGGGGCGGAGGCTGTCATGTCGGGCACGCGGAAGGCTCACCACGGACCGCGGATGTAGTAATATCCGAATTGGTCCGTGTCCTGCGGCCAGGCCGGGGTGGGACGGAGCGGCACGGCACCGCCCATTGCAGGTCCCGGCCAGTTGCGGCTGTACTGGTGATCAATGGTCGTCACGCGCATGTTTCCCACTCCCCAACCCCAATGGGTCTGAAATTCTGCAGTGGGGGGAACGACCACCGCGACGGGGGCACCCCACGCGCCGTTGTAGTAGTCCCCATACCATGGGGTGCACATGGCGCGTCGGGCGGCCCTTTTTCCAAAGAACGTGTTTTCCCCGGCGAAAAGATGGCTGGCTGCAAGGCCCATTGTGAGGGCTATCGCCACACCGATCGTCATGGTTAACTTCGTGTTCATGGTTTTTGTCCTCGTTGACGTAAGCTGACGTTCCTTCTTCGAGCATGTGGAAAAGGATTCGTGTGAACCCGGTCAATTCGGCTCGTTGGTTGCCTCGGTGATCTTCCGGCAAATGACGATACGAGGCGACGGCTTCCGCGCTTCACCACCAGCAGACACTCACCCGCGTCCAGCCTCCCTGCGGGTTGTTTCTTACAAATACTTTTCTGTGGGGATACAGAAACTCATGCGGATAAAGTGGCTGATAGGTGACCCAGGTGTGGCCGACGTGAGGAGGCGTCGGAACTGGCGCGACGTAAAGGGGGGCCGAGATCGCCCCCGGCGCGGCAGGGGCCCAGTAACTGGGGAACAGATCCCCCGCCCTGTGATTGCGGGCATCGGAACTGCCCGGTTCATGAGCCGTGGCCGGGGCCAGGCCCAGGAATATCCCCATCGCCAGACCCAACACCAGGCCCAGCAACCAACGTGACATCGTCCGTCGATTGGTCGGTCCGCCGTTCATCATCCGTATCCTTTCTGCGAATGGTCCATCCGTGTCATCGTGAAACGATCTGAAAACCCGCCTGCCGACGTCATCTGCGGATTGGTCCTCCTTTATAGAGGATTCGGCCACTCTGGACAAAAACAGTGAGACTTTATAAAAGGAGTTCAAGGGGCTCGCGATTTGTCGCAGGTGTGAAACACCTCTCCTGTGGGTGTAGCTCGTTACAATCGCTATAACTGGAATTTCCTTCCTTGTTTTGTTTTTGACACGGACGTGTGATCCCGATGGGAGTGTCTACCGCAAAGCAAGACCAGCAGAGTCATCAGACCGTTGATCAATCATCTCAGACGGTTCAGTTGGAGGCTCCATCCCCAGCAGGCGGGAATGGGCGACTGCGTCCTCGGGTGAGCGCGGAAGCCCTCGCCGCCAAGCAGCGCGAGATCTCCGTCAGCGAATTCTTCGCCAAAAACCGCCACCTGTTGGGGTTCGACAATCCACGCAAAGCACTGCTGACGGCCGTCAAAGAGGCCGTGGACAACGCCCTTGATGCGTGTGAAGAGGCCGGCGTGCTGCCCGAGGTGTGGGTCCGCATCGACCCCACCGGAGAAAATCGCTATCGCGTGATTGTGCAGGACAACGGACCGGGCATCGTCAAAAAGCAAATCCCTCTCATTTTTGGAAAACTCCTCTACGGTTCGAAATTCCACCGGCTTCGGCAGAGTCGCGGACAGCAGGGAATTGGCATCAGCGCGGCCGGTATGTATGGCCTTTTAACAACGGGAAAACCGGTGAGCATTGTTTCCAAAACCGGCCCCAAAAAGCCTGCTCATTTCTATCAAATTCAGATCGACACCAAAAACAACCGGCCGGAAATTGTCAACGGCAAAGGGGACGGCGTCGATATCCCGCCGAATGAAAATATTGGTGAGTTCCTCAAACCGTTCGATCTGCCCTGGAACGAGGTAGAACACGGGACGCTGGTGGCCATCGAGCTTGAGGCCAAATACCAGCGAGGACGGGGAAGCGTCGATGAGTACCTGTTTCAGACCGCCATCGCGAATCCCCATGTAGCGCTCCACTACCAGGATCCCGAGGGCAAGACGCGAGACTTCGTCCGCGTTGCGGAGCAGTTGCCGCCCGAGCCTAGGGAAATCAAACCTCACCCCTATGGGGTGGAGTTGGGCTGGCTGGTGACGATGCTCAAGGACACCAAAGCGAACACGCTGAGCGGTTTCCTCACGGAGTCTTTTTCGCGGGTCAGTCCGGCCGTTGCCCAGAAGATTCTGGAAACCGCGGAGTTAAGTAGCCGTGCCAATCCGCGGCGACTAGGTCGTCACGAGGCCGAGAAGCTATTTCAAGCCCTGCAATCCACCAAGATCCAATCGCCTGCCACGGATTGTCTCTCGCCCATCGGAGAGGAACTCATCCTGCGGGGCCTGCGGCAACTGGTCCCCGGCGAATTTTACACGGCCGTCACGCGCCCCCCGGCCGTGTACCGCGGGAATCCGTTCCAGGTGGAAGTCGGCCTGGCATACGGGGGCGCTCCCGCCACTTACCGCGTGTCGTTGGAAACTCTCGAGGAGCTACTTGCCGAGACCGACGCGCGGACACTCCGGCAGTTTTTGACCACGACGTTCGATGGTATTGGTCCCGAGGGTGCGGACAAGATTCTTCAGCAGGCCCGCCTGAAGGCCCGCATGTCCCCTGCCAAACTCAAGGCCAGGGAACGGCAACAGCTCTGTGAAGCCCTGCAAAGCGTCAACCTCACGGAGGGACAAACCATGACTGTCCTCCGCTACGCCAACCGCGTGCCGCTTCTTTTCCAGGCCGGAGCCTGTGCCATCACGCAGACGGTCATGAGCACGAATTGGCGACCCTACGGGTTGAGCCAGTCTCGCAATTCCCTGCCGACGGGCCCGGTGACGCTCCTCGTGCACTTTGCCAGCGTATGGGTGCCGTTCACCAGCGAGTCCAAGGAAGCCATCGCGGCCTATCCGGAAATCCAGAAAGAATTACGGCTGGCATTTCAAGCAGTTGGCAGACGTCTCGGAATGTACCTGCGACGACGTCTGCGGGTCCGCCAGCAGGGCGAACGACGGAACATCTTTCTCCGTTATCTCAAGGAAGTGGCGAATGCCGTCTCCGTGATGAGAGGCGTGGACCGTGACGAAGTGTATCGGGACCTCATGGAAGTTGCCAAACGCGTGACGGCTGAGGCCGACCTGAAGCTGGACGAGCATGGACGTCCCGTCCGTGAGGATCCAACGCCGGAGGAATTCGACGGGGCCGTCATCATTGTCAATCCGGAAAACGAAGAACCAGCGCAGACAGTGATTTCTGGGAAGAAGAATTCCCCGGTGCAGTTGCAGATGTTCTAATTCTTGCCCAGGGGCTTCACGTCACCGGTTTTCGAATTCGGCGAGAATCCCCCTTAGGGCGATTCACACGCCGGGTCGCTTGGGCTTTCGTCAAACGTGGGGACCGGCTGGGATGCGATGGCGGCGATAAGCGGGTAGCAGTAGTGCCGGGCGTAAACGTGGGATTCCGCCTGGTACAGGTCCCATCCAAGCACCCAGTGCAGATAGGCGATCACGACCGTGGGGGAGCGGTTCATCCCGGCGGTGCAGTGGACGAAAACTTTGTGACCGTTCTGGAGCAACCGCCGTAATTCTGCCACCGCCTCCGGAAGCCGCGCTCTGAGGTGGTCGTAATCGAAATCGCGAATCGGTTCCCTAATTTCCTGGATACCTGCCCGCCTGTACGCCGTTTCAAGGGCTGACCGGTGAATATCTCGGGAGGCGATATCCTCGTCCGTCTGGAGGTTCAACACGGCCGTGATGCCAGCCCGTTTGAGGGATTCGACATCGTTGTAGTCGACCGGACACGAACCCACAAATAAGTTATCGAGGATTTGATCGATGACCATGGATTTTGGCCAACTCAGCCGTTGAGGAAGGATCTCGGAAGTTTGACGGAGGGCCCACCGTCAAGGACCGAGGTAGGACCGTATGTTTTCGGACATTCCATCTGGAAAACTCCTCTTATCCCCATAATAGGTTATGGGTGAGAAACGGTCCACCGCCGTGGCTCGCCCATTGGCAATCGCGAGGCAGAGCGGGGTTTCAAATCACACATTTTCGGGGATCACGTACGGCGGGCGGTACTCGCGTTTTATGAGCGAATGGGCTTCGGCAGGTTCAACTGGAAGCTCCTTCTGAGGATCAAGGACAATCTTCACGCCACCCAGTCGAAGGCTAATGTTCGCGTAGTGAATGAGAAGGCCGCTGCGGTAGCCTTCTTCCACATCCGCGTTGGGCAGCTTGCGGGACTTGATGCATTCGATGAAGTTGGCCTTGTGTTCCGGATCCGGAAATCGCCCATACCGCTGGGCTGTGACCACCGGTTGACGGGATTTCGGCCGTTCGAAGACCTGCCAGCCCCCTCCGTGACGACCAACATACATGACGCCTTCTGTGCCGTAAATTTCGATTCGGGTGGCACACTGCGGCCAGTAAGGAAACAGATCGTTGTCTCGGATTTCCGGGTCGATTTTCAGCATGTACGGGGTGTAGAGGGTCAGTTCAAAAGTTACCAACAGTCCATCGTATTCATACACGGCAATCTGTGTGTCTGGTGTCTCCGCTGCGCCCTCGCTATCAAAGCGCCCGCCAACGGAGTACACCGTCCTGGGACAGCCGACGCCCAACAACCACCGGGCAAGATCGATCTGATGGCTGGCATCGTTGGCAATATCACCACCGGAATACCGCCAGAAATGATGCCAGTTGTATTGATAGTTGAAGTTATATCGGGCCTCGGGCGCGGGGCCATTCCAGATGTCCCAATTGAGACCCGGCGGCGGATCGCTGTCCGGCTTGGGCGGGAAATTTCCCCAGAACTTCTGATTGAAGATCCGGCACAAGTGGATGCGTCCCAGTTTTCCCGAGCTGATGTACTCCTTTGCGTCAAAATTGTAGGGAGCGCTCCGATTCTGAGTGCCAATCTGGACCACCCGCTGATACTTGCGAGCTGCCTCCACCATCTTGCGGGCTTCCCAGATACTGTGGGACACCGGCTTTTCGACATACACATCCTTGCCTGCCTGGCACGCCCAGACAGTGCTCAGCGCATGCCAGTGATCGGGTGTGGCCGACACGATGGCATCCACAGTATTGTCGTCAAGGGCTTTGCGGAGATCATCAACGACTTTGGGAGCCGTCCCTTGAGTTTGGGCCACCGTTTTCGCCAGTGCTTCCGCGCGGGGCAGAAAAGGATCACAGACATAGGCGATGCGGCAATCACCGCGTTGGAGGAACCCGCCGGCCAGAGCGCTCCCACGACCACCACAACCCACAATCGCGAGTACGACTCGTTCGTTGGCTGGAGTTTCGGCCACGGAAACCGCGTGAGGAAGCAGCGTCCATCCCCCGATGGTTGTCGCTGCTGCACCGTTGCGGAGAAACTCACGACGCGTGGTGCGCGAAATCAACGGGTTTTTGCCAGTTTGCTCGGACAGCATAGCTCACCTCCTGCAAAATTGAGAACAACCCACGGGCAGGTTTTCCACTGCAAAGGTTCGGGTGTTTCGGCGATTTTGAACTATTTTTTGCCCAACGCACGCTGTTTTTGAAAAAACCGTCGGATGATCTCCGTGCACTTGTCCGCCAGGACACCAGGAATAACTGTGCAACGATGGTTCAGCCGGGAATCTTCCAGAAGCTGATAGAGTGAACGCACAGCGCCCGCCTTCGGGTCATCCGCCCCATAGACCACCGTAGGGATTCTTGCCTGCAAAATGGCCCCCGCACACATGGGACACGGCTCGATCGTGACATAGAGAGTGCATCCTTCCAACCGCCATGATCGGAGTGCCTCCGCGGCCTGGGTGATGGCGATCATCTCGGCATGAGCGGTCGGATCCCGCAGCCGCTCCCTTTGATTATGGGCTGCAGCAATGACCCGGTTTTCATGAACGATCACCGCACCGATGGGGACTTCGTCTTCTTCAAATGCCTGCTCCGCCTCGCGAAGCGCGAGCTCCATGAAACGCTCATGCGAATTTGTATCCATAGGCATTCGCAATTCGAAGGGTAATCCTACTGGGAAACGTCCTGGTTGTCGGGGAGCAATCATCGCAGGAAAGTGCAAGCCGGTTTTTCAAACAGGTAGTCTGACGATGGATGTTGCCCGCAGAGTTGGACTGGCTTGTGGGGAATTATAAAACAACGGTGCGATGGGTTCCACCGAGCGGGAAAGGGCGTCTGCATCATTTTCGGCCGGGGCAGAGGGTGAGCAGGGCTGTGGAACGACTGGGCATTCCCATCTAAAATGGGGAAACACCAGGGACCACGCAAGCCGAATTGGCAACGGGAATGCCAGGGAAACGGGAGCCCGGCACCTCGTCCCGGTGGATGCGTAAAGATCAATCTTTTCCCGGTTTTTTGAGGGACTTTATGCGATTCGCCATTTGCAACGAAACTTTTCAGGATCGGTCGTTGGAAGACGGGTTTGCCCTTGCTGCCGAGTGCGGCTACGAGGGTATCGAAATTGCGCCGTTCACGCTAGCGCAACGGGTGACCGATCTTTCGCCCCAGCGGCGGGCGGAAATCCGGCAGGCCATTGAAAAAGCGGGACTGAAAACGGTGGGGCTCCACTGGCTGCTGGCCAAGACGGAGGGCTTTCACCTCACCTCGCCCGACGAAACAATCCGCCAGCGAACCGCCGAATACCTGCGTGAACTTGCCCGATGCTGCGCTGACCTGGGCGGTACGATTCTCGTTTTTGGATCGCCTCAGCAACGGAATGTTCTCCCCCAGGTGACCCGGGCCAAAGCCGAAGATTACGCTGTGGAAGTCTTTGAGAAGCTGATTCCGGAACTTGAACGCACCAACACCATCCTTGCTCTGGAGCCGCTCGGCATCCAGGAAACCAATTTCGTCAACACCGCGGAGGAGGCCGTTGCGATCATCAACAAATTGGGATCGCCGCGTGTAAGACTACATCTGGATTGCAAAGCGATGTGCAGCGAAGCGACGCCCATTCCCACGCTTTTGCGAACGTTCCGCGAGCACCTGGTCCACTTTCACGCCAATGATCCGAACCGGCTTGGCCCGGGCTTTGGCGACCTCGATTTTGTACCGATCTTTGAAGCGCTGCTTGAGATTGGGTATCAGGGCTGGGTTTCCGTGGAGGTGTTCGATTACGGTCCCGGCCCAGAACGAATTGCTCGGGAAAGTATCCAGTACATGCTTCGGTGCCTGGAACAGGTGCAGCGGGTGCGTGCTGGGAAAACGTGACGGTGACGGACGCCGTTTGCCATTCGTTGACGGCGGGTTGGCCTTTCGTGCCGCTTAAACGTTTTCGGCATGGAAACGCTGTTGGCAAGGGTGGGTGGCTCGGCTCTGAAGTATCATGTGATCCCGTGATCCTTCCACCTCTGAGGAACTATTCGGCGGCTTTCTCGCCGGGGCCAAGCAGACGCCCGGTCCGCTTATCCCAGACGATGCTCCGATAGTTCATCCGGTGCTTCCCGTGGCAGTCCGTGCAAACCAATTTCTCCGGGTTGGTGATCTCGCGGCAGCGTTCCAGGTAGGTGGCCACCACCAGTTTGGCAGGCACATTATGCGTGGGATGGCATTCTCGACAGGCGCGATCAATTTCCGATCGCGGGAACATTCGGTCCGGTGGCGTCGTGTTGTTTTCGTCGCTTCGGTGATCGAGACTTTCACCATGACACTTAACGCAACCCACTCCAGCCCTGGCGTGCTGCCGGCTCAACGGTTCTTCTTCAAAGTTGGCATGGCAGACAAGGCAGGGCGAGTTGTCGGCCATGGTGGGCTTAGTTTCGCCTGGACCACCGTCGGGAGACGGTGCTGCTGCACCTTCCCCGACAAACGCCATTCCCGAAAGAATTGGCGTACCCCAGAGCAGGATTGCTCCCGCCACCAGCACCAGACCCGTCCCGCACGGCAGGTTGCGAAAAAATGCCTCCCGGTTGCCGATGCCTCTGACCATCCAGTCACCTCCCCGAAGCAATTTCTCACCTTTTCACCACCCAAGATAACTACGGAAGTGGATGCGGCTCAAAATCGTCCGGATTGACCCATCCAGCACGAAGTTTTTCCCCGCTCATGAAACGTTCATAGAAATTGCGCGTTTGAGGATCAACATAGGGGTATTGCTCGAACACGGCCCCCTGTCCGAACATACGGGGATCACCCTCTTCACGAAGACGTTTTTCCATTTTCTCAGCAAGACGGCGTGCAATCTCCGGAAAGTCAGCGATCCGGTTCGTGGCACAGTCGGGATCTTCCTTGATGTTATAGAGTTCCTCGGGCGGCCTTTTTCCAAAGCAGGCCTGCCACCAGGAAACGTTCCGACCTTCCCGCCGAGCATGCAGAATCTCCGTCTTGGTTGGACTGCCGTCGCAGTTAAGATAGCCGGTTTCCGGATTACCCGCGGGCCAGCGATCAGGCTCAAAATTGCGCAGGTACAGCCACTCACCCTCCAGAATCCCACGAATCGGGTAACCCCAATCATGGGGACGTCCAACGTCGTGACGTTCCTTTCCCACCAGTACAAACGTCCTTTGAGGATCCACCTGACCGGACCGTTCAGTGGTGAGGATGTTGAGGAAACTCTTCCCGCTGATAGGAGCCATTCCCGACTGCGATGGGTCGATGCCCGCCAGTTCCAGGAATGTGGGGGCGAAATCAGCGAAACTGATGAAGTCGTCAACGATTCGGCCGGGGCGAGAAATGCCTTTTTTCCACATGATGGCCAGCGGCATGTGGTTGGAAAGCTCGTAGCATTGACCTTTGACTCGGGGAAAGGGCATGCCGTTGTCGGAGGTCACAATGACAACCGTATTGTCCAATTGGCCATTTTCTTCAAGAATCCGCAACATCGTTTGCAGGTGTTGATCGAAGTATTCGACTTCATAGGCATAGTCGAGTAAGTCGGTGCGTACCGTGTCGTTATCCGGCCAGTAGGAGGGAACCCAGTTCACGTCGGTGAGCTTTTTGCTGGTCAATCGCAGGCCGCTCCCAAATTCATAGGGCCGATGCGGTTCAGTGGATCCGTACCAGAAAAACCAGGGGCGGTCTTTGGGACAGGCGGAAAGGAAGTCGGCGAAGTTCGCGGCATAATCGTTGCGCGAAATGGTGGACGTGGCGGGCTTGGTCACGCGGCGATCGAAAGATCGGCCTGTCAGCGACCGGGGCTGCCCGTTGGCATCCCTTGCCCGGCCGGGTCCCCATCCTTTACCGGTCTTGCCGACAAAATAGCCGTGTTCTTCAAGGACTTCGGTGACGACCTTGAACTCCAAAGGGAACTCGCAATTGTGATTGCATGCTTCCTTGAGCTGCCATGAATTTCGGCCCGTTAGGATAATGGACCGGCTGGGCGCACATTTGGCGTTTGGGGTGTACGCCCGGGTGAAGAGGATTCCCTCCTTGGCCACACGGTCGAAACCAGGCGTATTCACCCAGCGGCAGCCGTAAATGCTCGCATGGGGATAGGACCAGTCGTCGGCAATGCAGAAAAGGATATTCGGTCGCCGGGCCTGGACTTCCGCGGCAGGCAGGCCGCGGATGGTTCCTCCAAGAGCAGCAACCAGCAACCATCCGACAGTACAGAATGAAGACATCCGAACGGTCATGTGTGAGCCTCCCCAATGATCCGCAATCAAACAGTTGACCACACACTTGGCCCAGCCCGAGGGAAAACGCCTGCATGATAATGTGCTGGCCCACCTCGGACTACCCCGCGTTGCCCTCTTTTGCAGGGGGCGTTTGGCCGGCCTTTTTCAGCAGACGCTGGTGAACGCTTTGAAATAAGGATTGGCCAGGATCGAGCTTCATGGCCTGATCGATCGCCTCAAGGGCTTCATCAGTACGACCGACGGCCTCCAGGGCTTCCGCCAGGAGCTGATAGTTGACGGCAATGGGCTGGAGCTTGACGACCTTTTCGGCCAGCGGTACGGCTTCCTCAGTCTTGCGCTGGGCATCTATGTAGAGTCTGGCCAGCATAGCCAGCGGGAGAGGATTTTCGGGAAAACGCCGGGCTGCCTCCTGAAGGATCGCCTCCGTTTTCTCAAAGTCCCGCCGCCCGCCGTAGCAGGCCGCCAACCCCACGTAGATCTGCAGTCGGTCTGGTTCCGCACGAAGCCACTCTTCAAGCGCTTTTTCCATCTGCGAATAGCGCTTCTGCTCCTGGTAAAAGGCGACCAGAGCCCGGCGAGCTTCGCGGCAATTGGGATCGAGGGCGATGGCCCGACGGAGATAAATCTCCGTGCGAATGAAATCGCGATATACGTAGTACATTTTGGCGGCTTTGGTTTCGAGAAGGGCGACGTCCGCCAGCAGTTTTTCGATCTCGGGAGGCAACCTGGTGGCCGCGGTTGACCGTGTTGCCGGCTCTTTCGACGGGGTCACGGTTTCCATCTGCTGGAGATACTTTTCCGCCCGGTCGGGATCCCCCTGGGCGGCGGCCAGAGCGGCGCGGAGTTCGGCCAATTCCGCCTCAGCAAGATGGGCGGGGATGGCGTCCAGGACCTTTTCTGCCTCGGCGTACTGTCCCAATCGCAATAGGATTTTCGCCCGGAGCTTCTGAACGTCGAGTGACGCATTTTGATTGAGGGAGACGTATTCCTGCAGGACGGCAACCGCCTCTTCATCTTTTCCTTGGGCACTTAACGCGTCGGCCAGGTGAAGATACCCAAATTCCTGTTGCGGGGCCACCTCAATGACTCTCCGTGCGAGGCGGATCATTTCGTCGTGATCCTGGCGTTTCCCCGCCAATTGGATGAGGGCCTCATAGGCATCGAGGAAGCGGTTATCCATGGCGAGGACTTTCCGCCAGGTTTGTTCGGCCTCACCGTCCTGGTTGGTCAGCATTTGCCAGGTCGCCAGGATGGCCAGTGCCAGCGGGCTTTCCGGGTAACGCTGGACCACCGAAGTGGCCACCATTTTCGCTTCCTCGAGAAGGGCGTCCCGACTTTTCGCCACGGAGGCGGGGAACTCATCCTCGGTGGGTGGAGCGATTCTGCCGTGAGATTTGGAGGCCGACGCCCCGTCGGCCAGCATGCTTTCCCGCGGAGACAGGACTCCCCCACCGAGTGGCATCGGGGCAGGAGATTCTGGTTGTTGCGCCAGATTCTGGACCTGGGCTGTCTTTCCAGGCGCAATGGGCGGTTGGGAAAGCGGTTCTTCGCTGACGGTACGCCGGTGCGAGGTGGAACCCACCGACAGCCACCCGGGCAAAATCCCGAGCACAAAAAGAAAAAGCAAAAAGACCACGGGATATCGCATCGTGGAGGAGGAATCGGAACGCGCGGCTGTCATGGTGCGTCCAGGCCTCAACGGGGTCAGCGCGACGTTGGCCGTCGCTTTGATTGCCAGGGTAAGCCACGCCCGTGCAGGGCCCGTTTTCCTCCCTCGATTTTACTCGAAAGTGCGAACCGGGACAGCTTTTCCCCCTTGTTCCGCCGACACGTAGGCGCTGTAGATTGTGGAGATGGCATCGGCAGCCAGGCGGCTGTCGCTTTCCAGAGGTTCGCCGTAGGCAATGGTCCGATAAAAGGCTTCGATTTCCTGGGGGTAACCGGTCATCCAGTCTTCGTCCGGAGAGGTGAATGCCCAGCCCTGTTTCGTGCCGATCTTTTCCACCACATAGATGTCCTTGAAATACTCTTCGCGGGGATTGTACGTGAGCATGGCCGTGTTGGGATTGATGTTGCAGATGGTGCGGTGGTTGTTCGCGCAGACCTCCAGCCAGTTGTGAACTCCGCCGAGTACGATGTCGGAGGCGAACACGGTGGCGATCATTCCGTCCTCGAATTCAATGTGGATCATCGAAAAATCGTCGATGTCGTAGTAATCGCACCGGATGTGACCCATGTCCACAAAGGTGGGCAGGCGGGTGATGGCGTGCGTCCGCGCGGAGACCATTTTCGGCCGGATGGGCCTTCCCAACCGCGTGCGGCCTTCCACCCGCTTCAGGTACAGTGCGGCCGTCAGCGGATGGCATCCCTTGCCGATGAGGACGCCGCCACCACAGAACTTCCAGAAGGCGTATTCTTCGGAGTGGGAACCGCTGTGAGCCTCCTCGCCGTGAATCCACAGAATCTGCCCCTTGGTTTTTTCCAGGATTTCGCGCTCTTTCTGAATCGAGGGGGCATAGACCCAGTTTTCCGCGTAGAGCAGTCGTCCACGGCTGGCCGCTTCGGCTTCGAGAATTCGCTCGACACTCGCCAGTGCCGCATCCAAGGCCACCTGTTTGGGGAATCGATCGCCATGAAAATCGGGTGAACCGTCCCCGAAATACCCCGTCAGGGGCTTTTCGCAGATGACAAATTTGTCTCGTTTAAGTGCGGCAATGGAGAACGGTTCGTGCGTGACGGGCGGTGTGCAGATGTGCACGACTTCCACCTCATCGAGGAGCGATTCGAGGGACGGGAACGCACGAATCCCCCGGGCGGCGGCAAATTGTTCGGCAGCCGTCTGATTGCGGGAGTACACGCCGACCACTTTGACGTGAGTCCCGTAAACCTTTTGGATGGAGTGGAAATGAAAGGTGGCCGAAAAGCCGGATCCTACAATACCGGCGAGGACGGTTTTCTTCTCTGTCCTTGGGGTTGCAGACTCGTTGTGTGTCATGGCTGTAGAAAGTTCTACCGGAATTATCCTCCATCAGGTCCACAAAAAGTCAGGAAAACTCAGTTTACCTGTGGTGCGCCGCGCATGCCAGGTTGGCGCGTCTAAGGGGTGGATTACTGGTGAGTTGGGCCGGCTGGTCAAGATTGGAAGATCGATGCCGTTTCCACGGGCACGGCGAGCGGCCCCTTGAAAAAGTATTTCGGAGGGACGTGTTTGTCACGTCCGATGTTGAAGGTTGGAAAGACTGTTCTGTTTTCGCGGGCAAGTCGTCCGAAGGATGTGTGCGGAGATGTGGTTGTTACGCCCCCGTTGCGGCGTTGGATGGTTCCTGTCCCTCATCCGGCTCCGTCTGCTTGATTCGGTTTCTCCTTCAGCGGGAGGCCCATTCATGAATGGCCCCTGCCAGAAGGCGGTTCGTCAATCCCGCACGTGTGGACGAGGCAATTCATGGGTTGTCCCGGCAACATACGGAGGCCCTGGCCTCTCGCGGATCCCTGCGAAAAGTGAAGAGGGGCCAGCGTCGTGAAGGCGTGACGCCATGCGGGAAACCACCGTCAGAAGAACCGCCCCAGTGTGGCATTGACCAGAAAACAGGCTGTCAGCCCCATCAGGATCGGTAACACGACAGCGACGATCGTCCATTTGGTGCTGCCGGTTTCCTTGTAGATCGTATAGATGGTTGTCGAGCATGGGTTGTGCATGAGGCTGAAGAGCATGAGACAGAGGGCGGTGACGGGGGTCCAGCCTGCTTCCTGGAAAATGCGAGCTGTGAGGGTCAGATCTTCAGGTTCAAACAGGACACCGGCCTGGGCGTGGATACCGCCTGCTCCTGTCAGCAGGACTGTCAGCATAAGGATGGTGGGAATAACAATTTCGTTGGCCGGGATAGCCACCACATAGGCCAGCAGGATGACCCCATTCAAGCCCACGAATCGGCCGAAGGGATCGAGCCATCGGACGATATGAGCGGCGAGTGTGTCGCCACCGATCCATATGTTGGCCACAGCCCAGGTGGCCATTCCCGCCGGAAAGGCGAACACCACTGCGCGCCAGAGCACGATGAGGGTGCGATCGATCAAAGAGGTGTAGAGAGTTTGCAGGATTTGCGGTGGCCGGTAGGGCGGCAGTTCCAGATGGAACGTGGAGACCTCTCCCCGAAGGACAGTTCGGGTCAAAAGCCAGGACACGACGAACGTCATGATGATGCCCAGAAGGGCGACACCCACCACGCCAGCCGCCGCGACCGCCCCGGAAAGATAGGGAGGCACCAGGCTGCCCAGAAAGATGGTGGCCAGCAGAATCTGCGTGGGCCAGCGACCGTTACAGAGCGAAAAGTTATTGGTGAGGATGGCCACGAGCCGTTCCCGGGGACTGTCGATAATTCGGCAGGCGACGACTCCCGCGGCATTGCAGCCGAAACCCATGGTCATCGTCAGCGCCTGTTTACCGTGGGCGCCAGCCCAGCGGAAAAAGCGGTCCAGGTTGAACGCCACCCGCGGTAAATAGCCGAGGTCTTCCAACAGTGTGAAAAGGGGAAAGAAAATGGCCATCGGGGGAAGCATCACGCTCACGACCCACGCCGTGGCAAGAAGTCCTCCATCGACCAGCAGACCGGTTATCCAGGAAGGTGCGCCGGCCGCCACGAACAGCCCGCGCACGGCTGGATAGAGGGTTTCCACTAGTAACCAATTGAGCAATGCGGAAGGATAATTTGCCCCCTGGACGGTGATCCAAATGACGACGAGGAATAGCGCCACCATGATGGGATAACCGAACAGGGGACTGGTGAGGATGCGGTCCAGCTTTTCCTCCCACCGCGCTTTTTGCGCCTCGTCATACCGGACGACGCGGTCCGCGATTTCGGCTGCCGCCGCATAAATCGTCTCCACCAGCGTTTGGTGGAAATCCATGCCGATCTGCCAGCGCAGGGAGGAGGCCGTCTCAATGATCGTCTCCCGGAGGGCCCTGGTGGAGTCCCCAGCCGGTTGTTCCGTGCCCGTTCGAGACAGCGAGGACGAGCCATCCAGCAGCGTTTCCCGCTCTCCGAGTTCCCCGAGCATTCCCGACCTGACGGCTTCGGTCACGTTAGGATCGCCGTCCAACAGCCGGAGCGCGACCCAGTTGGCGTTTGTCAGTCCGGGGAAAGCCTCCAGGAGAAGCTGGCTGAGTTGATCGACCGCCGCTTTCAAACTGGGGGCCTCGCCGCCGACGCGTCGAGGGCGGCATGTCCGCTCTCCGTGGGCCACTTGGGCAACAACCTGTACCAACTCGTCGATCCCCTGCCCGAACCGTGCCGCGGCAGGGACCACCGGCACTCCCAGTTCACGTTCCAGAGCGGGCACGTCGATCGTGATTCCGTGGCGTCGGGCCTCATCCATGAGATTGAGACAGATTACCGCACGGTCGGTGATTTCCAGAACCTGGAGGGCAAGGTTCAGATTACGCTCCAGGCGGGTCGCATCCACCACGATGATGGTCACGTCCGGCCGCCCGAAAAGGAGGAAATCACGGGCCACTTCCTCATCGTAGCTAGTGGCCATCAGGGAATAGGTGCCGGGCAGATCGACCAGCTTGAAGCGTTTCCCCTGGAACGTGAAAAAGCCCTCGGCTCGGGTGACAGTCTTGCCCGGCCAGTTGCCCGTGTGCTGGTGCAGGCCGGTCAGGGCGTTGAAAACCGTGCTCTTTCCGGTATTGGGATTGCCTGCCAGCGCGACGACAAAGTCCGCCTGGCCGCGTTCCACCTGGAGGATCGCCGCGCCTGCCGCGCTTCCTGCCGGGCAGAGCTGACAGCTATCGCATTGTCGCGGTAATATCTTCATGGCGATTGGTTCTGAACAGGCTGCAAAGGTGTTGTGGAAGAACCCGCATGGATCGGCTCGATGTCGATCAACTGGGCCTGATCTCGGCGCAGGGCAATGAGCGTGTTACGGACCCGGTAGGCCGTCGGATCCCCACTGGGACTGCGAAGTTCCGCGACCACTCGCGTCCCCGGCACAAAACCCAGGTCGAGGAGCCGCCGTCGCTGCAGTCCGCGACACTGAGGCGAGATCCCTTTCACAATCCCCACTTCCCCCACCTGGAGGTCCGCGAGGGTCGCCCTGGGCTGTTCCCACGGCTTGGACTCGGTCTCGGGGGCCGCTTTGACCCAGAGATTGGCAGAAGCCTCGGGCGACAGGCGGATCGTCTGCCCCTGGTGGCGGACGGTCACCCCATCCTGCCGGATCTTTTCCACCCGCAGAGGTGTCCCCAGGTGCAGGTCGTGCGCGAGCAGCTCCTGGTAGGCGGCAAGGGGCTCGTCTTCGATGTGGCAGACCTGCACCACGTCACCTGGCTTGCTCTCCGAAATGGGTGTTCCCTCCCGCCGGGCAATCTCGCCCGTTTCCGTGGGGATGGGATCCCCGTGCGGATCAAAGCGAGGGAAGCCCAGTTGGGCGGCGAGCGAGTTGGCCGTCTCCGGGGTGGTGGTGTGTTCCAGGCGATGGGCCGCCGCGTGCCATTCTTCGGGGGCCAGCCCGGTTTGCTCGGCGAGATAACGTTCCCATAACCGGTGGAGTCGAACAATCCGGAGGGCCTCCTGCCGCCCCTCCGCAGTGAGCCGCAAATATCGATCCCCCTCTTGCTCGGGCTCAAGGTAACCTATTTCCCGTAGTCGGCCGACGAACCCGGGCAGGCTCTTCGGCGGAATGCCAATCGCGGAGGCCAACTCCTCTGCCGTTGCCGGTTGCCCCGTTTCTTCCCTTTCATGAATGAATTTCAACGCATCTTCAAAAAGGACGCGCCGTTTCCACCGCGTTCGGATCGGCCACAGCCACTCAGAAAGCCAGGTTATTCCACGAAAGCCGTGAGCCATGTCTTTTGATCCCGCAACGATAGGTGCACGTGCGCAGCGCCCCAGGCTCGTTCTGTGAGTAAAAGCCCGGCGAGGCCCGACAAGGTTAATCGTCATCAAAACGCAGCGCCGACTCTCTCCCCAAAGTCGACTGAGCTTCCCATGACGCTGACTTCAATCCTCTTGGCCCCATCCTGTAATCATATGCGATTCAGGCGTTGCCGGGCGATTTTTTCGTGGTTCGTTTTGCGATGGCTTACTGCCTTTATGGTGATGGTTTTTTGGACGTGCAAACGACAGGCAGCGCCCCGCGGACCTGGGTGGGGACGGCCAGGAACTTGTCTGCGGACGTGACAAACAAAGTGCGGAACTCTTTTCCGCCGAAAACGCAGTTCGAGGCGTAGGGCACGGCAATTGTTCCGAGATACCGCCCCTTCTCGCTGTACACTTTAATGCCCGTCTTTCCACAGGCGACGTATAAATTCCCCCACTCATCCAAGGTCATGCCGTCGGGATGGGCTCCCAGATCGATCCATTTTTCCACTTCACCGAGTTTTCCCGGTCCGATCACTGGATACCGATATATGATCCCCGCCGCGTTGTCCGCCAGATAAAGGTACCGATTACGGGGATCCAGTAAGATGCCGTTCGGCCGCACACAGACTTCGGACACGCGTGTAACTTCCCCCTCGGGGCTGACGTAATAAACGGCTTCTTTCATCAGTGACGGCTGGCCGCGATGATGGTAATTGGGATCGGTAAAATAAAAACCGTCTTGCAGATCGACGGTAAGATCATTCGGTTCGTTAAAGGGTGTCCCCTGATAGTTTGACGCCACGATGCGCTTTTTCCTGGTTGTGACGTCGAAGGCGACAACCCTGCGGGCAGCCCCCTCACAGACCAGAAGTTCGCCTTTGCTGTTGAACATCATGCCGTTGGCGTCGGTACTGTCGTTGACGAAAAGCTCCACCCCTTTTTCTATCCGGTAAACATAGATCGAGTCGTTTTTCCCATCTGAGAAATAGACATTTCCTTCGGCGTCGGCGGCCGGTCCTTCACAGAATCCGTAACCGGTTCCCAGGACGATGGGTTCTGTTCCCGGCGGCACGATGTCGGCGACACTTTGCGGCATCTTGCCCGCTTCCGAATCTGCTTGACTATCGTCCGCACAGGCAGCAGCCAGGCCGGAGAGGAGGGAAATCATACACAGTACACCCCAGCAATCGATGACAGAAAAACGGAACTTCATCGCGATCACCTTTCGTGCTTGACCCACGTTGTCCTTTTGCGGGGTTCGTTCGTGCTATGACTTTCGGCGATAGCCGTCGGGGTGATCCCTGAACCACCGCCAGGCGGTCTCCACAATCGCGTCGATGTCTGTGTACTCGGCGGTCCAGTTGAGCTCCCGGCGGATTTTGCTGGCATCCGCGTAGAGGATAGCGGGATCGCCCAGCCTCCTGGGGCCATACACCACCGGGATCTTTCGGCCGGTGACTCGCTCTACCGACTGGAGGACTTCTTTCACCGAGTATCCGCGACCGATGCCCAGATTATAAATGAGCCGCGATCCCGCCTGGAGCGCCTCCATCACCATGATGTGGGCACGACAGAGGTCTTCCACATGGATGTAGTCCCGGATGCACGTACCGTCCGGGGTGGGATAATCGGTGCCGAAAACGACGAACTGGGGGCGCTTTCCCAGAGCCGTGAGCAGAAGAGAGGGAATCAGATGGGTTTCTGGATCGTGGTCCTCTCCCAGACTGCCGTCCCGCGCCGCACCCGCCACATTGAAGTAGCGGAGCGCTGCATAGGAAAAGACTGGACGACTCGTTGCGTAATCGGCAAGAATTTTTTCCACAAAAAGTTTGGAGCGTCCATACGGATTGATGGGTTCCTGGGGTGTTTCCTCCACGATGGGAACCAGTTTCGGTTCACCATACGTGGCGCAGGTGGAGCTGAATACCATCTTGTCCACGCCTGCAGCCTCCATCGCTCGGAGGAGAGACACCGTTTGAGCGACGTTGTTGTCGTAGTAAGCGAGAGGGCGCTCCACGGATTCGCCCACATAGGCGAGGGCTGCAAAATGCATGACGCACTCGATGCGGTGCCGCTCGAGGACCCGTTTGAGACCCTCGGTATCGGCCAGGGGCATTTCATAAAACGGAATCGTGGTGGGAACGGCCTCGCGGTGTCCCCGGCTGAGATTGTCCACCACAACGACGGTGTGACCGACTTCGGCAAGCAGCTTCACAGCATGGGAACCAATATATCCAGCACCACCGACGACAAGCACGTTCATCTACCAGCACTCCCAATCGGCAGAATTCGCCGCTGACCGGGTTGCCGCCCGGGCGAGACGGTGATATCCAGTAACGATAACTTGAAAAAGTCTAATCTACGGCATTTGATGCTTGACGCAAAGGTGTCGGGGAAGGCACAATGGAGGCCGAATAACATTGGTCTTGTCCCGGTTTTTGCTTTGTGAGGTCAACGGAGGGGTGGGCCATGCGAAGAACACTTGCTCGGCACACTTGGGGACCGGCTTTTCTCGTGCCTTTTTTAATGGCGGTAATGACATCGCCAGACGCAGGCATCCGAGCGGAAAGTCGGGCATCCCACGAAAGTGATGGGGAAATTCCAGAAGTTACGCCCGGGGCCCCATTCACTCCTTTCGAGCGGGCCGCCCTCAAACTCTGGTCGCGAGATATCGAGATGTACCGGAAATTCACGTGGGATCCTCCGGAAATGCAGGACGAAGCCGCGGAGTTCATGCGAGCGGTGCAGCTTCAGTTCCTCCCCCGGCCCCGGGGACGTGATCCGCGGATCACATCCGCCATGGGAGAAAAATTGTTCGAGAAAGGGTGCCGGGATCCTCTCGTGAGGAGTTATTACGTCCTGGCACTTCTCCAGGAGGGTGCACTACGATCGGAAGCGTTTATTACACAAGTTCTGAAAGGGTTCGATGAGATCTGCTACCCGGAGGAAGCACGCTGGGTGGCACTGTATTCGGCGCTTGCGGTGAAGTCGTCTGTTCTCTTCCCCAGCAATCCAGGGAACTTGAGCGGGGATCTTGTGCGGGTCGTGACAAGGCGGTTGTGTGATCCCACGCTGGAGCCGTTGATGGTCCGCGTGGTGTTTTTCGAACTGCGAGTCGTGCTCGGAAATAGCTCCGCTCCTGAAAATCGAACTCAAGTTGAACCGATTTACAAGGGCTGCATGGCGGTGAAAGAAAAGATGGACCCGTGGCTGCAGCATATGATCACCGCCCAGTACCTCATCGATGAGGGATGGTGGATGCGGGGAAATCGCTTTGCCCAGTACGTCTCGCCCGCCGCATGGCCGATTTTCCACGAGAAACTGGTGAAAGCGAAAGGGGAGTTATTGGAAGCCCTCAAGCTACACCCGGATTGGGTGGAGCCCGCCGAGCTTATGATCGGAGTGGCCATGACGGGCGAGACTGGAGACTCCGCGGACGAATGGTTCGAAAAGGCGGTGGCGCTGGATCCAGACTCCCTACACGCCTATTCTTCGTACCTGTGGGCACTGCGACCCCGCTGGGGTGGCAGCGTGGAGGAGATGTATCAACTGGCAATTCGCGCCGCCGACTACCGCAAGTATGACTCACGGGTTCCAGCTTTCTTTCTGACGGCAATTGAAGACGTCGAGGAAGAGCTCCACCTCGCCCAAAACGAGGTGATCTACGAGGATCATCCCGTGTGGCGGATGCCGGGGGTGTATGAACGGGCGTGTGAGATCCTGGACGGGATGATCAAGCATCCCAGCCGCCAAGGCGAAATTGTCCTTTACCCTACCTACGAGGTGTTAATGACCCGGAAGTTCTGTGTCGCCTGCCGGGCCGGGCGGCTTCAAGAGGCACGGCAGATCGCCGACCAACTCGGCGGAAAACTGTCCGAACCGGTCCTCTTTACGTGGTACCAGCAACCCGCACGGCTCATCGCCGAAATGTACGCCCTGACGGGAAAAGGGGCGGAGAAAATCAAAGCCGCGCGGCAAATGCTGGAAGGGGTCACACCTCCTTACCCCAATAATGTCCTGGAAAAGGCAAAACAGCTTTTCGAAGAGGCCTACGCAGCGGATGACCATCCTCAGTCCCGGGCTTATTGCACGGTTTGGATTCGCGAGCTGGAAGGCCTTCTCGCATTCAACGCCGGTGACTGGTGTCCGTTACGATTTGATCCGGGATTCACTAGATGGTTGATCATCGGCGGCGTCTGGACATACGAAGATGAGAATACGGCCGTTGTTCGGGCAAACCCCTCTTATCCCCGCACGGTCATCAGGCCGCGTGCCTCTTTCCCCTGGCCGTTAGAGGTCGAGTTCGACATCCAGACGCATGAGCACAACCATGGCGTGTTTCTTGGCCTCGCCGTCCCCCGCGAATTGAACGAGGAGTTCGCTCCCACGAACGATGATCGTCTGGGTGTTGCGCTGCCTGACGAGATTTGGGTGACTGTGGGAAAAAAGCCGATTTGCTTGCCTTCTCCGCTGTTCAGGCTCAATCACCTCAAGGTCCAGCTGGCCGACGGCTATGCGGCACTGTGGGTCAATGGTACGCTAATGGTTGAGGTCCGTGATCCGAACTTCCGTCCCGGTCCGAAGTTCGACGTGGGAGCATTACCTCAATTATTTGAGCGAAGCGAGAAGGGTTGGGCGCGCTTGCGAAACGTCAGGGTGCGGAAGTTCGAACCTCCCAAGCCGGGTGAAGTCGCCAGGGCGCAAGACATAGGGCAGGCACCGTGACCAGCGTCGCAACTGTGTGCGGGAGGAGTGGTGGGGAAGTCACGAGGGCTGCTTGCAGCGACGCCGGCGCAAGGGAGCGATGCGGCCGTTGGCGATTTGCCGCTGAGCCTTCAGAACGATCTGGGATTGATGAAAATCCTGGCCACATCGAATACTTCCAGTCCTACCTTGGAGGTGAAAAACGACAGTGTCCACCCAGTTCGGGTTCCGGGATCCCGTGTGCCCAGGGTGGTCACCGGGGGGCTCCGCGTCCTGCTTGCGCTGATTGCCCGTCTGATTAGCGGGGCAAGTGTTCGCTGGGTGAACTGTCAGCCTGACACATGTCAACGCGTGTATTTCGCCAATCATACGAGCCATCTCGATGCGGTGGTCATATGGGCGGCGTTGCCTTCCGCCGTGCGGGCTGTCACCCGCCCGGTCGCAGCAAAGGACTACTGGGTGGCGAATCCGGTGCGTCGGTATCTGGCGTGTGAAGTTTTCAACGCTCTTCTCATCGATCGGCAGGAGATCAAGATCCACCACTCCCCGATCGCAGAGATCCTGGAAGCGATGGGCGACAAGTATTCGGTGATCATCTTCCCGGAGGGCGGGCGAACCCTCGGACCAGATGTGGCGCCGTTCAAGAGCGGCCTGTATTATCTCGCCAAGCGACGGCCGGACCTGGAGCTTGTGCCGGTCTATCTGGACAACATGAACCGCATCCTCCCCCGGGGTGAGTTTCTTCCAGTGCCGTTGCTCACGCGGGTCATCTTTGGTCCACCGATGTGGCTGGAGAATGGGGAACCAAAGCAGGCATTTCTGGAGCGGGCCCGGCAGGCGGTCGTCCGGCTTCGGGAACTGTAACCTGCGTGCCATTTACCTCTGTGATATATCCTGAGTGATTGAATTCTCTTCCCTGCGCTGGAATCCTCTTCGCTTGACTCTTCTTGGGAGCCCGCGAAAAATGCCAACAGCGAGGCACAAATTGTCCGGCGAATCTAGGCTGCTAATGCAGATTTGAGTGAATTTGCTAATTCGGACGGATACGCAGGTAATAGTATGGCTTCAGTTCCCCGATTGGCCCTTGGCACGCTGGATGGGGCAACAGACCCCTGGCCCTTACTACGGGTCCTGCTCCGGGGATTTGCCGCTCGCAAGGTTCATGTGCAGACGTTTCTTTCCCGGGCAGCTTTCGGGGGATTTCAGGAGCTTCGGGCATGGTCGGGGGCCACTCCACGGCATCTGGACAGTTGGCTGATGACCCCTACCCAGTGCCGTTCTTTTTTTCTTGAAGGGACGGAACGGGCCGATTTGGCGATCGTGCTCGGTCAGTATTCCCCGGCCAATTCGGCGTCAAGCGGTTGCCTATCGCTTCCGCCTGCACAGCCGGAGGACTCTGGTGAAAAAAGACAGGCGGACCTCGCAGGAAAAAGGTCCGTCTCGAAAGCCCCTTCCTGCTGCCTCCGCGCACTTCCCCGATGTTCACGAGGGGCTGGAGGAAATCTGGATGCGCTTTGCGATTGGCTCGGTCTGTCGAAGTTGGCCATCTTCAGTACTCGCCAACTCACGCAGGTTGTGGCCAACCGTTGCAGTTTGCCGAGCGGATTGGATGGCCTTTTCCTCACCGATGCCGATCCCAGCATTCCACCCAGCCAGTACGTGGTGGACGTGGGGATACTTTTGGGTGTGCCGCTTGTGGGGATCGTTTATCATGGCCATCCGAATCGCCTTTCTGCCGTGCTGGACCGATCCCAGTGCTGGGTGGATGGAGGGCTAACCCTGTGGTGGGATTTTGGGTTATTCCAGCGGATTGTCCGGACCAGTGCCGAGAGGCCATTTCCCCAGGATCCCACGACGATTTGGGATTTTCGGGGACGGCTCCAGGTGGCGATAGCGCGGGACGCCGTGTTCGGTTGCTACTTCCAGGAATCCCTGGAACTTCTGGAGCGAGCAGGGGCCAAAATCGTCGAATTCTCCCCTCTTCGGGACGAGCGTATTCCACCAGAAACGGACGTGGTCTACCTGGGCTGTGGAGAACCTCGGGAACACGCGGCTCGCCTGGCTGAAAACCACTGCCTGAAGGTCTCTCTCCGAGATTACGTCCGCCGGGGTGGCAGGGTCTATGCGGAAGGGGCCGGTGCGGCGTATCTCTGCGAATGGATGGAGGTCAGTACCGGTTGCTTCATTTCTGGGGCGGGAGTCCTCCCGGCAGCGGGGCGGCGTCTCCCACGATTTGGGGAGCCACTTCCGGTTACGGTGACGCTCCGATCGAGCACCTGGCTGGCGGAGGCGGGCACGGCGATACGCGGCTACCGGAATTCCCAGTGGTGGTTCGAGCCCGAGTCGGTTTCCACCGGCCTGGTGAAGGAGCCGGGCTTCGAGTACGACATCATCGGCAACGCGCAGGTGGTGGCGTCGATCGTGCACGTGGACTTTGCAGCCCAGCCCGCCTTACTTGCCCGGTTTTTTCAGAGAACTCCGGTGGTCAGTCCGGCACGCTCCACCAGCACGCTTTTCGTCCGCTGATGGGAAATCTGCCCCTCGACCGTTCAGGAATGTCCTTTCTTCGATTCGTACTGACGAGGGTCAGAAGAGCCGGCGGGCAAGCCTGGTCATTCCCGGGAAGGAGTCATCCGCCGCTGAATTTGATGAGGCTCACCGGGCGGTATCGGGCCAAACGTTCGGCCCCCTTGAGATCGGTCAGTTCGATAACAAAAGCACAGCCGACCACAATTCCGCCAGCCTTCTCTATAAGTCGGCAGCACGCTTCCACAGTCCCACCGGTTGCCAGGAGATCGTCGACCACCAGTACCCGCGTTCCCGGCTTGATGGCGTCTTTGTGCATTTCCAGGGTGTCGGTTCCGTACTCCAGAGTATAGGTGTGAGAAAAAGTTTCAGAGGGCAGTTTCCCCGGCTTACGAATGGGGATCAGCCCCACGTTCAGCTCCAGGGCGAGCGGGGCGGCGAAAAGGAAACCCCGAGCTTCGGCGGCTGCTATGGCTTCTACATCTCGGTCGCGGACGGCATCGGCGAGCTGCCGCACCGTTTCTCGCAGGGCTTCTGGAGAGGCGAGAAGCGGCGTGATGTCTCGGAAAATAATCCCCGGTTTGGGAAAGTTCGGGATCGAGCGGATGTAGCTGGCAAGGTCAATTGTCTGCTGGCTGCTCATCGTGGAATCACCCTCCTCTGATGGAACCTGCTGCCGTTATTATGAAGCCTCGTTTTTTCCATGTAAACGGGCGAGTGTGCCAAGGAAGCCACCTCAGCCACCCGGCTCACCCTCCGCCGTGGTGTCCGCCAGCCGATGGTCGAAACGGTGAAGCTGCCGATACTGCTGGAGCTTTTTTCTCAGAGTGACACGGTGGATTCCCAGATGTCGCGCGGCGTGGATGTACTGCCCTCGGTGGATCTCCAGAGCGGCTTCCAGAAGCACCGGCTCCACAAGCTGGAGAAACATTTCGTACAGTCGACCCTCGAGGGCCGGATCCGCTACGGCTTGCTGTACCCACTTCCGCACACAATCGCGGAGCTTTTCTTCCTGTGAGGCCTCCTGCTCGCTGCGCGCCAGTGCCGGCGGGAGGTGGTCGGCATGCAAGACCCCTCCCCGACTGACGATGAGGGCGTGTTCCATCGCGTGCCGCAACTCACGCACGTTTCCCCACCACGGGCGTGCCAGAAGTGCGTCGCGAAAATCCGCCGACCAGGCCGGGGGTGTCTTCCCCGATTGCGCGGCCAGCCGGCCAAGAAAATACTTTGCCAGCGGTTCAATGTCTTCCTTCCGCTCCCGCAACGGTGGCAGATGGATTTCAAATGTCACCAGCCGATAAAACAGGTCGTGGCGGAAAGCACTTTCCCTGACGAGTCTCCGCAGATCCTGGTGAGTGGCCGAAATGAGGCGAAAATCGACGTGAACTGGTCTTGTACCGCCCACCGGGCAAAATTCGTGATATTCCAAGGCGCGCAACAGCTTGGCCTGAACATTCAGCGGAATGTCGGCGACCTCGTCGATAAACAGAGTGCCACCATTGGCCCGCTGGAGAAGCCCCACGTGATCCGAATCGGCTCCTGTGAAGGCCCCGCGAACGTGGCCGAAAAGTTCGCTCTCGACAAGTGATGGACTCAGTGCTGCCAGGTGGGCCACAACAAAGGGCCGGTCGCGCCGCGGACTGTATCGGTGAATGGCCCTCGCCACCAGTTCTTTTCCCGTCCCGCTTTCGCCGGTGATGTGCACTGCGGAATCGGTGGGGGCCACCACGGCAATCTGCTTGAAGACCGCCTGCATGGCAGGGGAGACGCCGATCAGCCGCGGTTCGTTCTCGGGGGCGCCTTCCATGGTATTCGGCGATACGCCTCCCGGGGTGGGGGTGACCAGGGCGCGCTTGATAGCCTGAGCGGCGGCCTCCAGAGTGAACGGCTTTGTCAGATACTCAAACGCTCCTGCCTGCATCGCCTGGACGGCGACTTCCAGATCACCGTAAGCCGTGATGACGATGACGGGCATCCGAGGGCGAAGCTGGCGAAGTCGCCGCAGGGCCTCCAGACCGTCCATCCCGGGCAAACGCACGTCGAGGATCACCAGATCACCGGGAGTTTTTTCCAGTTGGCGAAAGAGATCTTCCGCCGCCGTCAGCGTCACGGCGGAATGCCCCATTTGTCGGGCAAGCTTGGACAGCGCCCAACAAATATCCGGTTGATCGTCCACAATCAAAATGTTCGCCATGCTTCAGGCCTGCACTTCTGCCGAAGAGCGATTTCCATTTGACGCCAGCGGGAATTCAAAAACGAATTCGGTCCACCCACCCTCGCGAGACCAGTTGAGTGTGCCGCGGTGTTGCGCCGCCACAGTCTGACACACCAAAAGGCCCAGGCCGATTCCGTCCGGCTTGGTCGTGACAGGTGCCCTGAACAGTCGCTCCTCCACATGACTTGCCACGCCGGGCCCATTGTCCCGTACCACCAGCCGCCCTTTGTCATCCTGACGATCCAGCAGGACCCACACTTGAGGCTGGTGAGAACTCTGTCGGGCCGCTTCAATTCCATTGGTGATCAAATTGGCCATCAGTTGGAAGAGGGCCCACCGGTGTCCTTCTACAGGAAACTGTCCCTCAGGGTCCCGCGAGACATCCACGCGAAGCGCCACCTGGGCATGCTCAATGGCTGGCTGGAGCAACTCCAAAACTTCGTCCAGCAGTGCCCGCAAATCAACCAGTTCCGGATGAGGGGCCTGCGTGGTGAGCGTAAGAAACTCGCGGAGCGTCACTTCTATTGCCTGAAGCTGGCGGTACGCGACCGTCAGTTCGTCATCAGCCTGGGCTGCGTGGCAGGACTGCACGTGAAGGTCCACGGCCAGACGGAGAGCGGTGACAAGATTCCTCAGTTGGTGGGCCAGCCCGCGACCCAGCTCGTGAAGCGCATGGTTGCGCTCGTCATCGCGGAGTGCCCGTTCAAACTCCTGCCGCTGGCGGATCATTTGCTGAATCGCCACGGCCAGGTCACGGACCTCGGTGCTCGTCGACGGAACGGGAATGGATGCGTTCCAGTCCTCTGCCGCCCGAACCGTCGCCCTGGCCAGGTCAGTGAGTGGTTTGGCGATGGAGCGTGCCAGCCACACGGAGACAATCGCGGAAAGAGCGACGGCACATCCGGCAGCGACGCCCGTCGCGGGAAGGATCGGTGCCATCTCCGACAGCAGGGCCGCCTGCTCGCGTAGAAGCAGGACGGTATGGACACCGTCCGGTGAGCCCGTTCGATACGCCACGAAAATTTTCCTGACCCGATATTGCCTGCCCGAGAGGTTCACCGTGCGGGTGGGTTCTCGATCTTCTGCATGGTGCTGAAGGATCGGGACCAAAACTTTCTCGTCGGGTTTCTCGAGAGAAAGCGTGGTGTCGAGGATTTGTCCGCCGCGGGAGGCCGTGACGAACTCCACTCCGGAAAGTTCCCGCATTTGTCGCAGCACACTTTTATTGAGGGGAAATCTGGCATGGGCCACGATGTCCGCCACGCGCTGGAGCTCGCGTTCCTGTCGCTTTTCCACGTGCTGACGCCAAAACAACGCGGTACCCAGGCCTGCAATCAGGCTGCTGCCCAGGGCGACCAAGACAAAACCGGTAAACAATCGCCATGCGAGCGGACACTGCCGTCCCGCTAGCCAGCGAAAGACTGGGCCAACGCTTTTGGGCCATTCGTACTTGAGGCGAGATGACAACATCACCACGTTTCTACTATGGGGCTAAAAAGTTTTTTCTCAGGGAAGCGAGGTACGGGCACAAAGGGGCCTCGTTTGTTCAGTCTAAATGATCCCCGATCGATCCTGAAGTCCTTGAAGGGCACGGTGCCACATCGTACGATAGGCGCACGGTCAACCCAGCACAGAAACACATGCGCCACTCAACTTGGTGATGTTCGAGGAATGACCCCACATCAAACGCCCTGCATCCTTCCTGCATTTTGGAGGTTGTCAACCCATGAAACGCTTCCGAGTTGAACGCTGCCGCCACGCCAATGAGGCGCTGGCCCTGCTGTTTGTTTGCTGTTGTTGCGGCGTTTTGGCAGTGTCCCCAAACGCGCAAGGTCAGGCCGAGCAACTCAGTCCACCTTCCGTGCAAGTACTGTGGGCACCGCAAGAAGCAGATGGTTACCGATCAGAACGGGCGATGGCTGAAGTCGTATCCCTGGAGGGGGTTCCCATTCTGCGCATCCGACCGGAAGCGGGGGCTGAATCGGCCACGATCCGTCTTCGGGCGCCGGAAAAGACCTGGGATCTCACGCCGTTTCGCTACCTCGGCATTGAACTTCGCAATCCTTCTCCACATCAGGTACGCGTTCAATGGCGGGCAAGGAGCAAAGGCAGAAATCTTTCCCGCGATTATATTCTGGAGCCCGGTGAAAGCGTGCACCTTCGACTGACTCTCCGCCGTGTCGTTCCCGAAGCGCTCAAGGACGTGTTCTTTGGCATGCGGGGATTTCCTGAACTGCTTGACCCGGAACGTGGTATCGACGTTTCCAACGTTGAAGAAGTGAGTCTCTCAATCCGAGGCTTTTCACCCGACACTGTGTTGGAAGTTCGGAAAGTGCTCGCCAGCGGAAGCTATCAAACGCCCCCGTGGTGGAATGGCGATACCACTGGATTGTTTCCGCTGATCGACGAGTTTGGCCAGTATCGACATGGAGACTGGCCGGGAAAGATTCACAGCGCGGCGGAACTGGCTGAGAGAATCCGGGAAGAAGATCGCGATCTGGCAGCCCATCCCGGCCCAAGTGATTGGGACCAGTTCGGGGGCTGGGAGAGCGGGCCGCACCTGGAGGCAACAAGTCACTTTCGGGTGACCAAACATGAAGGCCGGTGGTGGCTGGTGGATCCAGAGGGGCGGCTCTTCTGGTCGCACGGAATCGATTGTGTCCGCAGCACCACGGCGACCACTCCCATCACCGATCGAGAGCACTGGTTCCAACTGCCGCCGAAGGACAGCCCCTTTGGCGTGTTTTACGGTCGCGCATCTTGGGCCCCTCACGGCTACTATCAGGATAAAGGCACGTATCAGACTTTCTGCTTTTCCGGTGCCAATCTTCTCCGAAAGTACGGTCCCAACTGGGAAAAAACGTTCAATGAGCGAATGCATCAGCGGTTGCGGAGCTGGGGCATTAACACCATTGGCAACTGGTCGGACCCGGCCATTTACAGCATGCGCCGCACTCCTTATGTGGTGACTCTTTCCTCAGGCGCCCGCCGGATCGAAGGTTCCACCGGATACTGGGGTAAATTTGCGGATCCGTTTGATCCCGATTTTGACCGTGGCCTTCTGGCGGCGATGGAGCGGGAAGCCAATTCCTCGGCAAAAGATCCGTGGTGTTTGGGCTACTTCGTGGATAACGAGCTGAGCTGGGGTGACGAGCTTTCTCTGGCAGTGGCGACTGTTCGTTCGCCGGCAGATCAACCCGCTAAAAAGGTTTTCCAGGAGCGCCTTCGGCAAAAGTATGGAGATGTCGCCAAATTGAACGCCATTTGGGGAACAAGTTTTGCCTCTTGGGACGATTTCCTCCAAAAAACGGACGAGGTGGATCAGAAAAAGGCCCGCGAGGATCTGGCGGCCTTCTACAGCGAAATTGCTGAAACATATTTCCGTCGCTGCCACGACGCCGTCAAAAAATTCGCGCCTGATAAACTCTATCTGGGCTGTCGATTTGCCTGGGTGAACGATCGGGCAATTCGTGCCGCAGCCCTGTACTGCGATGTTATCAGCTTCAACCGCTATGACGTCAGTGTGGCCTCGCTCCGTCTGCCCGACGGAATTGATAAACCCGTGATCATCGGAGAATTTCACTTCGGGGCCCTGGACCGGGGGATGTTCCACACGGGACTCCGCGAAGCCGCTGATCAGGCAGACCGCGCGGAATGTTATCGTCGGTACGTGAAAAGCGCCTTGCTCCATCCGCAGATTGTGGGAACGCATTGGTTCCAGCTTATGGATCAGGCCACCACCGGTCGGGGTGACGGTGAGAACTACCAGATCGGCTTCGTCGACGTGTGTGATACACCCTATCCCGAGATCATTCAGGCCGCTCGGGATATCGCAGCCGTTATGTACACCCTGCGGAGTTCCCAGGGTCGTTAAACTCGGATTTCGCCGACCCAACGTGGCGAGTGTTAATTTTGGGGAGGAGATCTCAGCGATGAGTCACGTCAACATCCAACGGTGGTTTTTCGGCATGATCGGCAACTTGCTGCTGATTGTTGCCGGCTTTCAAACATTGCAGTTGTTTCCCAGCACGGGCCTTGGGGAAGAGCGCCCGGCGGAACGTCCCAACATCTTGCTGGCGATTGCTGATGACTGGGCCTGGCCGCATGCTGGAGCCTACGGCGATCCGGCGGCGCGGACCCCCACGTTCGACCGCATCGCCCGGGAAGGTGTGCTTTTCACCCGCGCCCACGTGAATGCCCCGACCTGCACGGCGTCTCGCGGAGCGCTCTTGACCGGACAGGCCTCGCATCGACTGGAAGAGGGTGCCAATCTGCACAGCCGTCTGATGGCCAAATTCCACTGCTATCCCGATGTTCTGGAAGAAAACGGCTACGTCATCGGCAGCATGCGCAAAGGCTGGGGCCCCGGGTCTCTGGAAGGGACGGGAAGAAAGCGGAATCCGGCAGGTCCCTCCTTCAAAAGCTTTGAACAGTTTCTGAAAACTGTCCCGCCTGATAAACCTTTCTGCTTCTGGTTTGGGACATCTGATCCCCACCGACCATACGAAAAGGGTTCGGGCGAGGCAGCCGGCATCGACCCCAAACGGGTCCGTGTGCCGCCGTTTCTCCCCGATACGCCTATCGTGCGAAGTGATATTGCCGACTATCTGTTTGAGGTGGAACGTTTCGATCGAGAGCTGGGCGAAGCTCTGGCATTGCTCGAAAAGAGCGGTCGCCTCGATAACACCCTCATCATCGTGACTGGCGACAACGGGATGCCGTTTCCCAAGGCTAAGGCGACGTGTTACGATGCGGGTACCCACGTGCCGCTGGCAATCTGCTGGCGGGCCCGCGTGCCGGGTGGCCGGATCGTGGACGATTTTATCTCGCTGACCGACGTAGCTCCCACAATCCTCGAGGCGGCAGGTTTGGAGCCGCTTCCTGAGATGACCGGCAGGAGTTTCCTGAACATCCTGCTGTCCAACCAGTCGGGGCGGGTGGATCCTTCACGCGATCACGTGTTTACAGAACGCGAACGCCACACCTGCACCCGACCCAACAACGCGAGTTATCCAATCCGTTCCATCATTACGGAACGCTGGCATCTGATCTGGAATTTGCGCCCGCAGCTCTGGCCGGCTGGCAATCCACCGGAGGAAAGCGTGGGGCGGGACTACGGCGATATCGATGGCTCGCCCACCTGGTCAGAGATGCTCGCACGCAAAGACGACCCGGCAATCCGCCCGTTCTTCCTTGCGGCAGCCGGAGCCAAACGGCCCGAATTCGAGCTCTACGATCTCCAGGCGGACCCCGGCGAGATGCACAATCTATCGGGAAAACCGGAACTTGCCCAGGTCGAGAACGAACTGAAAGCCAAACTGCGCGACTGGATGGTCTCGACGGGAGACCCCCGGGCACTGGGCGACACCGATTACTGGGACCGCGCACCGTACTATGGAGGCGAAGGTACGGTCCGACGCAACCGTTGACGATCCGGATGGTTGACGGCATCTCGTGATCATGTCCGCCGACTCGGCTAGAATGGCAGCCAGCCAAGTGGGGGTCAATGCTTTGGGCCGACGGTAAGAATCGGTGCTTTGTGCGAGAACATCGCGTTTACGGGGGACACTGTCAGTCAATCACGAAAGGAGAAGGTCATGCGATTTTTCAGCTTGCTGATTCTGAGTAGCATCCTGACTGGTATGGTAGGTGTGGCCCTGGGGGCGGAACCTGGCGAAAACAACGTGCCGCCCCCCGGTTTTGTGGCCCTGTTTAATGGGAAAGATTTGACCGGTTGGAAGGGCCTCGTGGGAAATCCGGTCACTCGGGCTAAAATGTCGCCTGAAGAACTGGCCAAGGCCCAGGAAATCGCCGATCAGCGGATGCGCGAACACTGGCATGTGGAGGATGGCGTCCTGGTGTTTGATGGAAAGGGCGACAACCTCTGCACTGCCCGCGATTACGGCGACTTCGAGCTTTGGGTGGATTGGAAAATCCTGCCCCACGGGGACTCGGGAATTTATCTCCGGGGATGCCCCCAGGTCCAGATCTGGGACGCCAACGACCATCCGGAGGGTTCAGGGGGACTTTACAACAATCAGAAGCACCCGAATAAGCCGCTCAAACGGGCGGACAAACCTATCGGTGAGTGGAACCGCTTCCGCATCCGGATGATTGGAGACCGCGTGAGCGTGTGGCTGAACGGAGAACTGGTGGTGGACAACGTGGTGATGGAAAACTACTGGGAACGTGACAAGCCCATCTACCGCACCGGCCCGATCGAGCTTCAAAATCACGGCAACAAACTCTATTTCCGCAATATCTTCATTCGGGAAATTCCTCCCGAAGAAGCTCAGCAGCAAGCGGGAGCGCACTGATCCGGGTGGTCGTTTGTCCCAGCACTTTAGACAGTTGCCGAATACCGGAGATATCTGCCACGGCTTAGTTGGCTGCCTTGCTTCCTTTGCACACAATGCAGCCTGGCAGCCAGGACTGCTCTGAACCTTCAGCAAACGGGGATTTCCCATGCGATTGGCACCGTTGGGCCTCGTGATCGCGGTTCTCGCCACGGTGAGGGCTTCGGTTAGTTTCGCAGAGCAGGGGAGAGAACTCCCGTGGAGGGATGTCTCCGAGGCGGTGACCTGGCTGGAATCCCAGGCGAGAAGTCTGGTTCGGGAATGCCGCCGGACACTTCCGGACGGCCGGGCTGTTTTTCCCCCTCAGGTAGGCATCGGCTATGAGGCTTTCTGGCTCCGCGATTACGCGTACATGCTAGAAGGAGCGGCCGATGCCTTCACTGAAGACGAACTCCGTAACTGCCTGGCCATCTTTCTGAATGCCCAGGCACCCGACGGCACATGCGTCGATTGTGTCACCTTCGACGGCAAGCCCATCTTTAAGCCCGGGATGGGCACCATGGGGGAAAATCCGGTTGCCGATGGTTCCCAGTTTCTTGTCGATGTTGCCTATCACACCTGGAAACGCATTAAAGACCCAGAGCTTCTGCGGGAAATTCTTCCGCGTCTTGAAAAAGCGCTCGCTGCCGTGCCCCGCGATCCGACTTCGGGACTTGTTTGGATCGACCCGGCAAAAGAGTGGGATCGCTGCCCCTACGGGTTCACGGATACGGTGGTGAAGAAAGGGGCTGTTCTCTTTTGTTCCCTGTTGCTTTATAAGAGTTATCAGCAGATGGCGGAGATGGAGTCGGCTGCCGGATATTCAGAAAAGGCGACCGGTTATCGGGAGGAGGCCGAACGCCTGGCGGAGGGGATCCGAATAACTCTATGGGCTGGCAAAACAGGTCTTTTTCTCGCGGCCACGCATCAGTGCCGACAACCCGACATCTGGGGGTCGGCCTTTGCCGTGTATCTCGGGGTGGCATCGCCCGCCCAGAGCCGAGCAGTCGGCGCCTATTTCCGCGATCATTACCGCGAGATTGTGCAGAAAGGGAAGATCCGCCACTTGCCGGGCGGTAGCTATTGGGAAGTGTGCAAGGCACCTCCCGAGACGTATCAAAACGGCGGCTACTGGCCCGTTCCCGCAGGCTGGTTTGTTGTGGCGCTGGCCGAGGTGGATCCCCCGCTGGCTGAGAAAACAATTCTCGACCTCGCGGCAGACTGCCACCAGCGAGGGTTCGTCGAATGGGCCAACGGGGAAGTTGTCCGGCTTCCCAAATACGTTGCCAGTGCCACCGCTCCCCTGCCCGGGTTCAGGCAGTTCTTGAAGACGCGAAAATAACCACGCCGCCCGCTATCTACCCACCGGTAATTTCGGCACTGTGCTGCTTGACGCACAAGAAAACGTGCTAAGCCGCTCCCTCAGGCGTGGTGGAGAAGTTTCGCGGAAAAAACTTCCCCCTGAGTGTTATCTCAGGCGGGATCATTGTGGGGATGCCCGGTTTACCGATTTATCGTGGGCAGTCGCGGGGATTACGAGAGCGTGATGGATTGCGTTGGGCACACGTCAACGCAGGCCCCGCAGTCGCCGCAAGTATCCGGGTCGACGTGGGCCTTTTCATTTTCGATCTTGATTGCATCCAACGGGCAAGCCTGGACGCATTCACCGCAACCGTTGCATGTTTCCTGATTGACAACTGCTGGCATCGCTTCGGCTCCTTAGCTTGTGCTGAAGTGACTTCGTTGTGTCAAAACGAAACCCAAAGGGTGCTCGAATTGTCACCCTATTTATTTTGTACGTTCAGGGCGTCAAAAAAGCTCATGAAAGCGACGGGGAAAAACGTTAGTCTAATAGTGGAGGTTTTCCGCGCGAATAGGGACCGTCTCCGTGTGGGCCTCATAGAGAAAGCCACTGGGTTGGATTCGCCATGCCAGTCGAAGCTCACAGCCGCCCGAAATTAGGGCAGCCCGCGCCGGAATCGTGAAAGGTTCGAGTGGTCGATCGGGCCTGAAAGTGAGCCGTTTTTTGAAAAGCAACACCAACGACAGGCGGTCAGGGCGACGGCGTGGCGGTTGAAGACCCTTGCGGCTGCGGCGGGGCGGTCTCCTCACTAG
>ERZ795043.184-NODE-184-length-75803-cov-423.027710_pt1 | contig 75803 bp, 66 predicted proteins | sample MGYA00375127_ERZ795043 | MGnify/ENA primary metagenome ERZ795043 (study PRJEB30172, sample SAMN05518447) | compost metagenome | isolation source: Feedstock adapted compost from Newby Island compost facility, Milpitas, CA | place: USA:Newby Island compost... | reverse complement strand
AGTTGTCGAGTGTTCCGATTCATTGATGATATGCACTTTCGTAATTCGGGATTATTTTCTCTTTGACAGCCGGGTGAGGATCGGGAGATGAACCCGATCTTTACCCGGCTTTTCATTTTTCAAGAACAAAGAGGCGAATCTCGATACTGTCTGAAAAGCCGGAATTAAAGTATCATTTTAACTGAAGGCTGAAGTGGAGGTTGAGGGGCTTTGTACATATACGGTTTGGATGTTTCGAAAAACATCCGGTTCCGAAGGCTTGCGACGTGTATGGATTCGGTTTTTAATGGAAAAAAGCCGGGAAGGTGTTCAGGAAGCGCGCGGTTTTTGGGAGGCGAGTCATGTTGTCGAGCAAATGCGCCCGAGTGAGCCTGTCCTTCCTCACGGCCCTTCTCACGACGGTGTTGGCTGCGTGCAGCCATTCGGATGCGATCGTCACGAGACGGGACGGCGGCATGGCTAAGTACCCGTTCACCCCTGCCGGGTTCGTGACGGCCGTATGGTGGGGCGACCAGGCGGCGGTGAAGATGTTTCTGAAGCGCGGCATGGATGTCAATGCGACGGATTCCTATGGCAACACGGGATTGCATGCGGCTTCGGATAAGAAGGATTCTTCCATGGTTCGTTTTCTCATAGAAGCCGGAGCGGACCCCAACCTGCAAAACAACGCGGGTTACACCGCATTGATGCTGGCCGCTGCCAACAACGATCTGGACATTCTGGCTGTGCTGTTGGACGCGGGGGCCGACCCGTCTTTGATGAATTCAGTCGGAAAGACTGCGGCGGATATTGCCAAAGACCTTGGCCATACGGAAGCCTTGGTGTTGTTCGTGGGATCATCTCCGTCCCCTTTTTCTCGGCAGGATGCCGTTTCAACTGATTTTTGACTCTTCCGTCCACAAGAAAACGGTTGGGACGACAACGGACGCGTTTCGTCCCAACCGTTCTGTTGCCGAACCGAATTGTCAGGGCACAAGTTCCAGCAGGACGGCCATGCCCTGGCCGCCGCCGACGCACAGCGTGGCCAAACCGAACTGCTCGTTTCGCCGCATCATTTCGTAAAGCAGCGTCACCATGATGCGGGCGCCCGTGGCGCCGAGCGGATGGCCGAGGGCGATCGCGCCGCCGTTGACGTTCAGGATGTCGGTGTTCAGATTGAGTTCCCGAATGACGGCGAGCGATTGGGCGGCAAAGGCTTCGTTCAATTCGATGAGTCCGATGTCCGACAGCGACATCCCGGTGCGTTCCAGCAGTTTCTTCACCGCCGGCACGGGACCGATGCCCATGATCTCCGGCGGCACCCCCGCCACGGCCCAGTCCACGATGCGGGCGAGCGGCTTCAGCCCGAGCTCCCGGGCTTTCCCTTCGGACATGATCACCATCGCCGCGGCGCCGTCATTGCGCCCGCAGGCGTTGCCGGCCGTGACCGTGCCGCCTTCCTTGAAGGCGGGTTTCAGCTTGGCCAGCCCTTCCAGGGTCGTGTCCGGCCGGGGGAACTCGTCCTTCGCAAACAGCACCGTGCCTTTCTTGTCCTTGATTTCCACGGGCACGATCTCGGCGTCGAACTTGCCTTCCTCCATCGCCTTTTTCGTCTTCATCTGGCTCTCGTAGGCGAACCGGTCCTGCTCCTCGCGGCTGATGCCGTATCGTTCCGCCAGATTTTCCGCCGTCATGCCCATCCCCAGATGCGGCCCGTAGATCTCCATCGGCTGCTGGCCGTTCTCCAGGTTGGAGTCGACGATATACGGATTGCCTTCCCCGAAACGGGCGTTGCGCAGGTAGATGGGCGCCCGGCTCATGTTTTCCGTGCCGCCCGCCACGACGATGGAAGCCTGCCCGAAGACGATCTGCTGCACGCCGGAGGCGACGGCCTGCATGCCGGACGCGCAAAGGCGGTTGATGGTGAAGGCCGGCGTCGTCACGGGCAGGCCCGCCCGCAGGGCGGCCACCCGGGCCACGTTGGACGACTCCGACGACTGGCGCACCTCGCCGAGGATGACTTCATCCACCATTTCGTTCGTGATGCCCGCCCGCCTGACCGCTTCCTTGATCACGATGGCGCCGAGATCGCCGGAATTGACGGTTTTCAGGCTGCCGCCGAAACGGCCGATGGGAGTTCTGACCGCACTGACGATGACCGCATCATGATTCAAGACGTTTCTCCTCCCCTAGATGGCTTTCTCCAGGATTTCCGCAATATCCAGCGTCGCCACCCGGTCTTCGGCGTTCAGGGCCTTCGTGCCGTCCGACAACATGGTCAAGCAGTAGGGGCAGTTGCCGCCGATGACGGTCGGATTCGTGCGGAGCGCCATTTCCGTCCGGGCCACGTTGATGCGGGTGCCTTCCCGCTCCTCCATCCACATGCGGCCGCCGCCGGCGCCGCAGCACAGGGCATTCTCCCGGTTCCGCTCCATCTCCAGAAGCTCCACGCCGGGAATCGAGCGCAGGATTTCCCTGGGGATGTCAAAGATGCCGTTGTACCGGCCGAGGTAGCAGGAATCGTGGTAAACAATCCTTTCTTTGACTTCCCTCACCGGTTTGAGCCGCCCTTCCCGGATGAGGCGGTGGAGCAGCTCGGTGTGATGCAGCACCTCCGCTTCCAGACCGAAGTCGGGATATTCGTTCTTGAAGGTGTTGTAGGCGTGCGGGTCCGTCGTGACGATTTTCTTCACGCCGTATTTCCGGAACGTTTCAATGTTCTGCATGCACAGATCCTGGAACAGGTATTCGTTGCCGAGGCGGCGGGCCGTGTCGCCGGAGTTGCGTTCCTCGTTGCCGAGGATGGCGAATTTGACGCCGGCCTCGTGCATGAGGCGCGCGAACGCGCGGGCGATCTTCCGGCTGCGGGCGTCGTACGATCCCATGGACCCGACCCAGTACAGGTACTCGAAATCGTCCGTCTCCTGGACGGTCTTGACGATGTCCTCCATCCCTTCCCGCCAGGCGATGCGTTCGTTCCGGTTGATGCCCCACGGGTTGCCCTGCCGTTCGATGTTCTGGAAGTACCGCGACACTTCCCCCGGCACTTCCCCTTGCGTCAGCACCAGGTAGCGGCGCATGTCCACGATCTTGTCCACGTGCTCGTTCATGACCGGGCACTGGTCCTCGCAGTTGCGGCACGTGGTGCACGCCCACAGCTCCTGTTCCGTGATGACGTCCCCGATCAGATTCGCTTCCGGTTCCATGAGGCCCCGGGCGGCCAGATTGGCGGGGGCATTGGGCATGGCGAAGGCCGGCATCCAGGGCGTGCGGTGCGTGATGGCCGCGCCCTTCACGGTCAGGTGATCGCGCAGCTTGAGCATGAGATGCATCGGCGACAGCATCTTGCCCGTGCCGGACGCCGGGCACATGCTCGTGCAGCGGCCGCATTCCACGCACGAATACAGGTCGATGAGCTGCCGGCGGGTGAAGTCCTCGATCTTGCCGACGCCGAATTCCTCCACGCCTTCTTCTTCGAAGTCGATTTTGCGGAGGCGTCCGACCGGGCCCGGTTTTTTGAAAAACACATTGAAAATGGCAAACAGTTCGTGGGCCTGTTTCGATTGCGGCACGAAGACCAGGAACGAAAACACGATCAGCATGTGCATCCACCAGAACACGTGGAACAGCACGGTGCCGGCTGTCGGTCCGACCCACGCGAAGGCGGAGGAGACCACGGAGGAGAAGGGCGCATAGACGAAATCGGGTTCGTGGCTCAGCATCACCCGCTCAAATCCGAGCGAGACCAGGATGGTGGTCGTCAGGATGATCAGCGCAATATACACGAAGGCCGCTTTGCCGTCCCTTTTCCACTGCAGCCGCAGCAGTTTCTCCCCGTACCGGCGCCAGGCCGCATACAGAATCGCCGCAAGCATCAGGAACGTGGCCCATTCCTGCATAAGGCTGAAATATTTGTGCGCCGACCCGAGCGGGTATTCATACCCCCTGATGAATCCCTTCAGAATCAGTTCGATCAGGCCAAGCTGAATGATGAAGAAGGTGTAGAACAGGATAAAGTGAAACAACCCGCTTTTCGGGTCCTTGAACAGCTTCTTCTGGCCGAACACGTTGACGAGAACGGCGTTGATCCGCTCCTTCAGGTTCGGCTCGTCCGCGGATTGCCTGCCCAGCTTGATGAACAGGTACCGGCTGTACACGACGTGGCAAAACAAATAAAGCGCGTAGGCGACCACGCCTAGGAACAGAACCAGCTGAATGAACGTGTAGACGGAAAACACGTGAGCACTTCCTTCCCGCGTGGTGTGGTGCATCGTTTGGGAAGATTCGGCGAATCATCGATTCCGGTAGAAAAATCCGTTTTCTTCGGTCACTCTTCCGACGGATTCGAGATACCGCAGGTGGGACAGCACGTCGCCGAAGGAGGAGGCGAGATTGCTCGGCTTGAGCCGGTCGCCGTACAGGCGCCGGGTAATGCCTTCCAGATCGCGATGGCGAAGCAGCACCTCTTCGATGGCGTCGCAACGCTTCAGATGGTACTCGATGGTCTCCTCGATCCGCCCGCTCAAGTTCTCGAACGGCTCGCCGTGCGAAGGGATGACCAGATTCACCTCCAGTTCCTTGAGAGTGTTGAGCGATTCCAAGTACCTTCGCAACGGGTTGTCGGAGGTGATGTGCATCTTCGACACGTTCGGGAAGATGTCCGGGAGCACGTGATCCCCGATAAACAGCACTTTCTCCTTGTCATTATACCACGCGAAATGTCCGTCCGTATGTCCCGGGGTATGGATCATTCTGTATTCCAGTTCGCCGATTTTCAGCGTGTAGTCGGTTCGGACGGGCGTCAGGCGGGCGCCGGTATCCAGATGAAAACGCTTGTAATGATTGTCTATCAAGCCGATGGCTTCGGGACTGACGTGGTAGTATTCGTAAAACCGGATGCGCGCTTCGGAGGCGTCCGGAAGAAGCGATTTCCGCACGTATTCAAGGTCTTCCTCCGGCAAGTACACCTCGGCGCCCGTCAACCGCTGCATTTTCCCAGCGAACCCAAGATGATCCGGGTGACGATGGGTTACAAAAACGGTATGAATGTTGATGAACGAAAGTTTCAATCCGTCCAACGCCCGCTGCCAGGCGTCCATCGTCATCTCCAGATCAAACCCCGTGTCGACCACCACCCAGCCGTCCGGCCCTTCTCCGATGAAACAGTTCACCTGCTTCATGCGGGTGGGCATGGGGACGGGCACGAGGTAGACCCCGTAAAACGCATCCATTCGAAGGCCTCCCGAACGGAAACTTTTTTATTGACAAAAAAATTTTTAACATATAAAATTCGTTACAGTCAAGATACCATGATTTTCGCCATCCATCAAGGCGAATGAATGGCCACCCAATTATGAAAACCCTTAAATTCGGACCGCAAAACGAGGAATAAAGGAGGCTGCAATCTTTGCAAAACATGGCGGTCATCGGGGCCGGAACGATGGGCAGAGGCATCGCCTACTGCGGCGCCGTCGGCGGCTTCAGCGTCAAATTGCACGATGTTTCCGAATCTTCTTTACAAAATGCAAGCGATTACATCGCGAAGGAGATGAAAAAAGGCGTCGAGCGGGGCATCCTCAAGGCGGAAGTCATGGAGCAGGCGCTCGGCCGCATCGCCTATACGACGGATCTCCGCGAAGCCGCGCACAACGCGGATATCGTGATCGAGGCCGTCTTCGAGGACATGGCCCTGAAGATCGACGTTTTCAGGAAACTGGACGAAATCTGTCCGCCCCACACCGTTCTGGCCACCAACACGTCCACCATGAGTCCGACGGAGATCGGCGCGCAGACGAAACGGCCGGACAAGGTGGTCGTCATGCACTTTTTCAATCCGGCCCACAAGATGAAGCTGGTCGAAATCGTCCGCGGCCTGGATACGTCGGATGACACCGTAAGAATCGCCAAGGAAGTCAGCGCCCGGCTCGGCAAGGAAACCGTCGAGGTCAACGAATTCCCCGGTTTCGTGACCAGCCGCATGAGCTGCGTCATCGGCAACGAAGCCATGAACATGCTGATGGAAGGCGTGGCTTCCGCGGAAGACATCGACAAGGCGATCAAACTCGGCCTGAACCATCCGATGGGACCGCTGGAACTGGCGGACCTGGTCGGTTTGGACGTCAGGCTCCGGAACATGGAGTACCTGCACAAAATGCTCGGCGAGAAGTACCGTCCGAGCCCGATCCTCGTGAAATACGTGAAAGCCGGACGTCTCGGCCGGAAAACGGGCATCGGGTTTTACAGATACGACAACAAGGAATGAATCCGGGACGGGAATTGGAGGCAACCGGTATTGGACGAGCTCAAGAGACGCGAAATCGCCCATGGCGAGAACAACAATTTCCGCAAACTGCTGGGCATCCGGGTGGAGGACGTGCAGCCTGGACAAGCCGTGCTGTCCCTGCCCGTGAAAGAACATATCCTGCAATCGTCCAGAGCCGTTCACGGCGGCATTCTGGCGGTTCTGGTCGATTCGGTCATCGGCACCGCGGTGCGCTCCGTGCTGGAGGAAGGCGCGACGTGCGTCACGGCGGAAATGAACATCAATTTTATCCGCCCTGCCACCGAAGGCACGATCATGAGCTACGGCCGGATCGTGCACCAGGGGAAAACGCTGGTGGTCGGCACGGCGGATATCAAGGACGACAAAGGGAATCTGCTGGCCTGTGGCCGAGCCACTTACTTCATAAAGCGCAAAGAAAACCACCAAGACTCCGAATGAAAATCCGCCGGCCACTGGCAAGGGGGGATGCGGCGGCGGAGAAGAGCGAGAAAGTTGCCGGTGGAGTCTGAACGCCCAAACGCAAGACCCAAAACGTCAAGAACCAAAAAAACGAAGAAGAGGGGAAGAACAACATGAAGGTCGTCAAAGCCAAAACGGTCGCCATTTTCCTGCTGATCATGACGCTTGTTTTGGCCTCCTGCGGGGGAAGCGGTTTTTCATCCGGATCCGGCGGCGGAGGAAGCTCGCCCAGCAGCTCTCCTCCGGCCCAAACCGGTGGCGGTTCGTCTTCCGGCGGCTCGACGGAAACGCCGTCCGACGGCGGCGCGACGGCGAGCAGGGACCACTGGAAACACGAGCTCACCCTCGGCGCGGGATCCCTGGGCGGCGTGTACTACATTCTCGCCGGCGCGATCGCCGACATGCTGCAAAGCAAAGTGGACGGCATTGACAACGTCACGGTCCTGACCGGTACGTCCGGCCAATTCCTGGTGGACATGAACGAAGGCAAGGTCGACATCTCCTTCAACACGCCCGACGCCCTGTACTTCGCGTGGGCCGAGGATGAAGGCCAAGGCTTCGCGCAAGGGGAACGTTACGAGAACGTCCGCTTCATCGCCGCCGCCTACATTAACATCATGGACCTGGTGGTTCTCGAGCGGTCCGGCATTAAAACCGTCGAGGACATCGGGAACAAACGGGTGGCCGTGCTCAGCGCCACGCTGCAGGAGCCGATGGAACTGTACCTGAAGGCGCACGGCATCGAGAAGCCGAACGTCGTCATCATCAGCGACTGGAACCAAATGGCGCAGGCGCTCCGCGACGGCAGCATCGCGGCCATGCAAGCCATCGCCGCGCACCCGATGTCCGCCCTGACCGAGCTCGGGAACTCGGTGGACCTGAGACTCATTCCGTATTCGAGCGAAGAAGCGGTGGACCAGTTCCTGAGCCACAACGTGACCCGTTTCTTCCAGCGGGTGACGCAACCAGCCGGCACCTACGAATGGCAGAAGGAAGACTATAAGACCGTCGGCCGCGGCACGACCATCGCCGCCGGCATCCATCTGCCGGAAGACCAGGTGTACGAAATCGTCAAGGCCATCTATGAAAACCGCGAAGACCTGATGAAAGTGCATCCGATGGCCGCCGACTTCACGCTGGAAATGCTGCAAACCTACTTCGACGCCGGCGTCATCCAGGTGCCGATCCATCCGGGCGCGCGCCGCTACTTCGAAGAAAAAGGCGTGAAGATTCCGGATACGATTCCGCAAGGCTGAACCGGAACGGCGACGTTCAGACGGGGATCGTCCGGGGATCGTCCCCCGCGGCGGTCCCCTTCTGAAAATCATTGCGCAAGGAGAATCACGACATGACGGTTTCCCTTGAGGACATGACCTGGGAGTTTGGTCCGCTCCTGAACCCCAAATCCATCGCAATCGTCGGAGCTTCGGAATCCTCGTTCTTTGCTTCCCTGCTCGTGAAAAATCTGAACACGTACGGGTACGAAGGCCGCATCTATCCGGTAAACCCGAAGTACAAGGAACTGTTCGGAAAACCGTGCTATCCTTCGGTGCGGGATTTGCCGGAAGCGCCGGACAACGTGGTCATCATTGTCCGCAGGGAACTGGTGCTGCAAACGGTGAAGGACGCCATCGAGACCGGCGCCAAATCCGCCACCATCGTCTCGGCCGGTTTCGGGGAGACGGAAGAAGAGGAATGGAAGCGCGTGGAGGAGGAGATGCGCGATCTGTCCATCGCCCACCGCTTCCCGATTATCGGGCCCAACTGCCTCGGGGCCATCAGCGTCCATGGCAAGGTGGGGGCGCTCACCGCGCCGATCCGGGGCGGCATCATCCCGGGCAACATCGCGCTGGTCATGCAAAGCGGCGGACTGCTGCAGGGTCTGGCGCTTCCCTTCTACCAGCGCGGCATGGGCTTAAGCTACGCGGTGTCGAGCGGCAACAACATGACCCTCGATCACGCGGACTTCATCGACTATTTCCTGTCGGATCCGAATACGGACGTCATCTGCGCCTATGTGGAAGGCTTCAAGCAGCCAAAGAAGTTCGAGCGGGTGGCCCGGAAGGCGCTGGAAGCCGGCAAGCCCATCATCGTGCTCAAGGTCGGCAGAACCCAAAAAGCGGCCGAAGCCGCCATAGCCCACACGGGGAGCCTGGCCGGCTCGGACAACGTGATCAACGCCGTGTTCGAGAAATACGGCGTGGTGCGGGTGGACGATTTTGACGAACTGATCGAAACGGCGGCCGTGTTTTCGAGCAACCGCAATTTCCGTTTGCCGGAAAACGGCGGGATCGGCATCATTGCCGCATCCGGCGGTTCCGTTACCCTGGCGAGCGACCTGGTGGAAGAAACCGGGGTGAACCTAGCCGAACTTGCGGAGGACACCCGCAAGAAGCTGGTGGAATTTTTGCCGCCGTCCGCCATCGTCATCAACCCGATCGACGCCACCGCGCAAATTCTCAACGATTTCGAACTGTTCCGCAAGACCATGCAGGTGCTCAGCGACGATCCGAACGTCGGCGTCATCATCTACCTCATGGCCGTCGGTCTCGCCAGCACCGACACGCCGCAGCACCAGAAGCTGCTGGAAATCATCATCGACGTGGCCAAGAACCTGGACAAGCCGCTCGTCATCACCTCCATGATGTCCCATTCGCTCGACGAATGGCAGCGGCAATTCCTGGCGGAACACAGACAGTTCGCCTATACCCAGGGTGTCGGCAAGACGTTGAAAGCCGTGCAGTCCCTGCTTGATTATTCAAAAATATATCAACGATTCAGGCGCGAGTCCGCGGCGGAGCCCGCCATCGACCGCGAGCGGCAGGCGAAGGCGCTGGAGTTCTTGCGTCAAATCGGTCGCCGGGTGCTCACGGAATACGAAAGCAAGCAGCTCTTGTCGCTGTACGGCATTCCGGTCAGCCGGGAAATCCGCGCGACCGGCGAAGAGGAAGCGGTCCGGGCGGCGGCCGACATCGGCTATCCGGTCGTGATGAAGATCGACTCCCCGGACATCCTGCACAAGACGGACGCCGGCGGCGTGCGCGTCAATCTCGCCAGCGAGGAAGAAGTCCGACACGCGTACCGCGAAATCATGGAGAACGCGCGCCGGTACAAGCCGGATGCGCAGATTCTGGGCGTGCTGGTGCAGGAGTTCGTCACGGGCGGAAGCGAGACGATCGTCGGCGTGACCCGGGACAAACAATTCGGCTCGACCGTGATGTTCGGCATGGGCGGCATTTTCGTGGAAATTTTCAAGGACAGCGTGTTCAAGAAGCCGCCGCTGAGCGAACAGGACGCCCTCGAAATGGTGATGGGCATCAAGGGGTACCCGATCCTGGCGGGAGCCAGGGGCAAGGGTCCGAAGGATGTGCGGGCCCTGACCGACGCCCTGCTCCGGATCTCCGCCCTCGTGCAGGAGATCGGCGATCGCATCGAGGAAATGGACATCAATCCGCTGCTCGTTCTGCCCGAAGGCAAGGGCGTCAAAGCCGTTGACGCGCTCATCGTCACAACATGAACCTGTGTGGGATGTGGACCGGATGATCAAGACGAGAGTGACCGAGCTGTTGGGCATCGAATATCCGATCATTCAGGGAGGGATGGTCTGGGCCGCCGGGTCGGATCTGGTCGCCGCCGTATCCGAGGCCGGCGGGCTCGGCCTTCTGGGTTCCGGCTCCATGTATCTCGACCAGCTCAGAAGCGAGATTCGCCGGGTCAGAAGCCTGACGGACAAGCCGTTCGGCGTGAACGTCTCCCTCAGGCGCAACGACGCCAAGGAAATTTTGCAAATCGTCGTGGAGGAAGGCGTCCCGGTCGTCAGCTGCTCCCTCGGCAATCCGCAGATGTACGTGTCCTGGATGAAGGAGCACGGGGTGAAGACGCTGCATGTTGTCACCAACACGAAGCATGCCCTGAAGGCGCAGGAGTCGGGCGTGGACGCCGTGATCGCCGTCGGCGTGGAGGCGGGGGGGCACCCCGGACCGGATGAACTCGCCCTGATGACCCTGATCCCGCTGCTGTCCGAGGTGATTCACATCCCGATCATCGCCGCGGGCGGCATCGTGGACGGGCGGGGATTCGCCGCCGCCCTTGCTCTGGGGGCGGAAGGCGTACAGATTGGCACGCGGTTCATCGCCACGGTGGAAGCGAGCGTCCATCCGGCCTACAAGGAAAAAATCATCCAGGCGAAGGACACCGATTCGGTGCTGGTCGGGCGAAACGTGGAACTGGTCCGTGTGCTCAAAAACAGCTTCTCGGAGAAGATATTGCGCGCCCAGGCGGCAGGGGCGTCCCCCGAGGAGATTCACCAGATCATGCGGGAGGCGCGGCCGAAGCGGGCCATGTTTGAAGGGGACGTGGAGAACGGACAGGTGCAGGCGGGACAGGGCGTCGGCCTGATCAAGGACATCGTCCCCGCGGCTGAAGTGATCCGACGGATCGTGACCCAATACAGGGAGATCGCACAGCGGCTTCCCTGAGGAAAGAGGGGGAAACGGGAATGGACAACACGGTGGAAAGCACGGCCGAGCGCATGGTGAAGCTGGAAATCACCGAGAAGGGCGTGGCGATCGTCAAGCTCAACCGCCCGAAGGCGCTGAACGCCATCAACGACCAGATGAAAGTCGAGCTTCTGGAGACCGTCCGGCAGGTGGCCCAGGACCCGGCGGTCAAGGTTGTGGTCCTGACCGGCGAGGGGCGGGCGTTCTGCGCGGGCGGCGACGTGAAGGAAATGGCCGCTTCGAACTCGCCGATGTATCTCCGGAACCGGATGCGCCGGTATCTCCATCAAATCATCATCACGCTGCACCAAATGGAAAAACCGGTCATCACGGCGGTCAACGGCTACGCCGTGGGCGCGGGCTGCAACCTGGCCCTGTCCGGCGACATCATCCTGGCCTCGGACCAGGCGAAGTTCTCGGAAATTTTCGTGCAGGTCGGCCTCATCCCGGATGCGGGCGGATTCTACTTCCTGCCCCGGCTCATCGGTTTGCACAAGGCCAAGGAAATGATTTTCCGGGGCAAGATGATCGATGCCCAGGAAGCGGAACGCATGGGCTTGGTCAACCATGTGTATCCCCATGACGAACTGATGGACAAGGCGCTGGAGATGGCCAACGAGCTGGCCGACGGCCCGACGCTGGCCATCGGCGTGGCCAAGACGATGATCAACCAGATCGCCAACATGGATCTCATCCGGGCGCTGGATTACGAAGCGGCGGCCCAGGCGATCATGACCAGCACGGAAGACCATCGGGAAGGCGTCCGGGCTTTCGCCGAGAAGAGAAAACCTAAATTCACCGGAAACTAAAGCCCAAAATCCAGACAAAAAAGGTGTTCGAAACATGTCCAACAACAACGCTGTGTTGATCGAAAGAAAAGGAAAAGTCGCCTACATCATTTTCAACCGTCCCGATAAGCTTAACGCGCTCAACCAGGACATTTTCGACGGATTCGACGCCGCCCTCGAGGAACTCGGAGCGGACGATTCGATCAGCGTGGTCATCATCAAGGGCAACGGACGCGCGTTCAGCGTCGGATACGACGTCGGCTCCGACAACCCGGAACGGCAGAAACTGAAATCCGTCGCCAGCGACCGGGATCGGCTGGAAGCCAACGTGCGGCGCTGGCTGGCCGTGTGGGATTTCCCCAAGCCGGTCATCGCGCAGGTGCACGGGTACGCCCTGGCCGGCGGCACGCAGCTGCTCGCCTGCTGCGACATCGTGGTGACGGCGGAAGACGCGGTATTCGGCTTTCCGTCCCTGCCGCTCGGCGGCGGCTACGTGGGCCCGATGTGGACCCTCGTCGTCGGGGCGCAGCGTTCGAAATTCATGGATTTCATCGCGGGAAGCCGCATCAGCGGCAAACAGGCCGCGGAATGGGGCATCGCCACGATCGCCGTTCCGGCGGACCAGCTGGAAGGGCAAACGCTGGAGATCGCCCGCAAAATCGCCAAGACGCCCCTCGACGTCCTCACCCTGAAGAAAAAAGCCATCAACCGCGTCATCGAAGCGCAGCACTTCCGCAATCTGGTGCTGAATTGCGCGGAGTGGGACGCCATCGCGCACCAGCTGGACGGCGTGAAACGCACCGTGGAGAAAATCAACGAAGTCGGCCTGAAAGGCGCGGTCGAATGGTTCAACAACCAGGAGGTCTGATTTTCCCTTCCATTTAAATCAAATAAGGAAAGGTGATGGCCGTGGGAGCTTCCAATCTTCCGCTTTATGACGAATTGCCGTTGAACGAGACGCTCAAGATGCGCTGTTCGTGGGGCGTGTTCGGCGAAGACGACGAGTTGGGCACGATCAATCTACTGGACAGCGAAGCGGTGAAGCGCGGCGCGGCAGAAGTCCGGGAAGGCCGGATCTTCAACCTGTCCCTGCCGCTCAACCTGCCGAATCCCCCGATTTTCCGGGAATCTTACCGGCATCACATTTTCAGCCCAAACCGCAACACGCAGGACGACTACCTGGACAATTTCTACATGCAAGCCTCCAGCCAATGGGACAGCCTGCGCCATATCCAGGCCCGCGAGTTCGGCTTCTACAACGGCGTGTCCCCCGAGGATGCCGGCCCGAACGGCAGGAAGCTGGGGATCGACCGGTATGTGGAACACGGCATTGCCGGCCGCGGCGTGCTGGTGGACGTGTACGGGTACTTTGAACGCAAAGGCATCGACTACAACCCCCGGACGGAGTACTACATCAAGCCGGATCTCCTCGAGGAAATCCTGAAGGAGCAGAACGTCAAGACGGAACCGGGGGACATCCTGCTGCTGCGCACGGGCTACGTGAAGGCCTATCTGGAAGCCTCCCCGGAAGAACGGGTCCGGTTCCGGGAGCACCGGGATTGCGCCGGGCTATCCGCGGCGGAAGACACGGCCCGCTATCTGTGGAACAAGCGCTTCGCCGCCGTCTGCGCGGACAATCCGGCGGTGGAAGTGATTCCGGGCAACGCGCAGGACGGCTATCTGCACCGCAGGCTGATTCCGATGCTCGGCTTCGCCCTGGGCGAACTGTTCAACTTTGAAGAGCTCGCGGCGCACTGTGCCAAGGACGGACGCTACACCTGCCAGTTCGTCGCGGCGCCGCTGTACATCCCGGGCGGAGTCGGTTCGCCGGCCAACGCGGTTGCCATCAAGTGAATCACCGAGGACGGGGGGAACGTGCGATGGATCTGACGGAAACGCCGGAACAAAGGGAGTACCGGATGCGGGCCCGCGAGTGGCTGGAAGCGAACGCGCCCCGCAACTGGGAGCTGCTCGCGGAAAATTACGACGAAATGGCCAAGGTCCTGAAGGAGTGGGAGGTCAAACTCGCCCAGGCGGGCTACACCGGCATCTCGGTTCCCAAGGAATACGGCGGGCAGGGCCTGACGTTCATGGAGGAAATCATTTTCTACGAGGAGATGGGACGGGTCGGCGCTCCCCGGGGGATCAACAACATCGGCAAAAATCTCCTCGTTCCGACGCTGCTTGCCGCGGGCACGGAAGAGCAGAAAAAGCGCTACATCCCGAAGGTGATGACCGCCGAGGAAATCTGGTGCCAGGGCTATTCCGAGCCGAACGCCGGATCCGACCTCGCCTCGCTGTCCACCCGGGCGGTGCTGGACGGCGACGAATGGGTCATCAACGGGCAGAAAATCTGGACCAGCTTCGCGTCGGAAGCCCACATGTGCATCGTCCTGGCCCGGACCAACCCGGAAGCGCCGAAACACAAGGGCATCACCTACTTCCTCGTGCCGATGAACACGCCGGGGGTCACGGTCCGGCCGCTGAAGCAGATGAGCGCCAAGAGCGAGTTTTGCGAAGTGTTCTTCGACAACGTCCGGATTCCGAAGGACAGCTACGTCGGGCAGATCAACGAAGGCTGGAAGATCGCCAACCTGACCCTGACGTTCGAGCGGGGCAGCGGCACCCTGGGACGCACGGCCATATACATGAAGGCGTTCCACGAACTGCTCGCCCTGAGCAAGGAACTGACGGTGGCGGCCACCGGTCGCAAGGTCATCGAGGAATCGTACTACCGGCAGAAACTCGCCAAATCCTACATCGAATTCGCCATTCTCCGCTACCACGGCCTGAACATCTGCAGCCAGATCGTCAACAACCAGAAAATCGGCCCCGAAGCCTCGCTGCAGAAGCTATATTACAGCGAGGCCCACAAGCGGTTCGGCGAACTGGCGATGGAGATCGAATCGGAAATGGCGAACTACTGGTTCGACTCGGCCCTGGTGAAAGGCAAACTGCAGCTTTCGTACCTGGAGTCCCGCGCGGACACGATCCACAGCGGCACCTCGCAGATCCAGCGCAACATCATCGCCGAGCGTGTCCTCGGGATGCCGAGATAGGAGGGGGCAGCCATGTATTTCGGGTTTTCCGACGAAGAGAAAATGCTGAAAAAGAGCTTCCGCGACCTGATGGAGAAGCACGCGCCGATCGACTACGTCCGGAAGTTCATCGACGAGCCGAAGGTCTCGAAATCGCTCCAGAACCTGATCGGCCAGCAGGGCATCCTGGGGATGGTCACCCGGAACGGAGACCGTTACGAAGGAGTCCTGTTTGCCGTCGCGGCCTTCGAAGAAGCCGGCAAGGCGCTGCTTCCCTTCCCGCTCCTTGAAGGCGTGCTCGGCACCTACGCTCTGTCCCGGGACGAGACGAAGGAAGATCTGTACGCGGAAGTGCTGGAAGGCAGGCAGCTGGTGACCATCGCCTGGCACGAAAACGGCGCTCCGAAACTGTACCGGCAGGGCGAAGGGTACGCGGCGTTCGGTTCGTTCCACGGCGTGCCGTTCGCCGACGACGCCGACCGGATCCTGGCGTTCTTCCAGGCGCAGGGGACGGGCATGACGCCGTCGGAAGAGACGACGCTGGTCATTCTCGACCGCCGCCACCCCGCCGTCTCGGTCCATCCGCTTAAGGCGATGGATTTGACCATGCCGGTGTACCGGGTGGAAGTGGCGGGCTATCCCGTCACGGAAAACGACATCATTCTGAAACCGGGCGACGGCTTGGGCCTCCGGCGGGAGTTTGAGCAGCTCGGCGCCCTGTTCGCCAGCGCGGAGATGCTCGGCCTGTCCGACGCGGTGCTGTACAAGACGGTGGAATACACCAAGGTGCGCAAGCAGTTCGGCCAGGAGATCGGCAAATTCCAGGCGCTCAAGCACATGGCGGCGGACATGTACCTGATGCTGGAAAGCTCGCGGGTGGCCATCATCTACGCGGGCTGGGCCCTCGAGTCCGGCACCGAGCCCGAGAGCGTGTCCATCGCCAAGGCGTACACGTCGGAAGCCGCGATGGAAATCACCGGCATGGCGATCCAGATGCACGGCGGCATTGGGTACACCTGGGAGAGCGACATGCACCTGTACTTCAAACGGGCGCGCCGCTCCGCCGCCGCCTTCGGCGACATGTTCGCCCATCGCGAGCGGGTCATCCAGACCCTGCTGGAAAAGGTTGGGGGTTAACGGTCGTGAACATCATCGTCATCATGAAGCAGACCTTCGACACCGAAGAGAAAATCGTCATCCGGGATGGACAGATCGTCGAAGACAACGCGGAGTTTGTCATCAATCCCTATGACGAATTCGCGGTCGAAGAAGCCATCCGGCAGAAGGAAATCCACGGCGGCGAGGTGACGGTGGTCACCGTGGGCCCGCCCCGCGCCGAACAGGCCCTGCGCACGGCGCTCGCCATGGGGGCCGACAAGGCGGTGCTGATCGACAGCACGGGTCTTGAACTGGACGAATATTCGCTGTCCCACATCCTGCACGCGTATATCCGCAACCAGCCGTTCGACCTGATTCTCGGCGGCAACTTCTCCGTCGACAACGGCGCGGGACAGGTGGCGGTCCGGCTGGCCGAACTGCTGGATCTCCAGCAGGTGACGACCATCACCAAGCTGGAGATCAAGGACGGCAAGGCGCTGCTCGAGCGCAACGTGGAGGGCGACATCGAGGTCGTGGAATGCCCGCTGCCCTTGCTCGCCACGGCGCAGCAGGGGCTGAACGACCCCCGCTATCCGTCGCTGCCGGGCATCATGAAGGCCAAGAAGAAACCCCTGGAGGTCCTAACGGTTGGGCAGCTCGGGCTCGCGCCGGAGCAGCTGGCGCCGAAGACGAACGTCGTGGAGCGTTACCTGCCCCAGAAGAAAAAAGCGGGCCTCATCCTGAAGGGCGAAATCCCCGACCAGGCCAGGGAGCTCGTGCGGCTGCTCACCGAGGAGGCGAAAGTGATATGAAGCGGATTCTCGTCATCGCCGAGATCAAGCACGACAAGCTCCGCCAGGTCTCGCTGGAGGCGCTCGCCGCGGCCAGGAAAATGGCGGAGGGCCATCCCGACTGCGAGATCGTCGCCTGCGCGTTCGGGGAGCACCCCGAAATCGCGGACGCGCTGGCGGAGCACGGCGCGGATCGCATCGTCTTCCTCCGCAACGGGCAGCTGGACAGCTACACGACGTCCGCCTATCGCCAGGCGCTGCTGCAGGCGATGGACGCCCTCGGGCCCGATGCCGTCGTGACCGGCCACACCGCCATGGGCAAAGATCTCATGCCCCGGGTGGCTGCGAAGTACGGCGCGGGTCTCATCTCCGACTGCACCGCGATCGAGCGGGGGGAGGACGGGCTCCGCTTCGTCCGGCCGATTTACGCCGGCAAGGCGTTCGAGAAGAAGACGATCGGCGGCGGCAAGATCTTCGTGACGGTGCGTCCCAACAACATCCCGGCCGAGAAAGCGAAGGGCAGGGGCCAGGTCGAGACCCTCGATGTGGACATCCGGGACCTCGTCGCCGTTGTCCGGGACGTGGTGCGGAAGACGGCGGAGGGCGTCGACCTGTCGGAAGCGAAGATCATCGTGTCCGGCGGCCGCGGCGTGAAGAGCGCCGAAGGGTTCGCGCCGCTCCGGGAACTGGCGAAGGTGCTCGGCGCCGCGGTGGGCGCGAGCCGGGGCGCGTGCGACGCCGGTTACGCCGATTATTCGATGCAGATCGGACAGACGGGCAAGGTGGTCACGCCCGACCTGTACATCGCCTGCGGCATATCCGGCGCGATCCAGCACCTGGCGGGCATGTCGAACTCCAAGGTCATCGTCGCCATCAACACCGACCCGGAAGCCAACATTTTCAACGTCGCCGATTACGGCATCGTCGGGGATCTGTTCGAAGTGGTGCCGCTTCTGACGGAAGAATTCAAGAAAGTTCTCGAGAAGCTGTGAGCGCCGGCAAGCGGCGATGGAGGGACACTTGTGAAAGCACTGTCGGCTAAAAAGATCACCATGATCACCATCGGCGTGATATGGTCGCTGTATCAAATCTTTACGGTTTTGTATCCTCATATCGTGCACGTCACGGCCCACCGCGCCATCCACCTCGGCTTCGCCCTGGTAATGGTCTGGCTCATTAATAACAAAGCCGTCAAAAACAAATGGATCGACGGCGCGCTCACGGTGCTGCTCATCGGGTTGTCGATCTTCGTCACGTACTACATGCTGGACAACGCTGTCCGGTTTGAAGTGCGGCCGTACGGATACACGACGATGGACGGCATCGTGGCCATCCTCGGCCTCCTGATCGTGCTGGAAGCGACCCGGAGGGTGGTGGGCCTGTCGATGGTCATCGTGGTCGCCGTATTCTTCGCCTACGGCGTATGGGGCGATATCATCCCCGGGAAACTCGGGCACCGCGGCAACTCGTTCATCGAATTCGCTGACAAAATGATGTATTCCATCGACGGGATATACGGCTCGACCCTGGGGATCTTCGCCACGCTGATCTTCGTCTACCTGCTCTTCGGCGGCTTCCTCCTGGTGCTCGGCGGAGGCGAGTTCTTCACGAAGCTGGCGTACGCCCTGGTCGGTCCCGCGCGGGGCGGCGCCGCCAAGGTGGCCGTGCTGGCCAGCGCGTTCTTCGGCAGCATCTCCGGAAGCGCCATCTCCAACGTGGTGACGACGGGCACGGTCACGATTCCGATGATGAAGCGGATCGGGTTCAAGCCGGAGTTTGCCGCGGCGGTCGAGGCCGTCGCGTCGACCGGCGGGCAGATTCTGCCGCCCGTCATGGGCGCCACCGCCTTCGTCATGGCCAACATTATGGGCGTGACCTACTTCGACGTTGTGGTAGCCGCCGCGTTGCCCGCGATTTTCTACTTCGCCGCCATCCTGTTCATGGTGGACTTCGAAGCGGCCAAGATGGGCATCAAGGGAATTCCCCGCAGCGAGCTGCCCAGGCTCCGGGACGTGCTGAAGGAAGGCTGGCATTTTCTCATCCCGTTCGCGGTTCTCATCTACCTGCTGCTCATTGCGCGCTGGGAGGCGCAAACCGCCGGGATTTACGCCGTCTTCTCCATGATCATCGTGCAGTTGATCCGCAAGCCGAAGCTCGAGTCCCTGAAGAAGATCATTAACGGTCTGGATGAAGGCGCAAGATCGGCGGTTGTGGTGGCCATTCCCTGCGCCATCGTCGGCATCATCATAGGCACGGTGACTTCCACCGGCCTCGGGCTGTCCTTCACCAGCATCGTGCGTTCCCTGGCCGGCGAAAGCATCTTCATCCTGCTGGTCCTCATGATGATCGCTTCGCTGATCCTCGGGATGGGCGTTCCGACCACGGCGGCCTACGTCATGCTGGCCGTGCTCATGGTGCCGACGCTGATCGACCTGGGCGTCGTGCCGATGGCCGCGCACATGTTCGCGTTCTACTTTGGCATCCTGTCCGTCGTGACCCCGCCCGTCGCGCTGGCGGCGTACACCGCGGCCAGCATCGCGCAGTCGAATCCGGACATGACGGGGTTCAGGGCCTTCTTCCTGGCGCTGTCCGGCTTCATCATTCCGTATGTGTTCGTCTATCAGCCGGGCCTGATGCTCATGGGCACCTGGCAGGAAATCGCCGTCGCGGTCCTGTCTACCACGATCGGGATCATCAGCCTGTCCGGCGTCGTGCAAAACTACTTCTTCGGCCAAATCAACATCGTCATCCGGCTGCTGCTCGCCGCGGGCGTCCTGACGCTGATCTTCCCGGAATACTGGATGATTGGCGCCGTCATCATAGCGGCCATTTGCGCCATGCAATTCATCAAGTACCGCAGGAATCGGAATCTTGCCGCTGCGGGATGAGGCATCATGAATCCGCAAAATCTGCTGCTTGAGATTGTCGATGAGATCGGCTGGATCACGATCAACCGGCCGGAGGTGCGCAATTCCCTCGATCTTGCGACCCTGCGGGAACTCGAAGAGACGGTCCTGGCCTGGGACCGGGATCCGCAGGTGAAGGTGATCGTCATCACGGGGGCGGGGGACAAGGCCTTCGCGTCGGGCGCGGATCTCCGGGAACTCAGCCGCAGGACCACCATCGAAGCGCTGAATCCCAACATGTCGGGGGTTTACCGCACGATCGAAAAGTGCGGTAAACCCACCATCGCGGCGATCAACGGCCATGCGGCCGGCGGCGGCCTCGAGCTGGCCCTGGCCTGCGACATCCGCGTCGCCGCCGATCATGTCAAGCTGGGGCTGCCGGAGCTCGGGCTGGCCATCATGCCCGGAGCGGGAGGGACGCAGCGGCTGTCGCGGATCATCGGCACGGGAAGGGCGCTGGAACTGATTCTGACGGGCGACCTCATTCCCGCCGCCAAAGCGGAAGCCATTGGTCTGGTGAGCCGATGCGTCCCCCTGGACGCGCTGAAGGCGACCGTCCTGGAATACGCGGACAAGCTGAAGCGCAAGGGGCCGCTGGCCATCCGGCTGGCCAAGGCCGTTATCCGCCACGGCGAAAACATCGACATGGATACGGCACTGCTTCTGGAAAAACTGGCACAATCGATTCTCATCGGCACCGAGGACAAGCTGGAAGGCACGACGGCGTTTCTGGAAAAGCGGACGCCGCATTTCAAGGGGCAGTAACCCGCGGCCGTTGGCAGCACCGGTCCATTTCGAAGGTTTTTAATTAAAAAAATATTTGATATATAAAAACAAGAGGTTCCTTTCTTCATCTTATTTGCCGCTGGGAGTGGGAGATTGTGCCAGAAACCGAAAAAAAACAGAAACGCAAATATTCCGTGCCCGCCGTCGAGACCAGTTTCAAGATCCTGCGGCTGCTCAGCACGGAACAATTTCGCGAAAGCACCTTGACAGAAATCGCCAACGCCATCGGCGCCAATCCCTCGACCTGCTTCCGGGTGCTGCATCTGCTCGAGGAACTTTCCGTGGTGCATTACAACAAGCGCACCAAACGCTACACCCTCGGCCCTTACCTGGTGATCCTGGGCGAAAGGGCCAAGGAATTCATGGATTACATCAAGATCTGCAAGCCCTACCTCGAACGGGTCCGCAACCATACCGGGCTGACGACGGTCCTGATTCAGCGGGTCAGCCGGACGAGACTGGCTTCCATCGATAAGATCGACGGCAAGGAATTCAGCCTCAACGTCTCTCTGGGCAGAAGGTACGGCATCGGCGAGGGTTCGTTCGGCATGTGCTTCATCGCCCACCTGGATACGGAAAAACGGCTCGAGTATCTGCAGCACAGCAAAGTTTTCCAGCAAAAGACGGAAGAAGAGAAGGCGGAGTTCCTGAGAAGGCTGGATCAGGTCAAAGAGCAGGGCTATGCGATTACCTACGGCGATTTTACGCCGGGGGTCTTCGGGCTGGCCACTCCCATTTTCAACGAGGAACGCGATGTCATCCTGGCCATCAGCTCCTTCGGGTACACCGCTTCCCTCAAGCGGGAGGAGCTGGTGCCCATGGCGGAGTTCATTCGGGACGTGGCCAATGAAGTGTCGAGAAAACTGACGGGGTTCTGAGCGGCAGGCTATCCACAGCAAGACGGGCGGTATGCCATGAACTTGAGATCGGTCAAGGGCAACCTGTTTTTGCTCCTTTGTCTGGGTTACGTCGCCGATTATTTCACGAAATCCGATACCGTGACCCTGTTGACCGCGGCCGCCGTCATGGCGTCCTTCGTGCTCGGCCTGTTCGGCGTGCGGAAATTATACGGCTTCATGGGCCTGGTCATGGCGTCATCCGCCGTCTGGCTGACCTTGCGCAAGGGCGGGGGGCTTGACAACATCGCCCACAACGTGGTGACCAATCTGCCGCTGATCTCGCTGCTCATTGTCGTGCCGCTGCTCTCGATCCCCTTCCGGGAGGAAGGCTATTTCGCTTCGGTGCAGGCGCTCATCCGCAGCTGGACGACGAACGCAAGGCGGATCTTCGCTGCCATCGGGGCTTACCTCTTTGTCTTCGGGCCCGTCCTGAACATCGGCGCACTGCGGATCGTTCACGACATGATCAAGGATCTGGAACTGGACGAGCGGCTCCTGGCCCGGTCCTATTTCACCGGTTTCTCCACGGTCATCACCTGGTCGCCCTTTTTCGCATCCGTCGCCCTGGTGATGTCCCTGCTGGATGTGACCGTGGCCGGATATGTGTCCGTCGGGCTGCCGTTCGCTTTCCTGGAGATTCTGGTTGGCTACGGGCTGTTTTGGCTGACGTCGCGGAAGGCGGCGCCGGTGTCCGGGGGAGAGGCTTTGCCCGCCGGCGACGCCCTGACCAGGGAAGACCGGAACAAGGTTCTGGCCCTGCTGGGCATGATGCTGGCGATCGTGGCTTCGATCTTCTGCCTCGAGGCGATCCTCCGGTACCCGATCATCCTGATCGTCGTGCTGGTTTCCATGGCCTGTCCGGTCCTGTGGGCCGCCTTCCGCAACAAATGGCGGCAACTGTACGCGCAATTTGTCGAGTTCAAGCGCCATTCGGTGGCCGCGATGGACAATGAGCTGGTCCTGTTCGTGAGCGCGGGGATGTTCGGAGCGGCCCTCGCCGGCACCTCCGCTTCCGAAGGGATCCAGTCGGTGCTGGGCGCCGCCGCGTCCTTCTCCTTCCCGCTGTTTTGCGTCGGAGTCCTCTGCGCGATGGCGCTTTTGGGCCTGGCCGGCATCCACCCGATCCTGGTGGTCACCGTCCTCCTGTCGCAGCTCGATCCGGCGGCGATCGGAGCCCGGCCGGAAGCCCTGGCGCTGCTTTTCATGGTCGGCTGGGTCATCATGGCGATCATCAGTCCGGTGACGCCGCTCAATTTTCTCGTCAGTCGGTTCCTGAACCGCAGCCATCTGGAAGTCGGACTGAAATACAACGCGTGGTATCTGGCGTGCCTTACGGTGCTGACGGCGTTTTATGTCACGCTTTTCCGGTAGCGCAAACGCGGCCCATTTCCTGCAGGGAGCATATGTATGCCTGAACATCATCGCCTTCACAACGCACGACTGACGGCATTTCTGTCGGGAATCTTCCTGGGGTGCGTGCTCGGCACCCGCCCCCTGATCCCGCTGCTGTCCAGCCAGAACGGCGCGTCAAGCTTCCAGGTGGGCGTCATCGTCGCCGTCTTCGCGCTCCTGCCCGCCCTGGTCATCGTGCCCGTCGGCCGGATGGCGGGACGTCTCGCGGCATGGGCCAAACTGTTTCTGACGGTGTTTGCGGCCAGCGCCGGATTCGCGCTCATCTTCCTGTTTTCCGGCCTGCCCGGGATTTATGTGTCGCAGCTGGTGTCCGGCCTCGCTTACGCCCTGTTTCTGGTGGCGGCGCTCGAATTCATCGAGCACTGCTCCACGCCGGAGACCCGCGACAGCAAAGTCATGCGCCTGTCCATCGGGAACGCGGTCGGAAGCTTCATCGGCCCCGCGGTGGGCGGCGGACTGTCGGACCTGTTCGGCTACGAGCCGACGTTTCTCATTCTGGGCGGGGTGGGGATTGCCGCGTCGTTTCTCACGTTTTTCCTGGTGCGCGACGAAGGGAAGCCGCAAGCCCGGCGGCAGGCGGCGGGCTCGGCCTTCGGGCTTCTCGCCCTTCCCGGTTTTCGCCGGGCCATTGCCATCAGCGTGCTGGTGCTGCTGGGGAAAGACATGTATACCGCCTATTTTCCGCTGCTGGGGGAACAATTCGGCTATTCCCCGACGCTCATCGGCGTGGCCGTATCCCTCAACGCGCTGGCGGGAATCTTCGTCCGGGTGTTTCTGACCCGGATGATCGGCGCGTTCGGCAAAGCCGCCGTGCTGGCCGGGTCGTTCGTGCTGTCCGCGGCGTGTTTCGCCGTCATCCCGCTGTTTCCGCAGGCGGCAATGCAACTGGCCTTGTCGTTCCTGCTGGGCCTCGGGCTCGGGATCGGGCAGCCGCTTTCGATGTCCGAATCGCTGGCCGCGCTGCCGAAAGACCGGTTGGGCGACGGGCTGGGACTCAGGATTTCCTTCAACCGCACCTCCCAGGTGGCCAGTCCGGTCCTGTTCGGCGGGCTGTCCGCCTGGTTCGGCCTTTCCGGCATCTTCTGGGGCGTCTGCCTCGCGATTCTGGCGGGGCTTTACATGATCCGGAATCGCGCGAATCCCGGCGCAGGCGGCCAGGCCCAATAACCCGGAAGCAAAGGAGGAGGTTTACCGTGGAATTTTTACCCAAAGACCTGTCGATGCGGGATGTTTACAAGCTGTTAACAGGGTCGCTCGTCCCGCGCCCGATCGCCTTCGTGTCGACGGTCGGACCGACGGGCGTGTACAACGTGGCGCCGTTCAGCTTTTTCAACGCGGTGTCGGGGTACCCGCCGATCCTCATGGTGGCGATCAGCGACCGGGACGGCCAGAAAAAGGACACCCTGACCAACATCGAACACAGCGGCGAGTTCGTCGTCAACATCGTCACGGAGTCGATGCTGCAACAGATGCACGACGCGTCGGTCGATTTCCGGCCGGAAGTAAGCGAGTTTGAAGAAGTGAACCTGACGCCGGTGCCGGCCAAAAAAATCAAGGGGATCGCCGTCAAGGAATCCCCCGTCCACTTTGAATGCAAATTGCTCAAGATTGAGCACATCGGCCGCAACGACGTCGTGTTCGGCGAGATCGTCCTGTTCGATATCCAGGACGACCTCATCTACGACGATCTGAAAATTGATGTCGGCAAGCTGAAGCCCGCGGCGAGGTTGGCCGGCAACCGGTACGGCATCATCACGCGGGAAGTGACATTGCAGAAACGGCAATTTGACCGCTCGAAACTGCTGGACTACGAGGAGAGATTGAGATGAGCGCACAGACGAACACCCAAGGGACGCTGCTCAAAAATTTCATCGGAGGCCGGTGGGTCGAATCGGAATCGGACCAAACCCTGACGGTGGTCAATCCGGCCACGGAAGAGGCGCTGGCGGAAGTGCCGCTGTCCACGGCGAAGGATCTCGAACGGGCCATCCAGGCCGCCAGGGAGGCCTACCCGGCCTGGCGGGCGACACCCGTTCCGCGCAGGGCGCGCATCCTGTTCCGTTTTCAGCAGCTTCTGGTCGAACATTGGGATGAACTCGCCCGGCTGATCACGATGGAAAACGGCAAGAGCTACAAGGAAGCCTATGGGGAAGTCCAGAGGGGCATCGAATGCGTGGAATTCGCCGCCGGCGTGCCGACCCTGATGATGGGCCGGCAGCTGCCCGACATCGCGACGGATATGGAGTCCGGCATGTACCGGTACCCCCTCGGTGCGGTCGGCGGGATCACTCCGTTCAACTTTCCGATGATGGTGCCCTGCTGGATGTTTCCGATCGCGATCGCCTGCGGCAACACCTTCGTGCTGAAACCGTCGGAGCGCACGCCGCTTACGGCCAATCGGCTGGCCGAACTGTTCAAGGAAGCGGGGCTGCCCGACGGCGTGCTGAACATCGTGCACGGGGCCCACGACGTCGTCAACGGACTTCTCGCGCATCCCGAAATTAAGGCGATCTCCTTCGTGGGTTCCCAGCCGGTGGCCGAATACGTGTACAAGACTGCCGCGGCGCACGGCAAACGCGTGCAGGCGCTGGCCGGCGCCAAGAACCACACGATCGTCATGCCGGATGCGGATCTGGATCTGGCGGCCAAGGAAATCATCACCGCCGCTTTCGGCTCCGCCGGGGAGCGGTGCATGGCCTGCTCGGTGGTCGTGCCGGTCGGCGATATTGCCGACGCCCTGATCGGCAAATTGCTGGAGCGGGCGAACGAGATCGTCATGGGCAACGGCCTGGACGAGAACGTCTTCCTCGGCCCGGTCATCCGCCAGCAGCACAAGGAAAGGACCTTGAAATACATTGAGCTCGGCGAGAAGGAAGGCGCGATTCTGCTGCGGGACGGCCGCAAGGATCCGGCTTGCGAAGGTTCCGGCTATTTCGTCGGTCCGACGATCTTCGACCATGTGAAACCGGACATGACTATCTGGAAGGATGAAATCTTCGCGCCGGTCCTGTCCATTGTCCGTGCGAATTCCCTGGAAGAGGCTGTTCGGATCGCGAACCAGTCCGAATTTGCCAATGGCGCCGTCATCATGACCCGGGACGGCCGCAACGTGCGCTATTTCCGGGAAAACATCGATGCCGGCATGCTCGGCGTCAACGTCGGGGTTCCCGCGCCGATGGCGTTCTTCCCGTTTTCGGGATGGAAAAAGTCGTTCTACGGCGACCTCCATGCGAACGGCCCCGACGCCATCGAGTTTTACACGAGAAAGAAAATGGTCACGGCCCGGTGGTAATTCCCCGATGCGCGGCGAACAACGCTCCGTCCGGTGCAAAGCCGGCGGAGCGTTTTATTGACCCGGGCAGTCCGGCAGAAAACAAATCCATCGTCACGGCCGATTGTTTGGGTTTGACGGCGCAAGGTTCGGAGCGTATCATGTCTCTCATGCAGATTTTCAGTTTTTTACGGCATGGAGAACACGCATCATGGACAAGCCCCGATTATGGACCAGGGATTTCATTCTTTTCGCCGTTGCCAACCTGTTCGTCGGACTTCTGTTCTATCTGCTGATGACGACCATGGCGGTCTATGCCGTGGAGCAATTCCGGGCATCCCAGAGCAAGGCGGGCCTGGCCTCCGGCATTTTCATCATCGGTGCGATTTTCTCGTGGCTTCTCGCCGGCAGATACCTCGAAGTCATTGGACGAAGACGGCTGCTCCTCACCAGCCTGATTTTCTATGTGCTTATCACCTTGCTATATTTTTGGGTCAACGATATCAATCTGCTGCTCCTGGTGCGTTTCTTGCACGGAGCGGCTTTTGGCAGTGCCAATACCGCCATGGCGACGGCCGTGATGGGGCTGATCCCGGATGAACGCCGCGGGGAAGGGACGGGATATTACTCGCTCAGCGCCACCTTCGCCACGGCCGTCGGGCCGTTCCTCGGCATTCACCTCGCGAATGCGTATGGTTTTGATGCGGTATTGGCCGTTTGCACGGGAGTCACGTTCGCGAGCCTGGCCATCATGCTGTTCTGCAACATTCCGGAAACCAACCTCGCGAAGGAACAGATATCGTGTCGTTCCTCAATTCATATGCCATCGAGATCGGTTTGGAGGAGACGGCCGGCTATTTCTTCCCGGTCTATTCCCTGTTTCTGTTTCTGTCCAGGCCGGTCGCCGGCCGATTGCTGGACCGGACAAGGCGACAACGTCGTCATGATTTCGGGCATTCTGATCTTTGCCCTCAGTTTGCTCATCATTGGCCTGCCCCGCAGCGGATCCATCCTGCTGGCCGCAGGTGCGCTGATGGCCTTCGGGTTCGGCCCGCTCATGTCATCCGCGCAGGCGATCGCCGTAAAAGTGTCCCGCGCCATCGGGTCGGCCTGGCTACCTCGACGTTTTTACATTTGGATGGATACCGGCGTGGGGATCGGACCGTATCTGATCGGCCTGATCGTTCCGCATGTCCATTTCCGGGGGATGTACGGCATTCTGGCCGCCCTCGTTTTCCTGGCCGTTTTCCTGTATTTTGGGCCGCACGGAAGAAAGGTGGCGGTATCCCCAGGCATTCAGGCTGAACTGACGGTCATAAAAAAACAAAAAACCGCCTCCGCTACTCCCGCCGGGAGACAGCGGAAAACGGCCGTTGCGCTTCCGGTTTTCGAAGCAGGGCAACAGTCCGCACCGGTCAACTTCTCTTTTTCCGCGTCATCACATCGAAAATGACCGCCAGCGCCAGCACGGCGCCGCGGATCATGTATTGGTAGGAGATGCCGACGCCGAGCAGATTCATGCCGCTGGACAGGGAGGCCATCACGATGGCGCCGATGATGGACCCCGTCACCTTGCCGACGCCGCCGGCCGCCGAAACGCCGCCGACATACGCCGCCGCAATGGCGTCCAGTTCGAACAGCGTGCCGGCCGTCGTCGTGGCCGATTGAAGCCGCGAGGTGAACAGGATGCCCGACAAGGCGGAAAGGAGTCCCATGGATCCAAAGACGACATAGGTGATTTTCTTGACATTGATTCCGCTCAGATGCGCGGCTTCCGGATTGCTGCCCACGGCATAGATGTGCCGCCCGAGCACCGTTTTGGTCGTCAGAAAATGATAAATGAGCACCACCAGCAGCATAGTGACGACGGTCCAGGAGAAACCGTTGTATCCGGCAAGGATATAGGTGATGTAGGCGATGATCGCCGAAACGAACACAAGCTTCAGCACAAAGATGCCGGTGGAAACGACCTCAAAGTTGTATTTCAGCTTGTTGCGGCGGCTGCGGATCTGGGAGAAGACATACAGGAGGATGGCCGCGGCACCGATCAAAAGCGATGAGAGGCATAACCCGCCCACTCTGGCAATCTCCGGGATGTATCCGTTGCCGATGGCGTTGAACGCTTCATCTTTGATATTGATGGTGCCGGTTTTTTCCGTCACCCGCAAAAGCGCCCCGCGAAAAATAAGCATGCCTGCCAATGTCGCGACAAAGGCCGGAATGCCCACGGAAGCGACCAAAAATCCGTTGACCAGCCCGGCCAGCGTGCCCAGAACCAGAACTATCGGAATCGTGGCGTAAACGGGAAGGCCGAACTGGGTCAGCAGAATGGCCGCGACCGCGCCCATGAAGCCGGCCGCAAACCCGACGGACAGATCGATGTGCCGGATGACGATGACGAGCGTCATGCCGACGGCCAGCACGGCAATGTATCCCGTGGCGTCCAGCAGGTTGCTGATGTTCCGCGAAGACATGAACAGGCCGTCCGTCAGGATAGTAAAGATGAGCATGATCACAAAAAGGGCGATGTACATGCCGTATTCCCGGACGTTTTCCCTGACGAGCGACCTCACTTCCCGGAAAAATCCGCCCCGCGCGACAACTTGAGCGCTGTTTGCCTCCAGGTTCATACATGTTCCTCCTAAAGCGTGGCGTACTGCATGATTTTTTCCTGATCTGCTTCCTCGATCGGCAGTTCCCCGGTGATCCGGCCTTCCGCCATGACGTACACGCGGTCGCTCATCCCGAGCACTTCCCCGAGTTCCGACGAAATCATGAGAATGCTCATGCCCCGGCTGATCAAATCGTTCATGATCGTGTAGATCTCGTATTTGGCTCCCACGTCAATGCCGCGCGTCGGTTCGTCCAGGATGAGCAGCTTCGGCTGCGCGAACAGCCACTTGGCGAGGGACACCTTTTGCTGGTTGCCGCCGCTCAGGTTGCCGACGATCTGTTCCACCGAAGGCGTCTTGATGTTCAGGGCATCTTTGTAGAAATTGGATACCCGGATTTCCTCGTTTTCGTTGATCCATCCGCCGCCGGACACCGCTTTCAGATTGGCCGCGGTGATGTTCCGCCGGATGTCCTGGATCAGGAACAGCCCGTTCCGCTTCCGGTCCTCCGAGACGTAGGCGATGCCTGCCCGGATGGCGTCATCCGGATGCCTGAACGTTTTGGGAACGCCGTCCACAAGCAGCTCTCCTTGCAGCTTGTAGCCTTTCGGATTTCCGAAAATGCTCAGCGCCAGTTCCGTGCGGCCCGATCCCATGAGTCCGGCGATGCCGACGATTTCTCCTTTGCGCACGTACAGATTCGTTTCCTTCACCACGTATCGGCCCAGCTGCGGGTCGTAGGCGGTCCAGTTTCGGATTTCCAGCACCCGGTCGCCGAAGGATTTGACGGTTCGCTTCGGATAGATGTCCTCGAGCTCGCGGCCGACCATGTGCCGGATGATGACGTTCTCCGAGATTTCGTCTTTGGCGGCGTCGAGGGTGCAGATCGTTTTTCCGTCCCGGAGCACGGTCACCTGGTCCGCGATGGCAATGATTTCCTTCAGCTTGTGCGAAATCAGGATGCAGGTGATCCCCTGCTGCTTCAATTCCCGCAAAAGCTTCAGCAAGTTCTCGCTTTCGGTTTCGTTGAGCGCGGCGGTCGGTTCGTCCAGGATGAGCAGTTTGACATTTTTGCTGAGGGCTTTTGCGATTTCGACGAGCTGCTGTTTGCCGACGCCCAAATCCTTGACCAGCGTGGATGGATTGATGTCCAGCTTCACTTTCCGGAGCATTTCCCTCGCCCGGACGATGGTCTCATTCCACTGCACCAGACCGTGCCGCTGAACTTCATTGCCGGCAAAAATGTTTTCGTAAACGGAAAGATCGGGAAAAAGGGCCAGCTCCTGATGGATGATGGCAATGCCCGCCTTCACGCTGTCGCTGATCGACTGGAACCGCTGCTGACGGCCTTCGAACACGATCTCTCCCGTATAGGTGCCGTACGGATACACGCCGCTCAGCACTTTCATGAGCGTGGATTTGCCGGCGCCGTTTTCTCCAACGAGGCAGTGGATTTCGCCCCGCCGGACCTTGAAGCTGACATCGGTCAGCGCCTTGACCCCCGGGAATGATTTTGAGATGTTCCGCATTTCCAGGATGTAGTCCGACATGGTCCGTTCCCCTTCGTTCGGGCGGTGACGGGAGCAGCGGAACAGTGACGGACAACGCCGTCACCGTTCCGCTTTCTGCCGTCCTGTTCCGATTCTTCCGCTACCGTGGATTACGACTTGACGAATTCGCTTTCGTCGTAGTAACCGGAATCAAACAATTCTTTCTTCAGGTTGGACTGGTCGACGACGATGACGTCGGTTTGCTTGGCTTTCACGTCAATCCGGCCGTTATGGTAGCTGCCGGTCACTTCCGGGGTTCTTCCCTCCAGCACGTCGACGGCCATGTCGATGGCGTCCCGGGCCAGCGTGCGGACATCCTTGAAGACCGTCATGGTCTGTTTGCCTTCCAGAATGTATTCAACGGAAGCCTTGTCTGCATCCTGACCCGTGATGATGTAGCTCGTGATGGCCGAATCGGTGGCAAACACGTCGGCGATGGCGCGCGCGGTGGCGTCATTCGGCGCGAGAATGAGCACGTCGCCCTTCAGGTCGTCAGAAGCGGCCGTCAGGTGGGTTTGCGCCTTGTTTTTCGCTTCGTTCGGGTCCCAGTTCGTCGTGACCTGACCGATGATGCGGCTCATTTCTTCGCGGGTGAGCGTCGGTTTGTCCTTGAGCGCTTCCGCTTCGCTGGAGTTGGCGATCCGCAGCGTTCCGTCCGCAATTTTCGGCTGCAGGACGGACCAGGCGCCCTCGAAAAAGAGGAACGCGTTGTTGTCGGATGCCGCGCCGGCATACAGGTACAGCGGTTGACCGTTTCCTTTCGCGCGATCCAGGAGATATTGCGCCTGGGCTTTGCCGACGGCGATGCTGTCGAAGGTCACATAATAGTCAACGGCATCGGTATTCGTGATCAGCCGGTCGTAGGCGATGACCGTAATGCCTTCCTTCTTCGCGGCTTCCACGGCGGCCGCCGCGGCATCGCCGTCATGCGGGCAGATGATGAGCACCTTGATGCCTTTGTTGATGAGCGTCTCGACGTTTTCTTTTTCCCTGGCCGAAGAACCCTGGCTGAACAAAATTTCCGTCTTGTAATTCGTGGCGCCTAAAAGTTCCAAAAACCGCTGCTCATCCTGTTGCGCGTGTACGAATAAGGCTCCGGCGGCCGGCGGATCGCGAAGATGCCTGCCGGCCGTTTGGAAGCGCCCGGTGAGGATCTCCATATGGTTTGAGAGGATGGGGGCTAGCCGCTCTTCCCTGTCCGATTATTATTGTGCGACGACCCGACGCCCGTCCGGCGTTCGCGGATGACGGTAAGGACGATCATGACGACGAGGGCGTTTGCGGCCCCGCACAGAAGGCCGACGGCCCAAAAGTCCGCCGCTTGCAGCAAGACCGCGGCCAGGCCCGACGCCGCGCCGGCTCCGATGTACATGGCCGAGCTGTTGAAGGACAGCACGGTGCCCCGCGCACTCGGGTCCAGCTCCGAGACGAGGGTGGTGAAGGCGGCTTGGCCGGCGGCGTAAAACGCGGCCCAGAGCACGTGCAGCAGGATGGACACCCACAGGTTGAAGGTCATAAGGCCCAGCAGAAAAACAAAGACGCCGGCCGCCAGGCTCGCGACGGCGACCACCCTGCTTTTGCGCCTTCGGTCCGCCCATTTTCCGCCGAGCAGGCTGCCCGCGATGCTGGCGGCTCCGGCGGCCATGAGCAGGAGGCCGGTTTCGCCGGAGCCGAGGCCGTAGAAAGTGAAGTAGTATGCGCCGGCCAGGGCGAACATGCCTTGCAGGGCACCGAAATAGAGCAGGGAACCCAGCAGGGAAAAGAACACGGACCGGTTGGCGAAGACGAGTCGAAACGGCGACCCGGCGGGCGCTTCCCGGCCGGGCCCGTGACCGGCCTGGCCCGGCCGCCGTTTCGGAATCGCGGCCGAAGCGACGGCCAGCGCCAGCAGGATCAGGAGGGCGATCATCCGGAATGTCCGGTTCCAGGACGCCATTTCGCCCACGGCGCCGGCGATGGGCACGCCGACGACGCTGGAGGCGATCAGGGCGGCCGTAATGACGCCCATGGCGCGGCCGCGATCTTCATAGGCATAGTGGTCTCCGGCGATGGCATAGACCGCGGGTTCGACCATTCCGGCGCCGATGCCGGTCAGGATGCGAAAAAAGATCAGGGCGGCAAACGTTTCCCCCGTTCCCATCAGGGCGGTGGACACGCCAAACAGCGCGAGGCCGATCAGCAGAATGCCTTTCCGGCTCCAGCGGTCGGACAGGTAGCCCATGAGGGGAGCCGTGACGGCATAGGCGGCGGCATAGCAGGCGTACAGCAGCCCGCCGGACCTCATGGGCATGTCCGTCGACGCCGAGATGGCCGGCAGCAAGGGCACGGTGGCAATGGCGTCAAATCCGACGAGAAACGAACAAAAAGCCAGCATGGGCAGCAACAGGATGTTTTTTTTCGCCGTTTTCATGGGAAACATCCTCTCCCTGTTTTTTATTAGTGGATATATTATTAAAAAACATATAGTTAAATGGTTAATCATAGGGCCGAAAAAAAGGCGGCCAAAGCCGAAAGAGAACCTGTCGCGAGGGTGAACGGCGGACTAAAGCCGAGACCAGGATCCGGACGGCAGACGATCCCGTGGCCAGGGCTTGGACGACAGCCCAAAACCGCCAGAATCAGGTTTTGCCCGACAGCTTCCGGAGAAGCGAAAGCAGCGCGTCTTTCTCCTCCGGGGTCAGGGGTTGAAACCGTCCGGCTATCGCCTCTTCGTAAAGGGGCCAGGCTTGCTTGAGGGTTTCGATGCCCTTGGGCGTCAGGTGCACCAGAATCCGCCGCCGGTCCGACGGATCGATTTCCCGGCGGACCATGCCGTTTTTCTCCAGCCCGGCGAGCAGGCCGCTGACGTTGGCGCGGGTGACCTCCATGTCGTCCCCGAGCTCGGAGGGGAGCGCCGGACGGCCGATGCGCTGCAGGGCGTACAGCAGGCAGAGGCGGCCGAGCGACAGCTGCATGGGCGCCAGCTTTTCCTCGATGGCACGGACGTTGGCCAGATTGGCCTTGTACATGGAGAAGAACAGATCAACTTCCGGCTTGGGATTCTGGAACGGATCGTAGAGGGGAATGGCGGTTCACCCCCGAACCCTTTATAATTAATCAATTAACAATTTACTCCATAATTATATGGGAAGAAAAACGCCGTGTCAACGGCGCTCAAATCCACCCTTTTTCCGTCGCTTTTTTCACGGCCTGGTGCCGGGACTCGACCTCAAGCTTCTGGATCGCGGACGACAGATAGTTGCGTACCGTGCCTTTCGTGAGGTAGAGGGCGGACGCGATTTGATCCGTGGTCAGGCCTTCCGCCGCCAGGCGCAGCACGTCCCGTTCCCGCTCCGACAGCGGATTTTCTTCCCTGGCAAAGAAAAACCGCGTTGCCAACTCGGGGCTGATCGCGCGCTCGCCCCGATGCACCTTCCGGATGGCTTCCACAAGATCCTCAATGGGCTCGTCCTTCAGCAAATAGCCGTCCACTTTCAGCTCCGTGGCCCTTTGCAGGTAGCCCGGCCGGGAAAACGTGGTAACGATCACGATCCGGCAGCCCAGCCCTTCCCGCCGGACCGCCTCGGCCACGTCCAGTCCGCCCAGACCCGGCATTTCGATGTCCAGGAGACAGATGTCGGGACGCAAATTCCGGATGGCTTCCAGCGCTTTGCCGCCGTCCGGGACTTGGGCGACCACTTCGATGTCGTCCTCCAGCTGGAGGAGGGACGCCAGGGCGCTGAGCAACATTTGCTGGTCTTCGGCGATGACGACGCGAATCATGTCACATCCTCCCCGCTCACGGACTGCGCCGGAACCGGCACGGCGAGCGTCACCATGACGCCGCCCAGGGCCGATCGGCCGACGCGGGCTTCTCCCCGCAGCAGTCGCATGCGCTCTTCCATGGCCGACAGGCCGTGTCCCGCCGTTTTCTGCTCTTCCGTCATTCCGGCGCCGTCGTCTTCAATGCGCAACCGGTACCATCCGTCGTCAAATTCCTCCGTGACCGCGCAGCGTCCTGCTCCGCTGTGCTTCGCGACGTTGGTCAGACTCTCCCGCAGAGCCAGGGCCAGCATCGTTTCCGTCACCTTGGACAAATTCGGCCGTCGCTCCGCTCCGTGGAATTCGAAGCCAATTCCGGCGCTGTCGAGCAGGATTCGGCCGTGCTCCAGCTCCTGCCGGAGAGAGACGTACCGCATGTCCGTGACCAGATCCCGCACCTGCTTGAGCGCCGCGCGGGATGCCCGGACCACTTCCTGCATTTCCTGTCTCGCCCGATCCGGATTTTTTTCCGTCATGCGCATGGCCAGTTCGCTTTTCATCTTGATCATGATCAGCGTCTGCCCAAGGGTGTCGTGGAGATCCCGGGCCAGGCGGTGGCGTTCTTCTTCCTGGGCGTAAAGCGCGATCCGTTCGTTGGCGGCGGCCAGTTCGCTCTTGAGCGATTCGGACCTTTCCATGATGCGCACCGCGAAAGGAATGGCGAGCTGAATAATCATAAAGGGCAGAAGGGGAGTCTGGAAAAAATGGAACGCATCCTGGTACACCACGTAACTGGTGACGAGGTACATGGCGGCGAAGGCGGCCAGCCCGGCGGCCAGCTGCTCCCGGGATCGGACGCGCCCGAGAAAATCGGCAAAAGCGACGGCGAACAGCAGAAGCCACGGTTTGTAGCAAACGGCAAACACCGCCATCAGTCCGCAGCCGGCCACGACCACCGTGAGCAGCCGCCAGCCCCTGAACCAAAGCCCCATATAAAACAGAACCAGAAACAGCGCCAGCAAAAGGAAAGTGCCGAACAGCCCGAGGGAGCTGTCGGTGGTGAGCGTCTGGTAGAACAGAAAGACGCAGAGAATGATGTCGAGGATCAGATAGCGCCGGAGCTGATTTTCCGGGTAGAGCCTGAACCTGATTTTGCGCATGTCGGGAAACGCCTCCGCATCGACGCTAGCGCGCCGCCACCAACCTGAGCAGCGATTTTCGCGTCCATTCCATGGGACCGAGCCGCATGCGCTCCATCCACCATCTGGCGAGAACGGCTTCGGCCAGGCAGACGGCGAGCCAGATGCCGATCACGGACAGGCTGTCCAGCCGGCCGCCCAGGCCCAGCCCCCAGCCGTAGAAGAGGCAGGACGCCAGGATGTTTTGCAGCACATAGCAGCTCAAGGACATTTTACCGACGGATTCTGCGTAACGCCATACCCTGAGATTTTCGCTTCTCTCGACCAGCCTGGCGATGAGGGCCATGTAGCCCAGCGACAGGATCGGCGCGAACAGGTAGCGGACGCTCAGATCGAATCCCCCGCCCGGGAAGAACATCAAGAGATTCAGCGGCACGCCCAGCCCAAGGCCGATCCGGAGCATGCGGCGGCGGATGCGCCGGCCCCGATCGTCGGGCGCGAACGCGCCGGCTCGCATAAGGCGCACCCCCGCGAGGAACAGGATGACATTCAGGGGGATGACGAAGACGGCTTCGACTCGAAGCACGATAAAACTGGACAGGCGATAGACCACCTGCTCGAGCCACGTGCCTTCCCGGTACAGCCGCACCACAGGGTCCATGTTGCCCCAGGACAGGTTGGCTCCCGACGCGACCAGTCCGACTTCAAGGGCTACGACCGCCAGCAAGAAGAGGGCGTAGCCGCCTCCCAGCCATTTCAGCGTCCGGTTGATCCGCCGGTCGCCGCCCCGCACGATGTAAGCCACAAGGAAGGCGGTGACGGCGTAGCTCATGAGGATGTCGTATTCCATCACCAGGGTGAAATGAAGGAAGCCTTCGATCAGCAGAAACAGGCAGATCCACCGGTACGCGCCGGGCCAGGGGTCGCCGCGCCGCAGGGCCTGGCGGTATTTCAACTCCAGCCCGACGCCGAACAGGATGGTCAGCATCCCGAGAAACTTGCCGTTGACCAGAAACAGCACGAGCAGCTGCAGGAAGGCGTTGGCCGACGCCCACCACGGCTCGCCGTGGCCAAACAGGAGATTCAAATCCCCGAGGTGGGCAAAGATCCAGATGTTGGTCCCCAGGGTTCCGAAAATGGCGAATCCGCGCATGATGTCGAGCAGCCGGATCCGCCCGCCGCTTTTTTCCGCCGTCATGGTTGTCACACTCCACAATGGGTCTTGATTGATGTCGGTTCCATTTTAGAGCGGACAGCGCCGCCGGCGGAATTCACGGGTGTCAGGACATGGAGATGACAAGTGTCATGTATGGTGCGGGATGGATCCGGATTCTGGCGTAACCGTGATATCGTGGAAATGGACATAACCGGCCCCGCTCGTCTGCCGGGATACTATTCGGAAAGGAGAATCGGCGTGATCGAGGGTATCAGCCATATCACGTTCGCGGTCAGGGATCCGGACAGGCGCTGTTCAAGGAGTTGTTCGAAGCCGGGAAGTTTATAACAGCGGGGAAAAAACGCACTCGATGGCGGTCAGTGTAACAAACAAAGGAGGCAACCATCCGCCGGATGGTTGCCTCTCTGATTTCGGCTGTCAAGGGATGCCCTTGGCTGTTTCTGCCCGGAATCAAGCCACCGGCGCCGGATCCGCCAGCGACAGCCTGCCGTCTTCCATCCGATACACCTTGTCGCAGTAAGACAGCAGACGCTCGTCGTGGGTGACCATGACCGCCGCCTTGCGGCGCGTTTTCACCGCGCGGGCGATCAGGGAGACCACTTCGTGGGCGCGTTTGGTATCCAGACTTGCCGTGGGCTCGTCCGCCAGAATGACGCCCGGATCGTTCATGAGCGCCCGGGCGATGGCGACGCGCTGTTTCTCGCCGCCGGAAAGTTCTTCCGGATAGCGCTTCATCCTCTCGGCCAACCCAAGTTCGGCAAGGAGCTCCGCGGCGAAGGCCTTGTCCGCCGGGGTGACCTTTCCCGACATGCGTTTGACCACCAGCAGCTGCTCCAGAACGTTCAGGTAAGGAACCAGGTTGGACGCCTGCATGATGAACCCAACTTCACGCAGCCGGATGTCGGACAACTGCTTGTCCGGCAGCGCGGAAATGTTTTTGCCGTTCAGAAAGACTGCCCCTTCGGTAGGTTTGAGCAGTGCGCCGGCGATGGACAGGAAGGTGGTCTTGCCCGAACCGGACGGTCCCACCACGGCGACGAACTCGCCCGGCTCCACCCGGATGCTTACCCGGTCCAGGGCCGTGACGCGTTCCGAACCCGCGTCGTAGAATTTGGACACCGATTGCATTTCAAGCCCGTGCGTCATCATTCCACCCTCCCAAGCGCCTTCAGCGGATCGATTTTCACAACCGTACGGACGGAGATCAGCGCGCTCGCGAGCGAGATGGCGAGCAGGATAAGCGAATACGCGATCACCCAGCTTGTTTCCAGCCGGAACGGCATGCCCTTGGGCAGGACGGCCGCCGTCCCGTAGGTGAGCAGGATGCCGACGAGGATGCTGGCGAGCGACAGGACGAACACCTGGGAGATGACGGCTTTTCCGAGAAAACCGTTTTTGGCCCCGATCGCTTTCATGATCCCGAACTGGTTGGATTTTTGCATGGTGAGCACGTAAAAGAACACGCCCACGATAAAGGCGGAAATCACAAACAGGAAGCCGAGCATCATGAAGATGGTGCCGGTCTCTTCCTTGTAGCCGGAGATGCCTTGCACGGCCTGACCGCGGGTGACCGTCTCCGTGCCCGGCAGGCGTTCGTTGATCGCGTTCGGATCGATGTCCTTGCCCTGCAGCATAATAGCATTGACGGGATCCTTGAGACCTTTGTCGGAGCCGGGGGCCGCAAAGGCCAGTTTGCGCCACGTCTCGATGGGAATGAACACGGACGCGATGTGGTTGTAGGTTTGATCCCGGACAAATCCGGCGATCGTCAGCTCTTCCGTTGTGCCGTCCAGCACGAAGGTGTCGCCAATCCGGAATCCTTCATCTTTCAGCGACTCGTTGGCAAGGACGTGCGTCGGGCTGCCGGCATCCAGTCCCGCGCCTTCCGCGACGTCCGGCTCAAGAAAACTTCCCGGCTCGATGCCGACCAGCGCGATGTCGAGCTTGAACTCCTCCGGATCGCCGCTTTCCCGGACGGCCGATCCGAAGATGATGCCCATGGGCGAGGCGGCTTCCACGCCCGGAATTTCCGTCAGCCGGGCCGTCAGCTCGCCCGACAGAAGGGATTTGCCCATGGAAGCTTTGGATCCTTTTTCGAACACCACATAATCGGCGTCCATGTTCTTGAACGTCGAAGCCGCGAGAGCGGCCAAACCGTTTCCCAGCCCGGACAGGATGAACACGAGCCAGGAAATGAGGACGAGGATGATGCCGATCATGACAAAACGGGTTTTGCTGTGACGTATCTCCTTCAAAGCGAGAAACATGCGAGATCTTCTCCTTCGTCCGAATAGATGACACGCGTGTCAAATTGGGGATGCCTAAGCACCTCGAATCAACCTCGCTCATTATACGTTTTATTTGACACATGTGTCAATTTAAAAATGTTTCAATTTTGTGTCCCCGCGCCTTCCAGCCACATTTTGAACAGCCATTCGCTCCACTCGGACAGCGGGATGCCCATCAGATTGGGGGTGTTGATCAGATTGAAGAAGACGCCGGTGACGGCGGGGAGCGGAATGTCCGGGTTGATGCGTCCTTCTTCCCGGGCGCGGACCAAAAGGCGCTCGATTTGGTTTTTCAGCGTGATATGGGCCAGTTCCACAAACTCAAGATCTCTGGCCGTGGCGGGGGAGCTGGACGGGTTGATCTTGTGCGCGTAGCCGATCAGCTGGTGGAAGCCCGCTTCCCGAAGATAAATGGTCAAAAGCTGCCGCAGGGCTTTCATGCAATCCGTTTCGTCCACGGCTTGCGCCTGCTCAAGCACGTCCTCCATGACGCGCCGCATGCATGCGGCGATCATTTCTTCCTTGTTGGCAAAGTATTGGTAAATGGTGCTTCGGGCACCGGGCAGGCGCGTCGACAGCGATTTGAGCTGGAATCCCTCATAGCCGTGCTCGAGGAGCATGCGCTTCGCATGGTCCAGAAGCTCCGAGCGGGTGAAGACGTGTCTTCTTCCCATGCCGTTCACCGTCCTTGTTCGCAGCCTGCCTGATTTCATTGTAACAAAATTTGTACTCGGCATGCGGGGGGAATCGTGCGGTTTTATTTTACTAAAATTTTGACAAGTGAAAGCGGAAAATACTTGAGACTCCATGACCGACCGGTACGACATCGACATCGCCGGACCCATCGACGAGGTGAAAACCGCCGGAATTGGTCAGAACGGCCGGGCCGGGCTCAACACCCGCATCCCATCTGAGAGGCGATTTTTCCGTCTCTCGGCGTCGCGGAAACGTCCTCGTCACGTCTGAGAGACGGTTTTTCCGCCTCTCGGCGTCGCGGAAACGCTCGCGTCCCATCTGAGAGGCGATTTTTCCGCCTCTCGACGTCACGGAAACGCCCGCGTCCCATATGAGAGACGATTTTTCCGCCTCTCGGTGTCATACCGACACCGTTGCAATGCTTGAGAGGCGGATTTCCCGTTTCTCAACACGGTGCGAGCATGTCCGCACACATGAGAGGCGGTTTTTCGGGCTCTCATCATGATCGATTTCCAGCGGAGGGATCCCTTTGCCCCGGAAGGGGTATGTCGACCGTCTGGCGGGATGGATGATAAATCCGTCCCGTTTTTTGGCAACCGGCCTGCGAGCCGGAAATCGGCGAAAACCATTTGACAACTCGCGGGAAATGGTTAAGATTATTAAATGACACTGATAATCGTTATCATCTTGACGCGGGATAGGGTGGAGAAAACGTGAAGGCGAAGCGGTTGGCATGGGGAATGTTTGCGGCAGTGTTTCTTTTGACGGGCGTGCTGGCGGGGTGCTCGGGCGGCCAGTCGTCGTCGGGCGGCGGCCAGACGCCGGCGGCTTCTATGGCGGCGGACGGCGGTTCCCAGACCGGCGGCCAGGAAGCCGGAAACGGCCAGGCGGCCGGAGGCGCGGAGGAACACGCGAACGCGGTGCAATTTCCCATTGTGATTGATCATGCCTTCGGACAAACGGTCATTGAGAAGAAGCCCGAACGGGTCGTGACCATTTCCTGGGCCAACCATGACGTGGCGCTGGCTTTGGGCGTCGTGCCCGTCGGATTTTCGGAGGCGAATTACGGCGTCCAGGACGAAAGCGGCCTGCTTCCGTGGACGAAGCAGAAGCTGGAAGAGCTCGGCGTCACGCAGCCGAACGTCTTCCGGGATACGGACGGGCTGGACTTCGAAGCGATTTCCGACGCCGAACCGGACGTGATTCTGGCGGCTTACTCCGGCATCACCAGGGAAGAGTACGAACTCTTGACCCAGATCGCGCCCACCGTGGCCTATCCCAAGGACCCGTGGGTCATCACGTGGCGCGAGCAGATCCGCATGAACGCTGCCGGGCTTGGCATCCCGGACAAGGGCGAGCAGTTGATCCAAGACCTTGAGCAGCTCCTGGCCGACAAAGTGGCGGAGAACCCGCAGATCAAGGGCAAGAAGGCGATCTTCGCCTATCTTTCGCCGGCGGATCTGTCCAGCTTTTGGATCTACTTGCCTGAGGATCCGCGCGCGGGATTCTTGGGGGAACTGGGCATGGAGTTTCCGGAGAGCGCGGCAAAATATGTGACTCCGGACGCCGGCTTTGCCGTCCAGCTCAGCGCGGAGAACGCCGACGCGCTGAACGGCGCCGATTTCATCGTCAGCTACGGCGACAAGGCGCTGCTCCAGGCGCTGCAGGCGGACCCGGTCTTCGGCCAGGTACCGGCCGTCAAGAAGGGGGCCATGGTGCTGGTCAAAGACAACACGCCGCTGGCGGCGGCCCTCAACCCGAATCCGCTCTCGATCCAATACATGCTGGACGAATACGTGGCGATGATCGTCGAAGCTCTTGAAAAATCCGACGTCTGAAACGGTGTCCTTTCCGATGCGGCGAGGCTTATTGTTTACGAAAACGTTCTTTCCCGTATTCCTCCTCCTTCTGGCGCTGCTCGTGCTGGGAGCGATCGCGTCCCTTCTGTTTGGGGCGCGGTCGCTTTCCGTGCAGGAAGTCCTCGGCGGACTCTTCGGCGCCGGCGAGGGGCTTTATGAAGCCAGCGTGGTGCAGAAACGCGTCGTCCGCACCGTCTTCGCCCTGTGCTGCGGGGCGGCGCTCGGCATCGCGGGGGTGCTCATGCAGGCGGTCACGCGCAACCCCCTGGCGGATCCGGCCATCCTTGGTGTGAATAACGGCGCGGCCTTCTTCGTCGTGTGCGGCATTGCCTTTTTCCAGATGAACACGGCCAGGGAATACATCTGGTTCGCGCTGGCGGGGGCATTCGTGACGGCGGTTTTCGTGCTCGGCATCGGTTCGATGGGGCGGGGCGGCGCTTCGCCCCTGAAGCTCGTGCTGGCGGGCGCGGCCACCAGCGCGGCGCTGTCCTCGCTGGTGACGGCGGTGCTGATCCCGCGCCTCAACGCGATGGACGAATTCCGTTTCTGGCAGGCGGGCAGCGTCGGCGCGGGTACATGGGATTCGTTTTGGTTGCTGCTTCCTTTTTTGATTGTCGGTGTGATCGCGGCCGTCATCTCCGCCCCGGCGATGAACGCGCTGGCGCTCGGGGATGAGACGGCCACGGGTCTCGGGGTGAAGACGGCCTTCATGCGTTACGTCGCGGCCCTGGCGGGCGTGATTCTGTGCGGCGCCGTCACCGCGGTGGCCGGGCCCATCGGGTTCGTCGGGCTGCTGTCCGTCCACGTGATCCGTGCGCTTTTGGGGCCCGACGTGCGGGTTCTTGTGCCGATGTCCGCCCTGGCCGGGGCCGTCATCCTCACCGTTTCCGATGTGGTCGGCCGGCTCATCGGGAGGCCCGGGGAACTGGAGGTGGGGGTGCTGACCGCCTTCATCGGCGCGCCCCTGCTCATCATTCTGGCGTTGAAAGCGAAAGTGCGTGCCGTATGAGTACGATGGCGATGGAACTTGTCAGACGGGTACGGATGCGCCACAGAAACCGCTGGGCGATCATGACGGCTTCGCTTGCCGTCGTGGCGGCGGCGCTGTGCTGCGCCATGCTGATGCTGGGCAACACGATCTATCCCGTCCGCGACGTGGCGGCGGCGCTGCTTGGGGAAGAGGTGAAAGGCGCGACCTTCGCCGTCCGGACGATCCGCCTTCCGCGCATGCTGGCCGGGCTGTTCGCGGGGTTCGCCTTTGGCGTTTCCGGATATGTGTTTCAGACGATGCTGCGAAATCCCTTGGCCAACCCGAACGTCATCGGGATTACGGCGGGATCGAGCGCGGCGGCGGTGTTCTGCATCGTCGTGCTGCAGGCCGGCAAGAGCGTGACCTCCACCGCGGCGGTCATCGCCGGGCTGCTCACGGTGCTCGTCATTTACGGCCTGGCGCGGGGAAGGACGTTTTCCATCGGCCGCATGATCCTGGTCGGCATCGGGATTCAGGCGATGTGCAACTCGGCCATCACCTATCTGCTGTTGATTGCCCGGGAGTACAATTTGCCCGCGGCGGTGCGGTGGCTGACGGGCAGCCTGAACGGGATCCGGATGGAGGAGCTCTCCTGGCTGATCGCATCCGTGCTGGTTTTTACGCCGGTGATCGTGTTCTTGAGCCGGCCGCTGCAGGTGCTGGAGCTGGGCGAACAGGCGGCGGTGTCCCTGGGTGTGCGGACGGATCGGACACGCGTGGCGCTCGCCATCGGCGCCGTCGTGCTTTCGGCGGTGGCCACGGCGGTCACGGGGCCCATCGCCGCTGTGGCGTTTCTGGCCGGCCCCATCGCTGTGCGGCTCGCCGGCACGGCCCGCGCCAACGTCATCCCGGCGGGCCTGGTCGGGGCCGCGTTGGTGCTGGCGGCGGACCTCACGGGACAGTTCGCCTTCCCGGTCAAATTCCCCGTCGGGATTCTGACCGGCATCATCGGGGCGCCGTATCTTCTGTATCTCATCGTCCGCATGAACCGGAAGGGGGAGCTGTAGGAGATGCCAAGCCATGAACTTTGCGCCAAGCGGCTGGTGGCCGGCTACGCGGACCGGATGATCCTGGACGGCATCAGCCTTGAGATCCCCGCCAACAAGATCAGCGTCATTATCGGCGCCAACGGTTCCGGCAAATCGACACTGCTGAAAGTGCTCACCCGGATCATCCGGCCGATCTCCGGCGAGATCCGGCTGGACGGCAAGCCCCTTCACGCCTATCCGTCGAAGCACCTGGCGCGGATCATCGGCCTTCTGCCGCAGTCGCCCGTCGTTCCGGAAGGAATCACCGTGGCGGATCTGGTGGGGCGGGGGCGTTTTCCCCATCAGTCGCTGCTTGGCACCTGGAGCAAAAAAGACTACGAAGCCGTTGCGGAAGCCATGGAGATCATGGACATCGCGAATCTCGCGCACCGGCACGTGGATGAACTGTCGGGCGGTCAGCGGCAGCGGGTATGGATCGCCATGGTGCTGGCCCAGCAGACGGATATTCTCTTTTTGGACGAACCGACCACATTTCTGGACATCACCTATCAAATCGAAATTCTCGACCTGCTGACGGATCTCAACCGCCGGTACGGCAAAACCATCGTCATGGTCATGCACGACATCAACCTGTCGGTGCGGTACGCGGACTATCTGTTTGCCATGCGCGAAGGAAGGCTCGTGGCCGAAGGCCGGCCGTCCGAGGTGGTCACCAGCAGGCTGATCAAAGACGTGTTCGGTCTGGACGCCGTGATCGTCCGGGATCCGGTGTCAGGCGCGCCGTCGGTGGTGCCGATGGGCCGGTACCACAACGGCGCAGGCGGCGACACGTCCCGGAAACCCGGCGACGGGGGCGAATGGGAAGCTGCCGGGCAGGCGGCCAAAGGGAAGGCCGGGGAGAAAGCGGCCACGGTGGCCGCCATGAAAGCCGGACACTGAAAACAGCCATGGAGGCGGACCGATGAGCGGACGCGACGTGTACGACGTGACCATCGTGGGCGGAGGGCCGGCGGGACTCTACGCGGCTTTTTACGCCGGCCTTCGGGAAATGAAGACGAAAATCATCGAATACCACCCTTTCTTGGGCGGCAAGATCAATGTTTATACGGAAAAGCTCATTTGGGACGTCGGGGGTCTCGCGCCGGTGACGGGGCAGCAGCTCTTGGAACAGCTGATCCGGCAGGGGACCCTGTTCGATCCGGCGGTGGTGCTGGGCGAGAAGGTGACGTCCATCGAGAAAAACGGGGACGTGTTTGCGCTTCGCACGGCGTCCGGCCAGGTCCACTTTTCCAGAACCGTCATCCTCGCCGTCGGCTACGGCATCCTGAAGCCGGTCAAGCTGACGCTGGAAGGCGCGGAGCGTTTCGAAGGGGTCAATCTGCACTACACGGTGAAATCCCTGGCGCATTTTCGCGGCAAGACGGTGCTGATTTCCGGCGGGGGCCACGCGGCGGTGGACTGGGCGGACGAACTCGGCGGGGTGGCGGAAAAGGTTTATCTCGCGTATCGCAGGGACGAGCTGAAAGGCCACGAAGCGACCGTCGCGAAGCTCAAAAAGAAAGGCGTCGTCATGCTGCCGAACACGGTGATGGAAAGGCTGATCCCTTCGGCGGACGGTTCGGCCGTCGCCCGCGTCGCGCTGCGCCGGAGCGGGAAAGGGGCTGCGGCGTTGACCGAAATGGCCGTCGACGAAGTGGTGGTCTGCCACGGCTTCGAGTACGACAGCGAGCTCATCCGGAGCAGCAAGGTCGACATTCGCGTGAGGGGCGAGTACTGGGTCGACGGCACGCCGCACGGCGAAACGTCGGTGCCCGGCCTTTTCGCCGCCGGTGACGTGCTGGGTTATGACGGGAAGCTGCATCTGATTGCCGGCGCCTTCCAGGACGCGGCCAACGCCGTCAACCGCGCGAAGAAATTCCTTTCGCCGGACGCCGAGGACGCCGCCATGGTGTCTTCCCACAACGAACGGCTGCAGGAAAAAAATCAAGAGCTCAAAAAGCTCTTGTTTTCGTGAGTTTCCGGATAACATTCCGATGACGCTCGAAAGGGAAGGAGGTGCGCGTTTTCCGTGCACGCGCTGGTCATCGGGGGCTCCGGCATGCTGTCGGGAGCCAGCTTGTGGTTGGCCGAGCAGGGATACCGGGTTTCCGTGATCGGCCGCAATCCGCAAAAACTGCGGCGGCTGAGCGACCGGAACGCCAATCTTTTCGGCGTTTCGGCGGACTATTCGCGGGCGGCGGAATTCGCCGCGACGCTGCAAGACCTGATGAACAGCCGGGGACCGGCGAGCCTTGTGGTGGCCTGGATTCACTTCGACGAAGAACGCGTCATCCGTCAAACGGCCGATGCGATCCGGCTTGCGGGCGGAGAGGATTTCCCCTGGCATCTGTACCACGTCCTGGGCAGCAGTTCCAATCTGGATGAGATCCTGAAGACCGTTCCGGTGCCGGCGTCCTGCACCTATCACCAGGTTCAGCTGGGGTTTGTCATCGAAGGAAACCGATCCCGTTGGCTGACCCATTCCGAAATCAGCGGCGGCGTCATCGAAGCCGTACGCGGCAGCCTCCCGCGCCATGTGGTGGGAACCTTGGAGCCCTGGAGCATGCGCCCGTAGGATTGACGATTCCCGGCCGTCGCGGCCGCCGCCCGACCGGCTCCCGCTGTGTGTCAGGCGCCGGCGGACGTATTCCGCCGCTTTTTGACCCGGCGGTGTCAGGTTTCCGTGGAAAACGGCACCGCCGGCAGCCCCTCCCGATTGCACAGGTTCGCCTCGGCCGGATGGTTCGCCCAGGCGTAGCGCACGTGCCTCGGCTCACGAATCCGCTCGTGCGACACCAGTACGGTATCGCCGGAGATGACCGCCCGCGCCGGGCGCCAGATTCCGTCCGGACCGAGGACGGAAAACCCCGCGGGTTCCTTGCCGTCGCGGGTCGTCAGGCCTTGCCCCGCATGATCGAACCAGATCCGGACGGCGTCCCCCTCCCGCTCCATTCGACGGTACAGCGGGCCGCTGTGGACGACGTGTTCGCCGTGGGCGAGTCGCCGCGCGCACAGGGCCAGCCGCTGTCCGAGCGTTTTTTTGTCTTGGGGATGCAAATCGTTGGGCTCCCCGATGTCGACGGCCACCGCCATGGCCGTGTTGGGGATGTTCAGACATTTGCGCTGTTCTTCCCGAAGCGCGGCCCATCTTTCAAGGCCGCCGTCCATATCGGCAAAATTGGCCAACTGCACGAAAATAAACGGAAAATCGCCGATCTTCCACCGATCCCGCCAGTCCCGCACCATTTCCCGAAACAGCCGGCTGTATCCTTCGGGGCTGGCCACGTTCGATTCGCCCTGGTACCACAACACCCCTTTGATGGCGTACCGGCTCACCGGCGCAATCATTCCGTTGTACACGCCCGCGGGCATGTATTGGAAAAACGTCTGCGGCGCAAGTTCTTCCTCCGCCGCCGCGCCCAACCGGTATTTCCAAGTCCCCGACAGGTCGAGCGTCCGCCCGCCCGCGACGAGCTCGTAGGGCATCCCGCTGATGAATTCGCCGGTGTTGAAGATACTGAGGACGCGCACCGCGATGGTGTTTTTGCCCGGTTTCAGCACGCCGGCGGGGATCGGGTAACGCCGGGGCGGGTAACGGTAGGGGACGCTTCCGACGAGGACGCCGTTTACATACGTTTCGTCGGCGTCCACCACCGTGCCCAGCCGAAGCAGCGCCCCGCCCTCCGCCACGGAAGAAGGGATTTCGAATTCCCGGCGGAACCAGACCGCTCCGCGCACGTTTTCCAGGCCGCACGCCCGCCAGGAGCCGGGCAGCGCGAAATCGCCCCAGTCCGAGGTGTCGAGGCGAGCCCGGTGCCAGCCTTCTTTCCGCCCCGCGTCCCGTTTGTTCAGCTCCTCGTGCCACCGCCGGTGGCGTTCTTCGTCGCTTTTCAGCGTGGCCGCCACATAGGCGTCGTCCTTGCACCGGTCCAGCAGTTTGTCGAAACCTCCCAGCCGTCGCAACGTCGGTTCGCTCATCCATGCTTCCACGGGCGTGCCGCCGACGGCCGTCAGGATGAGCCCGATGGGAACACCGTAGCGCTCGTAAAGCTCCCTGGCGAAGAAAAATCCGGCCGCGCTGAAGTCCATGACCCGCTCCCCGACCGCGGCGATCCACCGCCCGCCGGCCACCTCTTCCCGCGGACCGTGAAAATCATACATCAAAGGCACCGTAAACTGGCGCACCTGCGGCAGACGGACGTCCCGGACCTCTTCCGCGAGCAGGTCCAGCGTGCGGCGCACCGGCAGCTCCATGTTGGACTGCCCGCCGAGCACCCACACGTCGCCGATCAGCACGTCGCGGATGATCCGCTCCTCGCCGCTTTCATCCACGATGCGCATCTCGTGCGGGCCGCCCGGCGGAAGATGTTGAAGCACCGCCTTCCAGCGGCCCTGGTCATCGGCCCTGGTTTCCCAGGCCCGGTCAAGGAATTCGATCCGAACCCGGTGAAACGGGCGCGTCTTTCCCCAAACGGCCGCTTCGGCGTCCCTCTGCAAAACCATTCCGTCGCTCAACAAATCGGACAACCGCATATCGTCCCGCCTTTCCCGGCAAATTGGTTTTGAAGCCACACACAAACAACATGTCCCCGTGGCACGAATCGCAACATATCCTATTTCCGCATGAAGGATGATATTCCTTTTTTCGACAACCGCTTTTTCAGCCGCACTGCTTGTTCGCCTGTGTATCGCCATGGCCGGGACAAATTCCGTTATCGGGAATCCGCACGGGAAATGGTGTCGAATCGGAGGAACAAAAAGCCGAACGGCGGGGTGAGACGGGCGTGCGGATGGAACGAAAAACTCCCGCCGCGACCGTGGTGACGGATCGCACGCGGGAGTTTGGCTTCAGTCTGAAAGCACATGATGTATTCGTCGCTTGGGCGGTTCAATCGAAAACGAACAAAATCAGCGCCACAAAAGCCGCACCGACATAAATCCACATCGAGTCGTTTCTGGAGCAGGTCAGCCATTTTTTCATGGATGAAGGCACCTCCATTTCCTATTTTACCTGGAAGCGCCGCAAAGACAAGCCTAATCCTGCTTTCGGGAGACGTTTCCCGATTTTTTGCGGACATATCCTCCGCAAGAGGCGGAGCGATCCCGTTTCGCGACAAACCAACGGACATGCCGTCCGTAGGAAGACCGCCCGGCCATTTCCGCCGGATTTGTCCGGACATGAACCGCCGTCTGGGCAAGGGCATATAATACGGAAGATTTTAGGAAAAGGAGCGCAGCCTATGTACAACAACCCGTATTATGGATCCCATTTCCCGTATCCCGCCTGGGCGCCGCAGGCTCCGCACTACCCCTGGTGGCCGCAAGACGGGCATTCCCCTTGGGCTCCGCTAATGGGTTGGCCGCCGGGCGGCGGAGGGCGGCACTCGGTCTATCCTGGCCTGGAAGGACCTGAATTCTCTTCGCAAGGGCAGGAAGCGCGGAACCCTCTCTCTCCGCAGGAGGCGGGAAATCCCGCCGAGGAAGCGCGGAACCCGGTCATCGAAGGGCAGGACCAGGGCGGAAAACCGTTCGTGATCAACATTGAGGAAGCCACGGAGCGGAACCGAAATTACCGGAGGGTGCTGTGGACGGGGAAACACCTGCAGTTGGTGCTCATGAGCATTCCCGTGGGCGGTGACATCGGTCTCGAGGTGCACCCCAATGTCGACCAGTTTATCCGCATCGAGCAAGGCCACGCCCTGGTGCAAATGGGAGAACGCCGGGACCGCCTCAACTTCGTGCGGAGGGTGTCCGACGACGATGCCATCATGATCCCCGCCGGCACGTGGCATAACGTCACCAATGTGGGGTTTGCGCCCCTCAAGCTGTACACCCTCTATGCCCCGCCCAATCATCCGAAGGGCACGGTGCAGCGGACCAAGGCGGAAGCCATGGCCGAACACCGGTGACAAGCGGGTTTAATTGTTTTCACCGCAAAGCGCTCCATGAGGAGGTCTTTGCGGTTTTTTGTTTGACTTCGGCGAGACCCGCGAAACAACAAAAGAACGGCCCATGGCTGCGCATGGTCATCATCCGCTCATGACATCGTGATACTTGCGGCGCAAAATCTCGATGGCGTTGGCCACGTCCCGGTCCGACCGGAGCCAGACCGACACCCAGCCCGAATCCGGGTGGATGTGATGGGGCTCGGCCATGCCGGCCGCGACAAACGCGTCGCGCATCGGCTTGGACAGCGGAATGTCGCACAGCGCGTCGCCGTGCAAGTGGCCGATTTCCTTCCCTCTGCACCGAAACTCGATTCCGCCGAAACGGTGCGGCTCCTGCGTCATTTCCGGCCAGGCGAGCACCGCCTCGGCGATTTTTTTGCCGGCCTGCATGGACATTCTGCCCCCTTCGCTTGGATCGCTGGCGGCGATTCCAAAGGTTGTAATCCATTATAACATGAAAGCGCCCCGTCCCGATTCCGGTTCACACGCCCGCCAGCATGGCGCCCAGCGGGCTTCCTTCCGCCACCATGTCCTGCAGCGCATAGACGGAAATCGGAAACATCGGGAACCCGGCCGCATACGGCGCGATTTCGTACAGCTGGAAGTAGACGACCAGCGCCTTGTCGGCAATGTAATAGTCCTGGTCGGGCCGGATCGCGGTAAATTCGCCCAGGGTGGGAAAATCCCGCTGCCGGATCTGTTCCCGAACGATCTCCGAGATGCGGGCGACATACGGGCTGCCCGGCTTGAACAGATCGCCGAGCGCGTACGGCCGGCCGGTGGCGACGGAAAACGTCAGCGATCCGGCGAAGGTCATGCCATGGGCCATCGGCGGGGTGTAGGCGTAGTTGACCTGGATCAGGCTGAGCACGCCGCGCTCGTTGGTTTTGATCTCGTAATATCCCTGCATTTGGGTCATGCCCTTGATCTGCGCGGCCAGCTGCCGGCGGATCAGCTCCCGGGTCTGCGCCGAGATCGTCCGGTTGATGCGCGCTTCGGTCTCGCGGTCGGCAAGCCCTGCCACCTGGGGAAAAAAGATTTGCGCGTTCGGCGCGCGATACGTCATGGTTTCGATACGAACGGGGAATCTGCCCGGATCGGCGGCCGTCATCCTCATCATCCTTCCCGGCGTAATGGCGGAACGGACGCCGCGGATGCCGCCCGGCGCCCCTCCTTCGCTTCTCTATGCCGGGAAACCGCATCTTATGCCGTCCGACTCAACCCGCCGGGAATGAATCGGCCGGCAGCCGGATCCCGCGCCAGGCGATGACATCGCATTGGCCGAAGGAGCTGTCGCCCGTCGCGACCACCGTGCCGTCGGCTTTCAGGCCGACGGTATGGGCGCAGCCCGCCGCGACGGCCACAAGATCGCACCAATGTTCCACGTCGCATTGACCGAACGTATTGTCCCCCGTCGCGACCGCCGTCCCGTCGGCTTTGAGGCCGACGGTGTGCAGGCTGCCCGCCGCGACGGCCACGAGATTCCGCCAGGCGCCGACATCGCATTGGCCATGCGAGTTCGCGCCCGCCGCGACGGCCGTGCCGTCCGATTTAAGCCCCACCGTATGCAGGTAGCCCGCGGACACCGCCGCGATGTCGCGCCAGCGGCGCACCTCGCACTGGCGGAATTGGTTGTTTCCCGTTGCGACCACCGTTCCGTCCGCCTTGAGGCCGACGGTATGCCAGTCGCCCGCCGCCGCCGCTACGATGCCCCGCCAATCGCCCACCTCACATTCCCCGTCCCGATTCCGGCCCGCGGCCACCACCGTGCCGTCCACTCTTACGCCGATGGTGCAGCGCCACCCCGCCGCGACGGCCACGAGATCGCGCCAACCGCCCACGTCGCATTGGCCGTGCCGGTTCCAGCCCGCGGCGACCGCGGTCCCGTCTTCCTTCAGGCCGACGGTATGGGAATTGCCCGTATTGGTGGCCATGTGGACGTTGCCTGCCGCCACCGCGATGATGCCCTGCCATTCGCCCACGTCGCATTGGCCGCACCGGTTGTCGCCTGCGGCCGCCACCGTCCCGTCGGATCGGATGGCCACGGTATGGCGGCGTCCCGCCGCAAGGGTCATTACAGGGAGTTTTGGCGCAAGATGGGCCATTTTTTCCTCCATGTTTTTCCTTCTGTAAAAATCAGGAACATTGTAAATTTCTGCCGGCTCGTCGTCAAGGCCGGCCGCCATTCGAATGATCCGCCGGCAAGGGGGCTTCTCCGAATCGTAGCCGGCCCGCAGAAACCGTTTCACTTGTGATACGATATATAAAAATAGAAAATTAAAAAAATGCCGAAAAAGGAGCATGAATGGCGAATGCGCAGAGTGGGTTGGATAGGGCCCGTTCTAGCCGCCGCACTGCCGCTGCTATTCTTCTTCTGGCTGCGGTCGGACGAATCCCTGGACTTGGTCTTGCAAGCTCCCGCCGGGCATTTCTATATCGTGTCAGCGGTTGCGCTCCCGGCCATCGGAATCGCCGTGGCGGTCGGAATCGCCGGCAGCAGGTTGCGTGACATCAAGGTGACCGTCCTGTCGCTGGCGTTCGTGTCCCTGGCGGCGGTGTTTGCGGTGCACGGGCTGGCGACGCCGCATTTGCTTGTACATACCACGCGCCTGGCGAGCATCACTTCCCCGCTCAGCGTGCTGCTTGCTTCCATTTGGCTTTGGTTGTCCACTCTGCCTTCCGACCATAAAATCATGCAATTTTTCGCCGGGTTGAGGAACCGGATCGTCCTTGTATGGACGGCCATCCTCGCCGTTTTCGGGATTGCGGCGTTGCTGCTGGACGAGTGGATCGAAAGCGTTCCGTTGCGGCAGACGCAATGGAATGTGCTGACGGCGTCGGCCGTCATCCTGTTCAGCTGCGTCTCTGCGTGGCGCTATTTTCAGGCTTATCGCTATTCGCGCTTTCCGCTGCAGATCGCGGTTGTCTATGGTTGCGCCTTGATGGCGGCTTCCATCATCGTCATGGTCGTTGGCGAACTGTGGAGGCTGAGCTGGTGGCTGTACCATTTCCTGCTGCTTGCCGCCGTGATCGTGATGGTAGTCGGGCTTCTCCGGCAACACGCCGGAATTCGGCCCTTTCCCGCGGCGCTTCGCGCGCTGTTTACCACCGATCCCGTCGAGCGGGTGACGAGCAGCTTGTCGCCCGGCGTGAGGGCCCTCATCCAGGCGACGGAAAGCCGGGACCCGTACACGGCGGGCCACAATTTCCGGGTGACGCTGTACGCGCTCAAGATCGGGGAGGAGCTTGGGCTGTCCCCCGATCAGATGCGCGCTCTGGCGCGTGGCACCATCGTGCACGACGTGGGCAAAATCCGGATTCCCGACGCGATCCTGAACAAGCCCGGCAAGCTGACGCCGGAGGAACGGGCCGTCATCGAACAGCATCCGATGGTCGGCTATGAAATTTGCCGGCTCCTCGGCTTCATGAAGGAAGAATTGGACATCATCCGGTACCATCATGAGCGGTGGGACGGGACCGGTTATCCGGAAGGCCTCGCGGGGGAACAGATTCCGCTGTTGGCCAGGGTGGTGGCTGTTGCGGACGTGTACGACGCTCTCACGTCCAACCGGGCCTACCGGCCGGCGTGTACGCATGAGGAGACGCTGGAGCTGATCCGCAAAGGGCGCGGCACCCACTTCGACCCGAGATGCGTCGACGCGTGGCTGCGCATCTGCGCGCGCGAACCGAAGGTGTACGAATATCCGAACACGCTCATCGGCCAGCACCGGCTGCAAGCGTTCAGCGCGCCGTCCAACCCGCCGGGCGTGTCGAGCCCGTGAATCAAAGATGCGGACTCGACATGGTTTCATTTCATGGGGCAATTCAACCGGAAAAAGCCCTTTCATGTTTGTGGCAGAAAAAATAAAACCGCTCGTTCAATACTTGACCGAGCGGGAAAATATTCATCGCTTAAGATCTGATCGGAGCGCGAGTCGCGACAAAAACCGCCACCCAGAACATGACCATGGCGATGACCGGATGCAGGGCGCCGACCATTGGAGCGGAGTCCAGGTTGGCCGTCACGTATTGCAGCACGATGAACGCGAGGAGCGCGAGGCTCCACCAACGGAGCGCCGCGGGAACCTTGCCGAAGAACGACAGGATGAACATCAGCAGGGGGAACACTTCCACGATGCGGACAAAATTTGTGTGCGTGTTCCAATGCGCAGGATCGACAAAAGTCGCAAGGCCCGCGTTGAAGACTTGAACCGCGACAAGCAGGGCGAAAATCCAGGCACAGGCGGCAAAACCCCAGCGGGAATACTTCACGTGCGGTTTTACGGCAATGTCGTTGGACATGCGGCTTACGCCTCCGTTTCCATTTCCAATATTCATTATCAGTTTACTATGATTCATGAAAAAAACAAACCCGTGCGCCGACTTCCCGCAGGCAGGGTTGTCCGGTGATCATTCACCATACCTCTCTTCTTCTTCCGGCTTTTTGGCTTCGGATTTGGCAGTTTGGGTAACTTCTTCATTAACAGGAAAATGCGCGGCGAAAAGGGGCTGCAAAAATGACGGGCATGGGACGCGAGGCGGAAAAGAAACGGAAAACACCAATTCTGTTTTTGGCGGGTGCGGCGCTGGCGCTGGTGCTGGCGTCGTGCGCCGGACAGCGGAGCGGGACGCCGTCGGAAAGCCCGGCGGGCGCGGCAGGGCCGCCTGTCCAAACGGGAGCCCCTGCCTCCGGCGACACGCCGCAATCGCAGCCGGCAAGTCCTTCCGCATCGCCGGGGCATTCGGATACGCCGGCGTCCTCCGCGCCGCCCAAGCTGCGTCTGGCCGAAGCGTTCGGCGGCATGACGTTCACGAGGCCCGTCGGCCTGGTTCACGCGGATGACGGGAGCGGACGGCTGTTTGTGGTGGAACAGCCCGGACGCATCGTCGTGCTGAGCGACGCCTCCGACCATCCGGAGCGGAGCGTGTTTCTCGACATCCGCGACAAGGTGTACGACCGCGGCGGGGAACAGGGATTGCTCGGCCTGGCGTTTCATCCCGATTTTGAGCGAAACGGCTATTTCTATGTCAACTACACCACCCAAAAAACCACGGTCATCGCGCGCTACCGGGCGGACCCGGCCAATCCGGACCGGGCGGACCCCGGCAGCGAACTCATCCTGCTGGAGTTCAGCCAGCCGTACTCCAACCACAACGGCGGACAACTCGCCTTCGGTCCCGACGGCCACCTGTATATCGCCACGGGAGACGGCGGCTCGGGCGGAGACCCGCAGGGCAACGGCCAGAACCTGAAAACGCTGCTCGGCAAAATTTTGCGCATCGACGTGGACCGCGCCAGCGGCAACCTGAACTACGCGATTCCGCCCGATAACCCGTTCGCGGGGAATCGGGACGGATACCGGGAGGAGATCTACGCCTACGGCCTCCGCAACCCCTGGCGGTTCAGCTTCGATCCCGCGACGGGCTGGCTGTGGGCGGCCGATGTGGGGCAGAACGCCATGGAGGAAATCGACATCATTGAAAAAGGGCGCAACTACGGCTGGAACGTCATGGAAGGCAGCCTCTGCTTCAATCCCCGAACGGGCTGCAAGCAAGACGGGCTTACCCTTCCCATTTGGGAGTATCCGCCGCTCCAGGGGAGCCCGGGCGCATCGGTGACGGGCGGCTATGTCTATCGCGGGCAAAACATTCCGGAACTCGCGGGGAAATACGTGTTCGCCGACTACATGGACGGCCGGATGTGGGTCCTCGAATATGACGGCAGCGGTCCGGCCCGCGCGACGGAACTGGACGTCCGGCAGCCCGGCATTTCCTCCTTCGGGGTCGATGAGCACGGGGAATTGTACGCGTGCGTTTTGGACGGGAAAATTTTGCGGATCGTGCGGGCGGATTAGCCCGCGTTTTGCCGCAATGCGCAGGGAAGGGAACACCAGGGGATACGGAATCGGAGGCTCCGGAGAAATACGGTCAACCGACGGCGCCGGAGGACGCGGGCCGACGACATCTGTCGTCTGGTTCCGCGGCAAACGGCACCGCCGGCTTCGATCGGCGAGGTGATGGCGAACATGCGGGAATTCGAAAAAGCCGTCGCCGCCTGGGGAAATCGGCACTCCCGAACGCTCGGACTGGAAGCGGGGCGGATTGAAGCCAAGTACATTTGGAATCCCGGCGGGTTCGTCAACCAGTCGTTTCTGCTGACCGACGGAAGCCGACGGTTCCATGTCAAGCTGGCTCCGGCGGATCACGCGGACGGTCTGCGGCGTTGGGCCGCTGTCGGCGATTTTTTGGCGCGGGAATACGCCGCGCCGCGAATCGTCGACACGATTTCCCAGGAAATGATTCCGGGTTATCCGTTCGGACTGGTCACCGAATACGTGGATGGGCGGCCAATGGCCGACGCGCCGGATGCGGAGCGGATCGTGCCGGAGGTGATGCGGACGATTTCCCGTCTCCACCGCGATCGCCGGATCGCCGGGCTCGTCGGCCGCCGGGCGGGAGCGGACCGGCCGCGCGGGCGCACGTACGCCGAAGCGTTCATGGATATGTATATTTCCCGCTTCGAAGAGGATTTGGAAACGGTGCTCGAAGGGCGAGCCCTGCTCGGTTTCGTGGCCCGAGAGGCATTCGAATGGTTTCGCGGGGAAATCGAACGGCTGCGGGAAGCGGCGGAACGTTCGCCGCTCTTCGCTGGCCAGGCGCGCGACGTCGCGCATCAGGATTTGAATTGGCATAATGTGCTGACCGACGGCTCGGGCGGATTTTGGATCATCGACTGGGATGATCTGACGGCGGATGGGGACGCCGCGGCGGATTATTCCGTTTTCCTCTGGCCGCTTCGACACACCCCTTCGTGGCCGGCGCTGCGGGAAACGGCGGCCGCGCTGGCGGGCGGCGAAACGGCGGAGCGCATGTTGCTGTATGACAGAGCCAATCTGTTCGATGAGGTGATGGATTCGCTGGCCGACTACGTGGAAGCCGAACGGGTGTCCGACGTCAGGGAAGCGGCGCAGCGGCGCGCCAGGGCCGTCCATGAACGGGCCTATCCGCTATACAGGGAATGGTATGGTTAGCGCACGGCCGCCATGACATCCGGCCGGTTTATTGATAGGATAGGACATGAGCAGAAGGGGCTGGGAGCCGTCTCATCAGGAAATTCCAAGCGAAACGCGTGCCGCGTTTTCGTTTTGCGGGCCTGCTCCGGGCGAACGAATGCGATCCGTTTCGCGCTTCATGCAAACAGAAAGGAAGGGCAGCACGATGAAACCAAAAGTGGCGGTGACGCGCAAAATTCCCGAGTCCGTCCTGGAGCGGCTGCGGGAGAAGTGCGAAGTGAAACTCTGGCCGGAGGAAGACGAACCGGTCCCGCGCGGCATTCTGGAAGAAATGGTGCGCGATGCGGACGGGCTGTTCTGCTTGCTGACGGAGACGGTGGACGAAGCGCTGCTGGCGGCGGCGCCGGGGCTGAAAGTGGTCAGCAACATGGCCGTCGGCTACAACAACATCGACGTGGAAGCGGCCAGCCGGCGGAGGATTATGGTGACCAATACGCCGGGCGTGCTGACCGAAACCACCGCCGACCTGACCTTCGCGCTGCTGCTGGCGACGGCGCGGAGGCTGGTAGAAGCATCTGATTTTCTCCGGCAGGGCCGCTGGAAGACCTGGTCGCCCATGCTGCTGACGGGCATGGACGTTTTCGGGGCGACGCTGGGCATCATCGGGATGGGCAGAATCGGCGAGGCGGTGGCCAAGCGGGCCAAAGGTTTCGATATGCGGGTTCTCTATTACAACCGCACCCGCAGGGAGGACGCCGAGCAATCCCTTGGCGTGGAGTACGCTTCCCTTGACGAACTCCTGGCACAGTCGGATTTCGTCTGCATCCTCACGCCGTTGACGCCGCAAACCCGCGGCCTCATCGGGGAACGCGAACTGAAACGGATGAAGCGCACGGTGGTGCTTATCAATTCGGCCCGCGGAGGCATCGTGGACGAAGACGCCCTGTACCGCGCGCTCCGGGATGGCGACATTTGGGCGGCGGGTCTCGACGTGTTCGAGGAAGAGCCGGTGAAGCCGGATCATCCGCTGCTGACGCTGCCCAACGTGGTGGCGCTTCCGCACATCGGCAGCGCGTCGGTGCGGACGAGGACGCGCATGGCCGAAATGGCCGCCGACAACCTGCTGGAAGCCCTGTCGGGCCGCCTGCCGGCCCATCTCGTGAACCGGGATGTCTTTGAACGGTAGACGGCGGAAACGGCGGAATGCGGTCAAAAAAAGCCATCCGCCCGTCGCGGGCGGATGGAGGGAGGATCAGAAAGCGCGGTCCTGCCGTCCCGATCAGTACAGAATGCCGCTTTTCAGGATGATGACCAGCAGGATGAAGAGCACGAGCACGAACGCGACGGCCTTGCTGTAGCCGCCTCCGTAGCCGTAGCCTGCCACCGGGTAGCTCATTCTCCGTACCTCCCGTTTCGTTGATTTGGTGATGTTGCCATCACGGTTCCAGTTTATGTCCCTGTGTTCGTGCAGTCCGTGCGTTTGTCCGGTTTCCGGATAATTTCCGCTCCGGTCCGGGGATGACGGGAACCGGGGAAGGTCACGAGCCGGGAGTCGGATTGTCCGGGCCCGGGGCGGCGGAGAGGACCGGCAGGGCGGCCGCGATCACCCGGATATCCAGCGGTGTCCTGCCGGCGTATTCCCCGTCGGCATGGACGAAGAGGGTCCGGTCCGCGCGGATTTCCACCAGCCGGCCCCGGTGAAGGCTCACACACGAAAGTTCGGTGTGGCGGCCGGAGTAAACGAGGGGAAAATAGCGCAGAAAATTGAGCCTGCCGATCCGGTGCACGACGCACACGTCGGCCAGCCCGTCGTCCGGCCGCGCGCCGGGACAGATCCGCATGCCGCCGCCATAAGTGGCGACATTGGCGACGGCCACCAGCCAGACGTCGTGGTATTCAAACGCCTGTCCGTCGACGATGACCCGGACCGGACAAGGCTTGTATGTGACAAGGGTTGCCAGCACGGACAGCGGATAGGCGAGGGCGCCCAGCCCGAGGCGGTTCAGCCATCGCTTGTACACGGCATGGTTGGTCTCGAACGCCACCTTGCCGTCGAATCCGGCCCCGACCGAGCAGACGGCGATGCCCGGTCCGACGTCCGACGGACCGGATGTGCCGCCGGCCTCGTCCGGCCCGTCGCCCCGCCGCAGGGAAAATACGTCGAAGCGCGAGACGAAACGCGCGGCGGGCAACTCGCCGGGCGGGCCTGCCGGCGCACCGGACGAATCGGCCATGGCGGCGGTCAGAGCGGAGGCCAGCGATTCCGGCTTGCCGGACGGCATGCCCGTCGCGCGGCGGAAATCGTTGCCCGAACCGGCGGGAATGTGTCCGAGGGGCGTCCGCGCCCCCGCCGCCAGCAGACCGGCGGCCGTCTCGCTGACCGTTCCGTCGCCGCCCACGGCCACGATGGCGGCGCAGTCGCCGCGTTCGGCGAGCTCCCGCGCGAAAACCGCCGCGTCTCCGGGTTTCTCCGTGATGCGCAACAGATAGGGGCTTTTGTCCCTCCGCAGCGCCATTTCGATTTTTTTCCACGTCCTGATGCCCTTGCCGTTGCCGGAAACCGGGTTGACGACAAATCCGATCAAGGCTGTCCCTCCGCCTGCTGTTATTGCCGCCGTTGTTTGAAAGCGCTGTCTTGAAATACCTCCTATAGTATACCTTTTTCGCTGCGTTTTCGCACCGGAAGAAGGCTCCGGGGGCCGGCGGGATGTTTCCCGAAAAGCGAAAGCCGCCGGGGACTGTTTGCCGCGCTGCGCAAGTCCCCGGCGGCGTCGCGATTCGCCGTCACACCGTAAACCGGGCGATGGTTTCCTGCAGATTCCGGGCCATGCGGCTCAATTCTTCGGCGGATTGGGAAATTTCCGACACGGCGGCCAGCTGCTCTTCGGTGACGGCCACCACACTTTGGGTGTTGCCGGACATTTCCTTGGCGATACGGGCGCTTTCGTCGGCGGAGGCCGCCACTTCCTCCGTGCCGGCGGACAGTTCTTCCACCACCGACGTCACGTTTTCGATCTTCGCAAACACATCGTCGATGGAGCGGGAGATTCTTTCGAACGCTTCTCCCGCCTGCAGCGCCACGGTCACGCCCTCCTGCACTTCCCGCGTGCCCCGGTTCATCGCCTCCACGGCCTGCGCCGTATCCTTGCGGATGGCCTGGATCAGGTCGTTGATCTGCCGTGCGTACTCGCTGGACCGCTGCGAGAGCTTCCGGACTTCCCCCGCCACCACCGCGAAGCCGCGGCCGTGTTCTCCGGCCCGGGCCGCTTCGATGGAAGCGTTCAGGGCGAGCAGGTTCGTTTGCGCCGCGATGTCGGTGATCACTTCCACGATGCTGCCGATTTCGTCGGAACGCTGCTCCAGCTTGCGGATGATGGACGCCGAAGTTTCCACCGTGTCCTTGACCGATTCGATCTGGCGAATGGCGTTCCGCACCGCTTCGTTGCCGCTTTTGGCTTCCTGGTTGGCCGTCATCGCCAGCTGGGTGACTTCCTCGGACGCTTCCGCGATCTGCTGGACACCCTGGGCCATTTCGTTCATCGCCCGGGCGCTGTCCTCCGCCGACCGCTTCTGGGTTTCCGCATTGTCGGCGATTTTCGTGATTTCCCGCGCCACCTCGTGGGACGCGTCCGCCGTCTGGCTGCAGATGAGGGACAGATTCCGGGACGTGTCGGACACCTTGTCTCCGGCGTTTTTGACCTGGAGGATCAGTTCCCGGATGTTTTGCGCCATTTCATTGAAGGAAGCGGCGAGGGTTCCGAGTTCGTCCTTGCGGACCAACTCCACCCGCTGGTTCAGCCTGCCTTTGGACATTTCGCCCGCCGCCTGCACGACCATGTTCAGCGGGTTCACGATGGATCGGGCCACCGTCCAGCCGACCAGCACGGACAACCCGACGGCCGCGAGGATCAGGGCGCCCTGCAGCGCGATTTGCATGGTCTGCTGATTCCGGGCGGCCCTGTAAGCATCTTCGGCCGCCTGCTTGTTGATGTCCACCCATTGGGACAGGTAGTTGTTGAGCGTCGGAATTTTCATCCTGAGATTCAGGTTGTATCGCATCTTGGCCAAGTCAAGGGCGGTGGCATCATTATCGCCGGCTTTTTGCAACAGTTCGCTGAATTCCCCAAAATCCGCCATGAAGCTGTTCCATTCCAGCCGGAACATTTCGAAATCCAGACTGGACACGCCCATTTCTTCCGTTTTGCCGGCCAGGCTGTCCAGCAGCCCCTGGATTTCGTCCAACTCCCGGGTCAGCCCTTCAATGTTTCCCCCGCCCCCGGTCTGCAACAGGCGGGAGGCGATATCCGCGCTGACCGACTGGAACTTGCCTGCCAGCGTCAGCATGTCGGATACGTGGGCCAGCCTTTCTTCGTACAATTCCTTGGTCTTGCCCCCGATCTGGTTCATGCCGACCAGACTGAATGCGCTGACAATTACAAGAATCAAAAGAATGACGGCGTAGGAGCTGTATAATTTGAGAATAACCTTTAAATCCTTGAATACCGCCAGCCGAACCTTCGACCTTGAAATTGACCGTGTCCGGCCCATCATTGCCTTTAACGATTTTTGTTCAGGCGTGTTTCCATTGGTTTTTGTCCTCATGGTTGCGCCTCCTGTGTCTCTTCAGGGTCGAATGGGTTACCATGTTATTCCATATTCTATATTATTATAATAATTTCTCCGCTATATATCCTTCCCCTCTCATAATTTATCCTAAAAAAATAGTTCAAAATGGGGTTCCTTTTGACCATGAGCCCTCATGTATAATCACTTGTATAATACTGAAAAATTGTGTTCAGGGGATGGAATATTATGGAAATCCGTCAACTAAGGTATTTCACCAGCGTTGCGGAACATTTGAATTTTACGGAAGCTTCCAGACACCTGTTCGTCGCGCAGCCCGCGATCAGCAAGCAAATCGCCAACCTTGAGAACGAGATCGGCATCAAGCTGTTTGAGCGCGACAAACATTCCGTGCGGTTGACTCCGGCCGGCGCCGTTTTTTACGAAGAAGTGAAAGCCATTCTGGAAAAACTGGATCTCGCGCTCAAAAAGGCCCGCGACGCCAGGGAGGGCAAGGTCGGGCATCTGAATGTCGGCTTCCTGCGTTCCCCGGTAAGAGGGTTTTTTCCCGCTTTGATCAAGGATTTCCGGTGTCAGTATCCGGACGTGCAAATCGAGTTGTTCCCCTATCAGACGGGAGAGATTCTGAAAAGATTGCTGACCGGCGAACTCGACATCGGGTTTACCATTTCCACGGGACTGAAAAATCTGAGCGACTTCGAGATTCACCCGCTGCTTTCCTATCCGCACTGCATCATCATGAACAGCGACCACAGGCTGAGCCAAAAAGACTGCATCAGCGTGTCCGAACTGTCCAACGAGAACTTCATCATGCTGGAACGGAAAGAAGCGCCGCAAACGTTTGATTTTATCATCGAGATCTGCACGGCCCACGGTTTTTATCCCAAAATCGTCAAACAGACATCCCGGATTGAAACCGTTTTACTGCTGATCGATTCGGGGGAAGGAATCTCGATATTGCCCAAATATTTGCTTGCTTACGCCACGCCTTCCCTGCTTTTCAAAAACATCGAGGGGGATTACAAGGTCGAACTGGTCGTGATCTGGAAGAAGAACAACCCCAATCCTTCCATCCCGTTGTTTATCGAAGTTTTGGGCAGACATGTACCCATTACAAAATAATCGGACAAATTCCTTCCGGACGTTCATGCCATTTTGGAATCTCCGCAATGTCCATTGGATATTTCATTCTTGGATGCGTTTTCAATAGAATGATGAATCAAAGATAAACAATACTTTGCAGCAGGTGAGAACACATGGCCAGGTACACGAAAAAAGAAGCCAGGGAGTGGGCGAAGGAAAACTTGCATGGTCTCGCCAACGTGATCATTCCGACCTTCACCCAGGATTTGACCCGGCTGAACGAGAAGGGGATCCGACACGACGTCCGGAAGGTGATCGAATTCGGATTTACGGGAACGCTTCTCGTTTCCGAAACAGCCACCACGTTCGACGAATACATCCAATTTGTCAGTTGGGCGGCGGATGAAGCCAAAGGCAGGCTTCATCTGATCCACCATGCCAGCTTTAACACGCTTGAAGAAAATATCCGCGCGGTTCGGGCCAGCGAAAGCGCCGGCGCGGATCTGGTGCTGCTCTCATATCCGTCCAATTTCTATCCGCGGAGCAGCAACGACATTTTCGAATACACCAAGGCGTTTTGCGACGCGACCAATCTGGGCGTCATTCTGTTCCCCGTTCCGCTTTGGGGATTCGAGCGTCTGCATCCGGCCGGCATGGATCCGCAAATCATCGACCGGATGATCAAGGAAATCCCCAACATCGTGGCGATCAAGGCCGAGGCCGGCATGCCGCTCATCGCCGGATTCGCCCATATGTACAACCTTTACAAGGATGACGTCGTGATCAGCATTCCGCTGGAAGACAACGGGATTCCGCTGTCCACCCTGATTCCGGTGCAGTGGATGGGTACCAGCAACTACGAATACTACGGCTCGGTCATGCCCCGGTTGTTCAATATGATCAAGGAAGGAAAGATCAAGGAAGCGTTCGATCTCTACTGGCAAATCCATCCCGCCCGCCTGGCTTACGCTTCGCTCAGCTCCGCCGTCAGCGGCGCCAATTTCCTCCACCGCATGCTGTGGAAATACCAGGGCTGGCTGACCGGCATGAACGGCGGTCCGCTGCGCCAGCCGACGATGCGGATCAACCATCGTCAAATGCAGGCTCTGCGGCAGGGGCTGATCCAATCCGGCATCCCGGTGACCGAGGATGACGACAGCCAATTCTTCATCGGACGCAATCCGGAATAATCGCCAGGGAGGGCATTGACCGTGACACTGCTTTTGAGCGACAGGGATGTGGCGCGCACCATCAACATGCCCGCCATCGTGGACTTGATTGAACAAGGCATCCGGGAAGAAAAAAACGGCCGGGTGGACATGCCCCCCCGCATGAATCTGGATACGGAGGGCAACGGGTTCTTCCGCGTGATGCCGGCCGTGATGAATGGAAGCAAGCTGATGGGCCTCAAGTTCTTTTTCCGCTCGACCGACCAGTCCGCCGTGCGATATTTGATCGCCATTATCGACATGGAAAAGAACGACCTGGTCGCCTTGATGGACGGCCATTACCTGACCGCCGTCCGGACGGGCGCCACCACCGGTGTGGCCACCAGATATTTGGCCAGGAAGGATGCCAAAACCATCGGCCTGATCGGTTCGGGGCTGGAGGGCCGGACCAATCTCGAGGCGGTATGCGCGGTAAGAAACATCGAATACGCCAAGGTGTACAGCCCCAATGCCGAGCGCAGGGAGTTTTTCGCCTGGGAGATGAGCGAAAAACTCGGCATCCGGATCGAGGCCGTGGATTCGCCGGAAAAGGCGGTGGAGGGAGTCGACATCATCAATGTCGCGACCAACACGTCCACCCGGAACAATATGATTGCTTTCTACGGCAAATGGATGCGCGAAGGCGTCCATGTCAACGCGATCGGTTCGACCACGCCGAGCCTGCGCGAAATCGACGCGGACAGCTTCCGGAACGCCGATCTGATCGTCGTGGACACCATGTACCTCGAAGAGGAATCCGGCGACGTGATGGACGCGCTGGCCCAGGGCAAATACGACCGCTCCAAGGTCAGGGAATTGAAGGATATCGTGAGCGGTCCGTTTGAACGGGACGACCGGCAGATCACGCTGTTCAAGTCCGTCGGAACGGCGATCCAGGACATCATGGGGGGCTACTCCGTCTACAAGGAAGCCAATGCGCTGGACATCGGCATTGACATCAGGGGATTCCTGGAGTCGAAGATTTTCAAAAAATAAAAAACCCTGGAGTGAGAAACATGCCCGTAAAATTGGGGGACATTGAGCTTGGCACAGGGCTTTATATAGATGGCAAATGGCTGCATTCGAAGGAAAAAATGGGCGTCTATGACAAGTTCACGCACGAACTGATCGGCGAGGTGTGCGTCGCGGGGCCGCGGGACATCGACAAAGCCGTCCAGGCCGCCCAAAAGGCGATGGACACCTGTCCCCTGTCTCCTTACAGAAGGTATGAAATTCTGAAAAGAACCTGGGAACTCATCCGAGAGCATTCCGGGGAAATCGCCCGGCTGATCGCCCGGGAAGGCGGGAAACCGCTGAAGGACGCCACCGCCGAAGTCGAGCGCGCCATTCAGACCGTCATGGTCTCCTCGGAGGAAGCGAAAAGAATCCACGGCGAAACCGTACCGCTGGAAGCCGTGCCGGGTTCGGAGAACAGAGCGGGGCTTTACATCCGGGTCCCGGCGGGGGTGGTGGCCGCCATCGCCCCGTTCAATTTCCCGCTTAACCTTGTGGTCCACAAGGTGGCTCCGGCCATCGCCGCCGGATGCGCGGTGGTCCTGAAACCCGCGTCCACGACCCCGCTTACCTCCGTCCTTTTGTGCCATCTGCTGGAAGAAGCCGGCTTGCCCGCGGGCTATGTCAACCTGGTCATCGGACCCGGCCATTCCGTGGGCGACAGCCTGGTGTCCCACCCGGGGGTCAGGGTGATCAGCTTTACCGGCAGCCCTTCCGTCGGGCTGCGGATCAAACAAAAAAGCGGATTCTGCCGGGTCGTCCTGGAGCTCGGGAACAACTCGGGGAACATCGTTCATGCCGACGCGGACCTGGACTTGGCGGCCGAACTGCTCACCAGGAAAGCGTTCGGATCCGCCGGCCAGTTTTGCGTGTCCGTCCAGCGGATTTACGTTCATGAAAGCGTTGCCGAATCGTTTACGCAAAAAATGGTCGAACACACGAAAAAGCTGGTGGTGGGCAATCCGCTGTTGCCCGAAACCGATGTCGGCCCGATGATCAGCCTTGCGGAGGCCCAGCGGGTGGAGGAATGGATCCAGGAGGCGGTCAGCGGCGGGGCGAAAGTGGTGGTCGGAGGAACGCGCGAGGAAAATGTGGTGCAGCCGACCATCCTGACCCACGTGAACCCCGACATGAAGGTGGTTTGCGAAGAGGTCTTCGGACCCGTGGTGTCCATCATCCCCTACAAGGATTTCGACGAGGCGATCGAGGCCGTCAACAATACCGATTATGGTCTGCAAGCCGGCGTATTTACAAATAACATCAATCTGGCATGGAAAGCCGCGAAAAGCATCAGAGCCGGCGGCGTGATCATCAACGATACCTCATCTTATCGCGCGGACGCCATGCCTTACGGGGGGGTCAACAAGAGCGGCTCGGGAAGAGAGGGTCCGCGGTATGCCATCGAAGAGATGACGGAAATCCGGATGATCGTCTTCAATCTCAAAGACCAAAGCTGAGTAAGGGGTATCGAGTATGAAGGGCATGAAACGGGTAATTGGAATTCTGTTCTTGGTGCTCGTCTTTGGACTGATGACGGCCTGCGGCAGTAGCGGAGGGTCAAGCTCGTCCGGCTCCGGCGGAGGCGGAAGCGGCGGCGGAAGCAGCGGCGGCAGCGGCGGCAGCGGCGGCCAGGCGGCGCAGCCGAGCGCCCAGCCCTCACAACAAGCCACGCAATCGGAAAGCAGCTACTCCGGCATCGTGCCGATCTACACTCCGCCCACCGGCAACACGCTCTATATTCTTGGCGCCGGTCTGGGCAATCTGATGAATCAGGCGAACGTGCTGCCCAAGGTGCGGTTCTCGACGGAAGCGAACAACGGCGACACCGGGGCGCTGGAACAGCTCCTCAAACGCCACGAACAGGGGACGCCCGCGTTTTCGGCCAACACGAGCTCGATCGTTTCGAGCGCCTACGCCGGAACATACGACGTCTTCCCGGGAGAGCATCCGCAGCTTCGCGCGGTCGCGACGCTCGGCATCAATCCCATCCACCTGGTGGTGAAAGCCAATTCCAGCATCCAGACCTGGGCCGATCTCAAAGGGAAGAAAATCGGCGGTTTCGCCCCGGGAATCGGGCCGAGACAACTGGTGGAAGCTTTGCTGAGTGAACATTTCGGCCTTCAGCCGAACGACTACAACATGATTCCGCTGGACAATGAAGACCGCATCAGCGGCCTTGTCGACGGCAGCGTGGACGCCGTGTTCCTGCTGGGCATCCCGCCCGCGCCGCTCGTCACCGAGCTTTCGAGAACGGCGGATGTCCGCGTCGTTTCCATCGATCCCGAAATTCTGAAACAGTTTGTCGAAAAGCATCCCTATTACACGTATGTGTCTGTTCCGGGCGGTACCTACGCGGGAACCAACGAAGAAGTGCACATTCCGTCCATCCGGGTCATGATGATCACGCACGACAAGACGCCTGACGACATCGTGTATGAACTGGTCAAGATGATGATCGAAAATCCGGACAAAATCAAGGAAATGCACAAATCCTTCGACATCACCCTGGAAAATGCGACCGTCGGTACGGACTTGCCCTTCCATCCCGGAGCGAAGAAATATTACGAGGAAAAAGGATACCAGGTGAAATAACAGTCGAAATACGGCAACGGGGAGACGGACAGGAGGAGGCGCATGCATGGGTGTTCCGTGCCGCGGCTCCTCCTGACTTGTTTTCATCGCAAGCAAACAAACTTGCTCTGGTGAAGGAGCGGTCAGTCGATGGATCAGTCCAAGGAAATGGAACACAGCAAAATAAAAGTGGATTGGACCCCCGTTGGCATCCTCGCGTTGTTGCTGGCGGCATTCCATCTGTATACCAGCGGATTCCAGGTTCTGCCTTCCGTCCAGCAAAGAGGCATTCACTTGGGTTTCATCTTGGCCATCATTTTTTTGGTTTTTCCTTATCGAAAATCAAAGCGGCGGGGAAAAATCGCCTGGGGCATCGATATCGTTCTGGCCGGGACCTCCCTCTTTTTGGGTTATTTCATGTATGACCATTACCTGGAATTGTCCATGATCAACACTCCCAAGTCCGACCTGATGTGGTTCATGGGAGCGGCTTCAATCCTGCTTACCCTGGAAGCGTCGCGACGGGCGGTGGGATGGACGCTGCCGATTCTGGCCGTCTTGTTCATCATTTATGTTTTGTACGGCGACAGGTTGCCGTTGTCGGTGGCGCATTCCGGCTTTACGATTGACGAGGTGGTCGGCAATATCGGGCTGTCCGCCCAGGGAATCATCGGGAAACCTCTGGGGATCAGCGCGACATATATCATCCTGTTTGTCATCTTTGGCGCCCTGCTCGAAAAATCGGGCGCAGGCAAGCTCTTTATCGACCTGGCGATGACCGCGTTCGGCAGGTACCGCGGCGGCGCCGCCAAAGTGGCCGTCGCGTCCAGCGCCCTGTTCGGCACCATCAGCGGCAGCCCGGTCGCCAATGCGGCCACGACCGGCGTGTTTACCATTCCCTTGATGAAAAGAGCGGGATATACGCCCCAATACGCGGCGGCCGTGGAAGCGGCGGCCTCCACGGGCGGCATGATCCTTCCTCCGGTCATGGGAGCCACTTCGTTCCTGATCGCGGATTTCCTGCAAATTCCTTATGTCAACGTGTTGGGAGCCGCGGTTCTCCCGGCGTTGCTGTATTTCCTCGCGATTTTTATCGCGGTGGACCTGAACGCGGCCAAAAACCGGTATGTCTACGTCCGCGAAGACGATCAAGTCACTTTGTTGAAATTGATCAAAGAGAACGGGCATTTGATGATCCCGTTGTTTGTCCTGGTCTATCTGCTGGTCATCCAGAGATTGACGCCGATCGACTCGGCTTTTTGGGCCATCGTCAGCATTCCGGTCGTCGGTCTCCTAAGAAAGCACACCAGAATGTCGATCACCCGAATTTTGCACGCCCTGCAGGACGGTGTCCGCACCAGCCTGGTCGTGGCCTCCGCCTGCGCCTGCTCCGGGATCGTCGTCGGGGCCATCGACATGACCGGAATCGGATTGCGCTTTTCCGGAGTCATGATCGAAATTTCGGGCGGACATTTGCTGCCGCTTCTGGTGTTGACGATGATCGCCTCGATCATCCTGGGCATGGGATTGCCGGCCGTCGCGGCGTATGTGCTGCTGGCCGTGCTGGCAGCGCCCGCCATCACCACCATGGGCGTGGACCCGCTGGCGGCGCATCTGTTCATCTTCTATTACGGCACGCTGTCGGTGATTACGCCTCCGCTGGCGATCGCCGCGTTCACCACCGCCAGCATCGCGGGCTCGAGGCCGTTCCTGACCGGCTGGCTCGCCACGCGGCTCGCGCTGGTGGCGTTTATCGTGCCGTTCATGTTCGTTTACAGCCCGTCCCTGATGCTTCGTGGTTCGACCCTGGACATCGTCTTCACCGTCGTCACCTCGGTCGTCGGCATCTATGCGCTGGCGGTCGGGGCGGAAGGGTACCTGAAAGACAAAATTCAGGTCCTGTCGCGGGCGCTCATGATCATCAGCGCGGTACTGCTGCTTTCCGATTTCTGGCTTGCCGATCTGATCGGGCTTGTATTGGCGGGAGCCGTCATTTTCTGGGAATTGCGGAGGTCCGCCGCGAACAAAAACGGGATGAAAGAAACCGCGTCGCAAAATGTCTAGGGAGGAAGATCCTTCATGAGCCACAATCGCCAGCCGTTGCTGTACAAGCCGCATGCCCGAATCCGCCTGTTCGGGAAGGAATACAACGTGCTTGACCTGACCCGGGAAATCAGCGACACCATTCCCATTTATCCCGGGCACGCGAAGACGTCTTTCTGGTGGCATATGACCCACGAAGAATGCGTGATGCGGCTGGGGGACACCCCGTTCGAGGGATACGCCGTCAAAGGCATGGTCACTTCCGACCATGTCGCCACGCATGTGGACGCCATCTACCATTTCAACAAGCATCGTCCCGACCTGACCATCGAAAAGTTCCCGCTGGAACACATGTTCACCCCCGCGGTCTGGGTCGACGTCTCCCACGTCAAACCGCGGACCCACATCCAGCTGTCCGACATCCTGCAGGGACTGGACAAAGCGGGCGAAACGATCCAGCCCGGCGACACCTTCATGTATTACACGGGCGTATCCGAAAAATGGAACGATCCCAAAGCCTTCGTGACGGAGTATCCAGGGCTCAGCAGGGAAGCGACGGAATGGCTGCTGGACCAGGGTGTCGTAAACGTCTGCACGGACGCGGTCAGCACGGACAATCCCGCCGACATCACCTATCCCAACCATACCCTGCACGGACAGCGCCTGGTGGTCCATACGGAAATGATCGCCAATATGAACCTGATTCCGGTCCATCGCTTCCAATTCCTCATGATGCCTTTGCGGCTGATGGGGGGAACGGGGTGTCCGGTGCGGGCCCTGGCCCTGTGGGAGTGACGCGGACGTGGACTATTTGCATCAGCTCTTCGGATTGGACGGAAAAGTGGCCATTGTCACCGGCGCCAGCAAGGGGATTGGCCGGGACATCGCCATGACTCTGGCGCGGGCCGGGGCCGATGTCGCCCTGGTCGCCAGGGACGGCAACCGGCTGGAAGAAGTCGCCGGCGAAATCGAAAAGCTGGGAAGAAAAGCCCTGCCGATCCCGCTCGATTTGATGGAAGACCCGGCGGCCGCGGAAATGGCGGACAGGGTGTACGGACATTTCGGGAAAATCGACATTCTGGTCAACAACGCCGGCATCAACATTCCCCGCCCCGCCCTGGAAATGATGATCCAGGAATGGGACGCCGTGATCGACCTCAATCTGAGAACCGTGTTTCTGTGCTGCCAGGCGGTCGGCCGATACATGTCGGAAGCGAAAAAAGGGAAAATCATCAACATCTCTTCGCAGATGGCGCTGGTCGGCTACTTCAGGCGGGCGGCCTACTGCGCGAGCAAGGGCGGCGTCATGCAGCTGACCAAGGCGCTGGCCATCGAATGGGCCAAGTACAACATCAACGTCAATTCCATCGCGCCTACTTTCATCGAAACGCCGATGACAAAGCCGATGTTCCAGGACAAGGAATTTTACCGCGACGTTCTTTCCCGGATTCCGATGGGACGCCTGGGCAAACTGGAAGATTTGCACGGCGCGGTCGTCTTTCTGGCTTCGCCGGCTTCGGATTTCGTGACCGGGCACACCCTGACGGTCGACGGCGGATGGACCGTTTGGTAAATAGGAATCGCCGCTTCGCTGTATTGATACGGGGGGAAAACCATGGCCATTGTGCTGAAACAGGGAAAGTCCGCGACGGACACCCGGGACGCGGACCGTAATGTCCAGGAGACGGTTCGTTCCATCATCGAAGAAATTTCCGAAAAAGGGGAACAGGCGGTCAGAGCCTTGTCGATGAAATTCGACGGCTGGAATCCGCCGTCATTCCGGCTTGACCGGCAACAGATCGAAGAAACGATCGCCAGGGTGCCGGAAAGCGTCAAGCGGGATATCCTGTTCGCCCAAGAACAGGTGCGCCGGTTTGCGGAACATCAGCGAAGCGCCATCCGGGATCTGGAAGTGGAGACGCTGCCGGGGGTCGTCCTGGGGCACAAAAACATTCCGGTGAACAGCGTCGGCTGCTACATTCCCGGCGGGCGCTATCCCATGGTGGCATCCGCCCACATGAGCATCGTGACCGCGAAGGTGGCCGGGGTCAAACGGGTGGTCGCCTGCACGCCGCCGTCCAAAGGGGAAATCCCGGCGGCGACGGTTTATGCCATGGCCATGGCCGGCGCGGACGAGATTTACATTTTGGGCGGGGTTCAGGCTCTCGTCTCGATGGCCGTCGGGACGGAATTCATGGAACCGGTGGACATGCTGGTGGGTCCCGGCAACGCCTATGTCGCCGAGGCCAAGCGGCAATTGTTCGGCAGGGTCGGCATCGACCTGCTGGCCGGTCCCACCGAGGTGCTGGTCATCGCGGACGAAACGGCGGATCCGGAAATGGTTGCGTGCGACCTGCTGGGGCAAGCCGAACACGGCCCCACTTCTCCCGCAGCGCTCATCACCACCTCCAGAGAACTGGCGGAACAAACCGTCCGGGAAATCGAAAGGCAGCTCAAGACGCTGCCCACCGCGGAGATCGCGGGAGCGGCCTGGCGGGATTACGGCACGATCATCCTGGTCGACAGTCTGGAGGAAGCGGTGGCAGAGGCGGACAAACTGGCCTATGAACACGTCGAAGTCCTGACCGCCGATCCGGACTATTTTCTGCGCAACCTGACCAATTACGGCGCCCTGTTCCTGGGGCCGGAGACCAACGTGGCTTACGGCGACAAAGTCATCGGAACGAACCACACGCTTCCCACCCGGGGCGCCGCCCGTTACACCGGCGGACTGTGGGTCGGAAAATTCCTGAAGACGTGCACCTACCAAAAATGCACGCCGGAAGCGAGCGTTCTCATCGGCGAGTACGGCGCGCGTCTGTGCGAAATCGAAGGGTTCATGGGGCACAGGGAGCAGGCCCTGTTGCGGGTCAGAAGGTACAAGCAATAAGCATTGGCACGCGAAACTTGCAGCGTGGATCCGCGGCCTTGGGCCGTTACCGGGGTCTCCGCGCCGTCTCCCGCCCGCGCATGGGCGGGTGACGGCGCCGGAGACCGTTTTCATGTTCCGAACCGCGCGAACGGGATGACAAGCGGGCCGGGCAGGAGTATCATCCTTAATGAGGAAAGGCGGGTGAAGGGACATGCGTTTTCTGCACCCTTACGTCCGGAGGCATGGGGCATGGTTCATGGCGTCCATCCTGTGCCTGACCCTGGAGGCGGCGGTGGACCTCATGCAGCCGGTGCTGCTGGCGCGCATTATCGACGAGGGCGTGGCGTTCCTCGATCTCCGCCGCGTGCTCGGGCTGGGCGGGATCATGCTGCTGCTTACCGGCGCGGGCGCCCTGGCGGCCACGGCCCGCAACGTGATCTCCAGCCGCGTGTCGCAACGGTTCGGGATGGAGCTGCGCGCGGACATGTACCGCCGCATCCAGTCGATGCCCCTTGCCAGCCTCGACCGGTTCGACCGGGCTTCGCTGGTGACGCGCATCACCAACGACGTGACGCAGGTGCAGAACTTCGTCAACGGCCTGATGCGCATTTTTGTGAAGGCGCCCCTCATGTGCATCGGGGCCCTCATCATGGCCGCCAGCCTGAACCTTTATCTGGCGTCCGTGCTGGCGGCGGTCGTTCCGGTGGTCCTCATGCTCCTTGCGCTGAACATGAAATACGGATTTCCCCTTTTTCAGCGGGTGCAGCGGGCGATGGACCGGGTGAACGGCGCCATGCGGGAGTATCTGGCGGGCGTCCGCGTGGTGAAGGCGTTCAACCGGTTTTCCTATGAAACGGAAAAATTCGACCGGGCCAATGCGGAGCTGCAGCAAACCACGACCCGCGCCCTGCAGACGATGGCCCTGTTCAATCCGGCCGTCATGCTGACGGTGAACCTGGGTCTTGTCGCCGTGCTTTGGATCGGCGGATGGGGCGTACGGACCGGCCGCGTCCAGGTGGGCGAGACCATGGCGTTTCTCAGCTACATGACGCAGATTTTGTATTCGCTGATGATGATTTTCATGGTGTTCGCCATGTTTGTCCGCGCCCGCACGTCGGCGCTGCGCATCGGCGAGGTGTTTGCGGCGGGGGATGGAGCGGAAGCATCGGCGGGCGTGACGGGTACGGCGGCGGGTCCGGCGGTTGCGCCGGAGCCGGCCGGTCCCGCGGCTTCGGCGGATGGGGAAGGTGCACCGGTTGCGCCGGAGCCGGCCGGTCCGTCGGCGGGTCCTGGCGGCGGAACCGCAGCCCTTTCGCCCGCGGGGTCCGTTGCGGGGACCGCGGCGCCCGCGGGCGGCCGCATCGACTTCGAACGGGTGACGTTCCGCTATCCCTCGGACGCGGGGGACGACGGGCTTCCGGCCTTGCGGGAGGTCACCTTCACCTGTCTGCCCGGCGAAACGGTGGGCATCATCGGCCCCACCGGCTCCGGCAAAAGCACGCTGGTCAGCCTCCTGCTTCGCCTGTATGACGTCACCTCGGGGGCGGTGAAGGTGGACGGCGCCGGCGTCCGCTCCGTCGATCCCCGCGTGCTAAGGGCAAGCATCGCCTGCGTCACCCAGGACGCGTCCCTTTTCACCGGCACCATCGCGGACAACATCCGGATGGGCAAGGAAGACGCGACCATGGAAGAGATAGCGGAGGCGGCGCGGCTCGCGCAGGCCCGCGAATTCATCGAAGCGTTTCCGGAAAAATACGAAACCCGCCTCGGACAGCGGGGCGTCAACCTGTCGGGCGGCCAGAAGCAGCGCATCGCCCTGGCGCGGGCTTTGGTTCGCCGGCCGCGGATTCTTGTCCTCGACGATGCCATGAGCGCCCTGGACGCGGTGACGGAATCCCGCGCCCGGGAAGCCCTGAAGTCCCTGGGGCAAGGCGTCACCCGCATCCTCATCGCGCAGAAGATTGCCACCGTGATGGACGCGGACAAAATCATCGTGCTGGACCATGGCGAGGTCGCGGGCGTCGGCACCCACGAGACCCTGCTTCGTTCGTGCCCCCTCTACCGGGAAATCTGCGAGACGCAGCTCGGAAAGGAGGCGCTGTCCCATGTCTGACGCGCGCGCACGCTCCGCCGCCGGAGAACGGACGGACCGCGCCGCCGATCCGATGCCGCCGGCGCCTCCCCGCCCGATGGGACATTTCGGCGGCCACCACCGGGGCGGCCCGACGGCCAAGCCAAAAAGCTTCTCCGGCACCCTGCGACGGCTGTGGGGGTGGCTTGGCCCGGAACGCGGCCGGCTGGCCCTGGCGCTCATGGCCGTGATGGGCTCGTCCCTCCTGGCGCTGGCGGCGCCTTACGGGGTCGGCGTGGCGGTGGACGCCATCGGGGCGGAAACCGGCGTCGACACCGATTTGCTGCGGATCATGATCGTCGTCCTTGCGGCCGCCTATCTGACGGACGCCCTGCTCCACCTGACGCAGGGGCGGCTGTCGGCCGCCATTTCGCAGCGGGTGGTCCGCCGGCTCAGGGCGGCGTTGTTCGGGAAGCTGCAGAAACTGCCGCTGGCCTATTTCGACGCCCGCCAGCACGGGGAGCTCATGAGCCGGCTGGCCAACGACATCGACAACGTCAGCTCCAGCCTTTCGCAGCCCGCGATCCAGTTCATGTCCGGTGCCGTCGCGCTCATCGGTTCGCTGGCGATGATGCTGGTCATCAGCCCCCTGCTCACCCTGGCCAGCATGGTGACGGTGCCGCTGGTCTACGGGCTCGTCCGGAACATTACGCGGCGGACCCGCGTCCTGTTCAGGGAACAGCAGGCCGCCCTCGGGCGGCTGAACGCCCACGTGGAGGAAACCGTCACCGGCCTGCGCACGGTCCGGGCGTACGGCCGGGAGGAGCACGCCGTCGCCGTGTTCGACGAGCTCAACGGCGATCTGTACGGAACGGGCCTGAGGGCCCAGATTCTGTCCGGTTTCCTGATGCCGATGCTGAACGTCATCGGCAACCTGGGCTTTGCCGTGGTCGCCGTCGCGGGAGGCGTTCTGGCGATCCGGGGGGACATCACCGTCGGGGCCATCGCCGCCTTCATGACCTATTCCCGCCAATTCGTCCGGCCGCTCAACGACATGGCCAACCTGTTCAACATGATCCAGTCCGGCGTGGCCGGGGCGGAGCGGGCCTTCGAGGTGCTCGACGAGCAAGAAGAACCCGCCGATCCGCCGGACGCCGTGCCGCTGGAACACCCCCGCGGCCACGTGGTGTTTGAAAACGTCCGGTTCTCCTACCGTCCGGAAGTGCCGGCCCTGCGGGACGTGTCGTTCACCGTCCCCGCCGGCGCCACGGTGGCCCTGGTGGGCAAGACCGGCGCGGGAAAAACCACCATCGTCAATCTCCTCACGCGGTTTTACGATGTGACCGAGGGGCGCATCCTGATCGACGGCCGCGACATCCGGGAATACACCCGGGACAGCCTGCGCCGCTGCTTCGGCGTGGTGCTGCAGGACACGTACCTGTTCGCCGGCACTATCCGGGAAAACATCAAATACGGCCGGCCGGACGCCACGGACGAGGAGATGGAGGAAGCGGCGCGTCTGGCGGGCGCCGACCGGTTCATCCGCCGGCTGCCCAAAGGGTACGACACGGTGCTGACCGAAAACGGCGGAAACCTCAGCCACGGCGAGCGGCAGCTCCTGGCCATCGCCCGGGTGATGCTGACCCGCCCGTCCATCCTGATTCTCGATGAGGCGACCAGCAGCGTCGACACCCGCACCGAGCGGCAGATCCAGCGGGCGCTCCTGAACCTGATGAAAGGGCGCACCAGTTTCGTCATCGCCCACCGGCTGAACACAATCCGGGAAGCTGACGAAATTCTGGTCATCGAGGACGGCACCGTGGTGGAACGGGGCCGCCATGAAGAGCTGCTGAAGCTGGGAGGAAGGTACAGCCGGATGTACGAGGCTTGAAGCATCGGGAGTGGCGAAAATCCGTCGAAATCGCCGCGGAAGCCCGCGAAGGAACAAGAATGCGGCAAGACTCCGTCCCCTTGCGAAAAAGCGGAAGGCCGGTTCCGGAACCGGCCTTCCGCTTTTTGGTACGCCCAGCATGGGCGTCATCTCTACGGTGAAAGTCCGGAATGGG
>ERZ795043.183-NODE-183-length-75900-cov-15.552297_pt1 | contig 75900 bp, 75 predicted proteins | sample MGYA00375127_ERZ795043 | MGnify/ENA primary metagenome ERZ795043 (study PRJEB30172, sample SAMN05518447) | compost metagenome | isolation source: Feedstock adapted compost from Newby Island compost facility, Milpitas, CA | place: USA:Newby Island compost facility... | reverse complement strand
ACTGTTTCTTTTGATAAATCTCAAAATTTTACGAGATGATTTGAATTTTTATAGGACTTTAATTTAATTCTTTTTTCTGGTAATAATAGAAGTTCATTATCAACTTTTATCAACTTTTTGCATATTGTTTTCTATATGAATTATTTTTTTAGCAAAATCTATGTTATGCCATTAAATTATAAAATTTTAACTTTGCTCATATTACAGTCCGACGTAAGAGAAAAAGGCAAATAAATAATTTTAATTAATTAGAAAGTTTTGTTAAAAATATAACTAATATTGTAAAAGTCATATTCACATGATATTATAAAAGTAAAGGAGAATAAAAATGGATTTCAAGCCAGTTAAATCGGAAAGAGTTTTTGAAAATATTATAGAACAGATAAAAGTCAATATATACAATGGCAATCTATCAAAAGGGAGCAAATTACCATCCGAAAGAGATTTATCAGATATATTAAATGTTAGTAGAGCATCAATAAGAGAGGCACTATCGGCACTTGAAATACTAGGAATTTTGGAAACAAAACCAGGTGGAGGTACATATATTGTAAATAATGTATCAAATGCTATTATTGAGACTATGTCGTTAGCTTTAGCGCTTGAAAATGATGAGACAGAATTTATCGAGCTAAGAAAAATACTTGAAAGCGAAAGCGCATATATTGCAGCACAAAAGCATGATGAAGAATCAATATCAGAAATGAAAAAGTATTTTGAAATGATGGGAAAAGATTTTGATGAAGATCAAAATACATATGCAGATGAAAATTTTCATAGGGCATTATGTAGGGCTACCAAGAACAAACTACTTTATGATATAGTCGAAGCATTATCAATTGGAGTAGATAATTATATAGTAAATTCACGAAAGAGACTTATGAGTAATCCTAAAAATTTAGAACTTCTTTATCAACAGCATAAAAATATATTAGAAAGTATAGAAAATGGCAAAGCAGATGATGCAAGAGAATATGTTATAGAGCACATAAATTTTGTGCAGGAAGAACTTAGAAAGCTAAAACTTGAGAAATGATTGTTAATAATTAATTATTGAGTACTGAATAAAATTTTAGAAAGCGAAAGCTTTCTTTATTAAATAACTATATTGGTAAGGCCATCATACAATCAGATGATAAGGGAGGTTGATAGAAAAAGAAATGTGAGGATATGCTTTAAGTAAACGATGACATACCATAATCTTTTCTCAAACAATTGAATGGAGGGATGTTATGTCTGGAGGAATTCAAGGCCCATTTCCAAATGTCCTGCTGCTTTCAGCGCTTATTGCGTTTGTACCGCTATTGTGGCTTTTAATAAGCCTCGGCTTGTTAAAAATGAAGGCATACACTGCTTCATTGATATCATTGATATTGGCGATTACATTAAGCATTATAGCTTGGGGTATGCCTGTAAAATACGCCTTCCAATCTGTTGTAGAAGGTGCAGTAACTGGGTTATGGCCTATTGTATGGGTTATTATAGCTGCCATATACACATACAATGTGACGGTTGAAACTGGCAGCATGAATATCATAAAGGAAACGTTGGCTAAAATATCTCCTGATAGAAGGATACAAGCATTAATTCTCGCATTTTCTTTTGGAGGCTTTTTAGAAGCTGCAGCTGGCTTCGGAACGGCTGTTGCAATACCGGCAAGCTTACTGGCTGGAATTGGGTTTGACCCTCTTTTTGCTGCCATCATATGCCTAATTGCAAATACAGTACCTGTAGCATTTGGCGGCATAGGGATACCGATAATAACACTTTCGCAAGTTACAGGCATAAGTGAAAGCTTGATTACAAAATATGCGGCATATCAGCTTATACCTTTCATAATTATTTTGCCTATAGTGCTTGTTATAATTATGACGAAATCCTTTAAAAATTTGAAAGAGGTCTTAGGCGCATGCTTAGTCAGCGGGGTTTCATTTGCAATATTTCAAACATTAGTCGCTGTCTTCGTAGGACCTGAAGTTGCGGCAATCGCTGGATCACTAGCATCTTTATTATCAATAATTATTTACGTAAAGTTAAGACCGGTAAAAAATATTTGGCTTTTTCCTCATGAAAAAGCAAATAGTGAAATAGCACCAACAAAGGAAGCTAAGAATGTAGATAATAAAATAAGTGAAAGAAAACAGCTCATTGCATGGACGCCTTATATTATTCTATTTATACTTATAATGGCTATAAACCTTATTCCTTGGCTTAAATTTTTAGGGAATATAGCTACAAAAGTGCAAATATATTTTGGACCAGGTGGAAAACAATCTTCACTACAGTGGATAACAACACCAGGCACGATTATGTTTATATCAGCAATAGTTGGAGGAATCCTTCAAGGAGACGGTGTAAAAGAGCTTATAGTTACCTTTTTTAAGACGATAAAGCAGCTTATGCCGACGATTCTGGTGGTTACATCCATTGTCGCAATGGCAAAAGTCATGGGATATAGTGGTATGATATCTGTTATTGCAATCGCACTGGCACACATGACAGGTAAGGTATATCCATTCATATCACCGTTGATTGGAGCGCTTGGAACATTTATAACAGGAAGCGATACATCTTCAAATATTCTATTTGGTCCACTTCAAAAGCAAACCGCTCTGCAGATACATGTCAATTCTGCATGGATTGCTGCTGCAAATACAGTTGGTGCCTCAGCAGGGAAGATGATATCGCCACAGAGCATAGCTGTTGCTGCATCTGCAACAGGTTTAGTAGGTAAAGAAGGGCGCATTCTCAATTCGACACTTATCTACTGCATAGGATATGCTATCTTGTTCGGTATTGTAGTTTTTACATTTGGCTATATAGTATGACAGAAATTTAACAATATTTAAAATATTATATCTTGAAAAATGATTTCGAATGGTGTAAAATAAGTGTAACAAAACTGGTCAGACCAGTTGAGCATGATTTAAAATGTGGAGAGGAGTGTAAACATGAAAATAGTTGTACCAATTAAACAGGTGCCTGAGACAAGCAATGTAAAAATGAATCCAGAGACAGGGACAATGGTAAGAGAAGGCGTTGAGAGCATTATAAATCCGCTTGACTTGTACGCTATAGAGACAGCTATAAGGTTAAAAGAAAAGTTTGGAGGGCAAGTAATCGTTATATCAATGGGGCCAGATAAAGCACTTGAGGCAATTAAAGAAGCAATTGCAATGGGATGCGACGATGGTATACTTCTATCAGACAGAAAATTCGCAGGCTCTGATACATGGGCTACATCGTACGTCATCGCAAGTGGAATAAAAGGAATGGGTGATTTTGACCTTGTAATTTGCGGTGAAAGGGCAACAGACGGCGATACGGCACAAGTTGGCCCTGGTATAGCATCATTTTTAGACCTTCCTTTGTCAACATTTACTAGTGAGATATTATCAATTAATGATGGGAAAATCAAAGTTAGACGTCTTGTAGAAGGTGGCTATGAAGAGATAGAATTAGAACTTCCAGCAGCACTTACAGTTGTAAAAGAGATAAGCGATCCAAGACTTCCTACATTAAGAGGAAAACTTAAAGCAAAGAAAATGGAGATACCAGTATGGGGGCCACAAAATATAAGTGTAGAAGAGGAAAACCTTGGTCTTAAAGGCTCACCTACTAGAGTTGTAAAAATATTTACGCCAAAGGTTACAAGAGAAGGTGAAAAGATATTTATTAAGGACGAGAAAACGTTAAATGAAGCTGTTGACAAGATAATGGAGTACTTGATAAAAAAAGAGTTTATATAAATTTAAGAGAGGGTGGAGTATAATGGGTGAAGTTTGGACATTGGCAGAATTTAGACACGGTGAATTGAGCACAGTATCATTTGAACTTTTAAATAGAGGCAAAAGCCTTTCACAAAAATTAAATGCACCTTTAGCTTCGGTTATATTGGGATTTGCTATCAAAAAAGATGATATTGAGGAACTTATCGCAAGAGGAGCTGATAAGGTATATGTGATAGATGACAAAAATCTCGAGAATTTCCTTGTTGAATCGTATGCAAAAGTTTTAATAGAGCTTCTAAGTGAATACAAGCCTGATATTTTCATAGCCGCTGCCACAACGACAGGAAGAACTTTGATGCCTTATGTTGCTGTAAGAATGAGAACAGGTCTTACAGCGGATTGTACAGTGTTGGACATTGAAGAAGGAACGGGAAACTTGCTTCAGACGAGGCCTGCTATCGGTGGTAACATTTTAGCTACTATTAAGACACCTAATACGAGACCGCAAATGGCAACAGTAAGACCTCATTCAATGAAACCTTCATTGCCTGACAGAAATCGCAAAGGAGAGGTCATCTATAAAAAATACGATGAAAGCCTATTTAAAACCAGGTCAAAATATTTGAGATTTATAAAAGATGAATCGCAGCAAGTTACAGTACAAGATGCTAAAATAATTGTCGCAGGTGGTAAAGGTGTAGGAAAGGAGGAAAATTTTGCAATAATTGATGAGCTTGCGGAACTTCTTGGAGGTGCTGTTGGTGCATCACGTGATGTTGTTGATAGAGGTTGGAAGACATATCCGCATCAGATTGGCTTAAGCGGCAAAACGGTTTCACCAGCCTTGTATATTGCAGCAGGCATTTCTGGAGCAGTCCAGCATATTGCAGGCATGCAGACATCAGAAAATATTATAGCAATAAATAAAGATCCCGATGCACAGATATTCCACCTTGCAAACCTTGGAATAGTTGGAGACTTGAATGAAGTATTACCGCTTTTGATAGAGAGAATAAAGGAATACAAGGCAAAGGAGGTTTCTCAAAATGTACAATAAGCTTACTAATGAGATAGTGAAAGAATTAGAAAATATTGTTGGAAGCAAAAACGTCATATACAATAACTTCGATGCTATGGAAGCATACTCACACGACGAAGTAGCGGAGAAATCCTATGCACATATGCCGGATGTTGTCGTAAAACCATCGACAGCAGAAGAAATCTCGAAGATAATGAAGCTTGCGAATAAATACAAAATTCCAGTTACGCCAAGAGGTGCTGGTAGTGGTCTATCAGGTGGTGCAGTACCTGTTGAAGGCGGCATTGTTTTATCAGTCGAAAAGATGAACAAGATTCTTGAGATAGACAAGGATAATTTAATGGCGGTTGTAGAACCTGGCGTTGTTACAAATGAAATAAATAACGTCATTAAAGATGATGGACTTTTTTACGCTGGATATCCTATGAGTGTTGAGACATGCTATGTAGGCGGCAATGTTGCAGAAAATGCAGGCGGCGGAAGAGCTGTCAAATACGGCGTCACAGGAAGGTATATATATGGGCTTGAAGTTGTGACGCCGACAGGGGAGATTTTACACCTCGGTGGAAAACGTATGAAGGATGTTACAGGATATGACCTTATACATCTTATGGTAGGTTCTGAAGGAACACTTGGAATATTTACGAAGATATATATAAAATTAATGCCACTTCCGCAGTCAAAGGTAGATCTTCTTGTACTATTTAGAGACATTGATACGGCAATTAAGATAGTACCTAAAATAATGACATTTGGAAGAATCATACCGACATCAATCGAATTCATGGATGACCTTTCATTTAAGACCTCTTGTAAATACCTTAATGAAAAGATACCATTTGAAGAAGCAGGTGCTATGCTTCTCATTGAGCTTGACGGGAATAGCAAAGCAGAGCTTGAAGAACAGTATGAAGTAATAGGAAATCTTTGCATGGAAAATGGAGCAATTGAAGTATATATTGCAGATAATGCTACGACATCTGAGAGGATATGGAAGATTAGAAGAAATATTGCGGAAGCTTGGAAGCAGTATAGCCCTGACCAGAGCCTTGAAGACGTCGTCGTTCCAATATCAGAAATACCAAAATTTATGGAAAAAGTTAGGAAGATATCTGAAAAATATGATGTACCTATACCTTGTTACGGTCATGCTGGTGATGGCAATATTCATGCAACCCCTGTAAAAAATCCTAAATTCACAATTGAAGAATGGCTCGATATCCTGCACCACAAATTATTGCCGGAGCTCTACAAAGAAGTAATTAATTTAGGTGGCACAATAAGCGGTGAGCACGGTATTGGACACAAGAGAAGAGAGTTTATGTCTATGGCATTAGAGCCAGCACAAATCGAAGTTATGAGAGCTATAAAGAATGCATTGGATCCAAACCATATTTTAAATCCTGGTAAAATGATATAAAATGCTATTTTGGAGATGGTTCTATGGCAAATATAGAAATTCCTTATGGCAAAAGCAAATTAGCTTTTGATTTACCAGATAAGAGAATCCAAGGTATACTAAGGTCAAAAGCTGGAAGCTATAAGGTAAATATGTCAGAAGAAGATATAGTTAAGAGAGCATTAGAGAATCCAATAGGAACAGAGAGGCTTCAAGATCTTGCAGAAGGTAAGAAAAACATTGTAATCATAACAAGCGATCACACAAGGCCTGTACCGAGCAGGATTACATTACCATTGCTTCTCGATGAAATAAGAAAGAAGAACAAAAGTGCTAATGTAAAGATTTTAATTGCAACAGGATTTCACAGGGGAACGACATTGCAGGAAATGAAAGCAAAATTTGGAGAAGATCTCGTTGAAAATGAACAATTTGTAGTTCATGACTCGAGAAATAGTGAAAATATGGAATTGATAGGTACATTGCCATCAGGCGGCAAACTAGAAATAAATAAATTGGCAGTGGAAGCAGACTTGTTAGTTGCCGAAGGTTTTATAGAACCTCACTTTTTTGCGGGGTTCTCCGGTGGAAGAAAAAGTATCCTGCCAGGAATAGCCAGCGTTCAATGTATCTTGGCAAACCATTGCTCTGAGTTTATCAAAAATCCATATGCCAGAACAGGTGTTTTAGAAAATAATCCAATACACAGAGACATGATCTATGCAGCAGAAAAAGCTAACCTCGCATTTATCTTAAATGTCGTCATAGACTCAGACCACAAAATAGTAAATGCATTTGCTGGCCACAGGGAAATGGCCCATAACAAAGGGTGCGAATTCGTAAGTTCTCTTGCAACAGTAAACGCAGAACCCACAGATATTGTTATAACATCAAATGGAGGCTATCCTCTTGATCAAAATATCTATCAGGCAGTAAAAGGGATGACTGCCGGTGAGGCTGCATGTAAAGACGGCGGTGTCATAATCATTGCTGCAGAATGTGCCGATGGTCATGGAGGAGAAGAATTTTACAGATGGTTTAAGGAATCCAAAGACCCACAAGATGTGATGAATAAAATTCTTTCGAGGGGCCGGAACGAGACGCTTCCTGACCAATGGGAAGCACAGATATTAGCCCGAATTCTAATGAAACATGAAGTCATCATGGTGACAGATAGCAAAAACTATGGATATGTAAAAGATATGTTCATGACACCGGCAAAGGATTTAGGTGAAGCGTTAAAAATTGCAGAAAGCATTGTTAACAATAATTCTAAGATAAATGTAATACCAGATGGTGTATCAGTTATTGTAAAGGGAAAATAAATAGGCTGTCAATTTAAAATGACAGATAATTTTAAGGTTAATTTTTGTAGTAACATTATTTCACAAATTCTTTAAAAATTCTGCTCTTATAATATTCATTGGTGGTTTGTAAGAGGTTTAAATTAAGCCTTTTACAAATCACTTAGCTTACTAATATAAATATTATTTTTCATTGAGTTACACATTAATAGTGTAATTTTGAGTATTAGTTGATTAAAAATTAACAAAAATTACTTGCATCTTGCGTTTAATAGGTATATAATTAATGTGAAATTGGTAAAAACATAACAAATACCTGATTTAAAAGCAATTCATTTTAGCTTGTTCTTTGTGATTTTTTGCTTGCTGAGGGCTATAAATTTATGTAAAGGAGGATTATTATGGACTCGAATAATGTTTTGTTTAATAAGGACGATGGCGTTGCAATTATTACAATAAATCGCCCAAAGTCTTTAAATGCCTTAAACTATGAGACATTAAAAGAACTGGATAGTGCACTTGATAGAGCAGAAGATGATAAAGACGTGAAAGTTGTAATCATCACGGGAAGCGGTGAAAAAGCTTTTGTTGCAGGTGCTGATATTGCAGAGATGAGAAATATGACACCACTTGAAGCTAAAAAATTCTCAGAATATGGACAAAGCGTATTTAGAAAGATTGAAACATTAAGTAAACCTGTTATAGCAGCGGTCAATGGTTTTGCACTTGGCGGCGGCTGCGAACTTTCAATGGCGTGTGATATACGCATCGCAAGTAAAAATGCAAAATTTGGACAACCGGAAGTTGGACTTGGAATTATACCTGGATTTTCAGGAACTCAAAGATTACCACGAATTATAGGCACATCTAAGGCTAAGGAACTTATTTTTACAGGTGAAATGATAAATTCAGATGAAGCATATAGAATAGGTCTCATATCTAAAGTAGTTGAACTTTCAGATCTTATTGAAGAATCAAAAAAGCTCGCTAAAACAATGATGTCAAAAAGTCAGATCGCAATTTCTCTAGCAAAGGAAGCAATAAATAAGGGAATGGAAACAGACTTAGATACAGGCAATACTATAGAAGCTGAGAAATTTTCCCTATGTTTTACAACAGATGATCAAAAAGAAGGCATGAATGCGTTTTCAGAAAAGAGGGCGCCTAGGTTTGGTAAATAATATCAATTTTTGTTACAAAATTATCAATAAGGAGGCAATTTTATGGACTTTTCATTAACAAAGGAGCAAGAAATGGTAAGGCGTGTTGTTAGAGAATTCGCTGAAAAAGAAGTTGCTCCTAAAGCAAAAGAAATAGATATCACAGAAGAGTTTCCATGGGATACAGTAAGAAAAATGGCTCAAAACGATATGATGGGTATTCCTTATCCAGAAGAGTATGGAGGAGCAGGTGGAGATTACTTGAGTTATATCATAGCTGTTGAAGAGATATCAAGAGCTTGTGCTACAACTGGAGTAATTTTATCTGCTCATACTTCATTGGGAAGTTTTCCAATATATCAATGGGGAACAGAAGAACAAAAAAGAAAATATCTAGTGCCACTTGCAAAAGGTGAAAAATTGGGCGCTTTTGGCCTTACAGAACCTAACGCAGGTACAGATGCAGCTGGACAGCAGACAACTGCAGTATTAGATGGTGATCACTACGTATTAAACGGCTCAAAAATATTTATTACAAACGGAGGAAAAGCTGACATATATATAATCTTTGCAATGACAGACAAATCAAAAGGCACAAGAGGCATTAGTGCATTTATAGTTGAGAAAGATTTTCCGGGTTTTAGCATTGGCAAAATTGAAGAAAAAATGGGTATAAGAGCTTCATCAACTGCTGAACTTGTGTTTGAAGATTGTATTGTACCAAAAGAAAATTTACTTGGTAAAGAAGGAGAAGGTTTTAAAATTGCGATGGCTACACTAGATGGTGGAAGAATAGGAATAGCAGCGCAAGCCCTTGGAATAGCTCAGGCTGCTTTAGATGAAGAGATAAAATATGCAAAGGAAAGACAACAGTTTGGAAGACCAATTGGAAAATTTCAAGGCATTCAATGGTATATAGCTGATATGGCAACGAGAATAAATGCTTCAAGATGGCTTGTATACAATGCCGCTTGGAGAAAGCAGGTAGGTCTTCCGTACACAATGGAAGCAGCTATGGCAAAATTATATGCTTCCGAAACAGCAATGTTTGTAACGACAAAAACAGTTCAGATATTTGGCGGCTATGGCTTTACAAAAGATTATCCAGTGGAAAGATTTATGAGAGATGCAAAAATAACAGAAATTTATGAAGGCACATCGGAAGTCCAAAAAATGGTTATTTCCGGTAACCTATTGAAAATGTAAGGAGGGCACACTTATGAATATACTTGTTTTGATTAAGCAGGTTCCGGATACGAACGAAGTTAGAATTGATCCTATAACAAAGACACTTATACGTGAAGGTGTTCCAAGCATTATTAATCCTGATGACAAAAATGCCTTAGAAGAAGCTATCAGGATAAGAGAAAAAGTCGGCGGAAAAGTAACTGTTATATCAATGGGACCAACACAAGCAGAAGTAGCATTACGTGAGGCTCTTGCTATGGGTGCTGATGAAGCATATCTTTTGACAGATAGAGCATTTGCAGGCGCAGACACTTATGCTACTGCAAAAGCACTATCAAAAGCAATTGAAAAGTTTCAGTACGACATTGTATTTTGCGGCAGACAGGCGATAGATGGCGATACTGCACAAGTTGGGCCACAAATTGCAGAACAATTAAACATACCTCAGGTAACATATGTAAGGAAAGTAGAAATAGAAGGAGACAAACTCATAGTTGAAAGAGCTCTTGAAGATGGCTATGAGGTTATTGAAGTTAAGACGCCAGTCCTACTGACAGCTATTAAAGAACTTAATGTGCCAAGGTATCCTTCAATAAAAGGAATATTCAATGCTTACAATAAAAAAGAAGTTAAAATCTTAACTGCAGATGATTTAGAAGTTGATAAAAATGAACTTGGACTAAAAGGTTCACCAACTAAGGTTGTAGCAACGTCAACTCCAAATACTGAAAGAGCTGGAGAAATATTTACTGGCAATATAAAAGAAGCTGTTCAGAATCTAGTTGAAAGATTAAACAGCAGACATGTAATATAGGAGGCGCGATGGATGAACGATTATAAAGATATATGGATTTTTGCAGAACAAAGAAATGGAAAACTTATGAATGTTGCCATCGAGATATTAGGTGAGGCAAGAAAGCTTGCAGACAAGAAAGGCGTTAATGTTGGAGCTGTTTTAATAGGGCACAATGTAGAAAATCTTTCAAAAGATCTTATAAGTTTTGGCGCTGACATAGTTTATGTTGTAGACAATCCTCTTCTTTCAAATTACACAACCGAGGGCTATGCAAAGGCAATATCTGAGCTTGCAAAAGAGTATAAACCAGAAGTCATACTCTATGGAGCAACTTTTATAGGTCGTGATCTTGCACCGAGGATAGCATCTAGACTTATGACAGGGCTTACTGCAGATTGTACAGGGCTAGATATTGACGAAAATGGACTGCTACTGCAAACAAGGCCGGCATTTGGAGGAAACTTAATGGCAACAATAAAATGTCCAGACAAAAGACCACAGATGTCGACAGTAAGGCCTGGAGTCATGAAAAGAGCTATTAGAGATGATACAAGAGATGGAAAAGTAATTAAATTTGATGCTGATATTAATGAAAGTGATATAAGAACTAAGATATTGAGCATAGTAAAAGAAGCAAAAAATGTAGTGAACCTTGAAGAAGCTGACATTATCGTTTCAGGCGGACGTGGAATTGGAGGACCTGATGGATTTAACATCATAAAAGAACTTGCAGACGTACTGGGAGGCGTGGTTGGCGCATCTCGTGCAACAGTTGATGCTGGGTGGATAACATCAGACCATCAAGTTGGCCAGACAGGTAAGACAGTTAGACCAAAGCTGTACATTGCTTGCGGAATTAGTGGTGCAATACAGCATTTAGCAGGTATGAGCAACTCAGGTACTATTGTCGCAATAAATAAAAATCCTGACGCGCCGATTTTCAAAGTTGCTGATTACGGCATAGTCGGGGATTTATTCAAAGTAATACCAGTATTAATAGAGGAAATCAAAAAGTTAAAATAAAGGCAGCTGATCAGTTTGACAGTTGACCTTATAAAAATAAAAAGGAGTGTGTTTTTATGCAAAAGATTTGTGTAATAGGTGCTGGAACAATGGGCTCAGGCATCGCTCAAGTATTTGCACAAAATGGCTTTGAAGTAATTTTACGCGATATTGATATGAAGTTCGTAGAAAAAGGATTTGGCACAATTGAAAAAAATTTACAAAGAAATGTTGACAAAGGGAAAATTACAGCAGATGAGAAAAACGAAATTTTAAGCAGAATCAGAGGTACAACAAATTTGGAAGACGCAAAAGAAGCAGATTTTGTAGTTGAAGCGGCTATAGAAAATATGGATCTCAAGAAACAAATATTCAAAGAGCTAGATGAAATATGCAAAATGGAAACAATCCTTGCGTCAAATACATCATCACTATCCATAACAGAAATAGCAAGTGCGACAAAAAGACCTGAGAAAGTCATAGGAATGCATTTCTTCAACCCAGTTCCAGTGATGAAACTTGTTGAAGTCATAAAAGGATTAAAGACATCAGAGCAAACATTTAATGTCGTCAGAGAATTGGCTTTAAAAGTAGACAAAACACCTATAGAGGTCAAAGAAGCACCTGGATTTGTTGTAAATAGGATTTTAATCCCAATGATTAATGAAGCAATTGGAATACTTGCCGATGGTGTTGCAACTGCAGAAGACATAGATGAAGCTATGAAACTTGGTGCAAATCATCCAATAGGACCTTTGGCATTGTCTGATTTGATAGGCAATGACGTCGTTCTTGCTATAATGAATGTGCTTTATGAAGAGTACGGCGATTCGAAATACAGACCACATCCACTTCTAAAAAAGATGGTAAGAGGCGGATTGCTGGGTAGAAAAACTGGCAAAGGTTTCTTTGAATACAAATAATCTTTTAAGGAGGAGAATATCATGAAAGAAGTAGTTATTGCAAGTGGTGTAAGGACTGCTGTCGGGAAATTTGGTGGAACGCTTCTAAATGTACCTGCAGTAGATTTAGGTGCTGTAGTAATAAAAGAAGCATTAAAAAGAGCCAATGTGAAACCTGAAGATGTTAGTGAAGTGATAATGGGGAATGTATTGCAGGCAGGTCTTGGGCAGAACCCCGCAAGACAAGCTGAAATAAAAGCGGGCATACCAGTAGAAGTTCCGGCTATGACTGTAAACATGGTATGTGGATCAGGTCTTAGAGCTGTGACACTTGCTGCTCAGGCAGTTATGCTTGGTGATGCTGACATTGTTGTAGCCGGTGGAATGGAAAATATGTCAAGAGCACCATATATATTAAATGATGCTCGCTTTGGGTACAGGATGAACAATGGCCAGCTTGTAGATGAAATGGTATATGATGGTTTAACAGATGTTTTTAACCAATATCACATGGGAATCACTGCCGAAAATCTTGCTGAAAAATACGGCATATCAAGAGAAGAGCAGGATGAATTTGCATATAGAAGCCAAAAATTAGCGTCAGAAGCGATATCATCAGGAAGATTTGAGGATGAGATAGTTCCTGTGATTGTGCCGCAGAAAAAAGGTGAACCGATAGAATTTAAAGTTGATGAACATGTGAGACCTAATACGACAATTGAAGCACTTGCAAAATTAAAACCAGCATTCAAAAAAGATGGAACTGTAACGGCAGGCAATGCATCAGGAATCAACGATGCAGCTGCAGCAGTAGTTGTGATGTCAAAAGAAAAGGCTGAAGAACTTGGAATAAAGCCATTAGCAACGATTAAATCATTTGGTTATGCAGGTGTTGACCCCAGCATCATGGGAATTGGTCCAGTATATGCTACGAGAAAGGCATTAGAAAAAGCTAATCTAACTGTAGACGATATGGATTTAATAGAAGCTAATGAAGCATTTGCAGCACAATCACTGGCTGTTGCAAAAGAATTAAAATTTAATATGGACAAAGTGAATGTAAATGGTGGCGCAATTGCGATAGGTCATCCAATTGGTGCCAGCGGATGCAGAATTCTAGTGACGCTTTTATATGAGATGCAGAAGAGGAATTCACATACTGGACTTGCAACATTGTGTATCGGCGGTGGCATGGGAATTGCGATGGTTGTAGAAAGATAGCACAATATATCTTTACCACATATGTAGCATATGTTGCATATGTGGTTTTTAACATTGTATATTTATTATTTAAAAATACGATTCTTGGGAGGCTTATCAATGAATTTTGAAGGAAGAATCAGATGCGATAGAATTAAAGATAAAGTAATGTCGGCAGAAGAAGCAGCTTCATTGATAAAAAATGGTATGACAATAGGTACAAGTGGTTTTGTAACAGGTGGTCCTAAAGCTGTACCATTGGCAATTGCTGAAAGATATAAAAATGAAAAGATAAAGTTAAATCTTTATACAGGTGCTATAGTAGGTGATGAATTAGACGGCAATTTTGCTCGTGAAGGATTAGTGGATAAAAGAATTCCATATCAAACAAATAAGGATATGAGAAATGCTATAAATAACGGTGATGTCAAATTTATTGATATGCATTTGAGCCATATGCCACAGCAGTTGAGGTATGGTTTTTTAGGGAAAATTGATTACGCTATTGTTGAGGCAGTAGCTATAACAGAAGATGGAGGCATTATTCCTACCATGTCTGTCGGTAATTCACCGACATTTGTAAATATGGCCGATAAAGTCATAGTAGAAATAAATACATCACAGCCTATTGAACTTGAAGGAATGCACGATATATACGAACCAAAAGATCCACCATATAGAGAGCCGATACCAATATCGAAAGTTAGTGATAGGATAGGTGTTCCGTATATTCCATGCAATCCAGATAAAATAGCTGCAGTTGTATTTTCAGATATGAAAGATACAACGTTACAACTTACAAGTATAAATGAAACATCAAAAAAGATTTCAGATTATCTTATAGATTTTCTTCAAACTGAAATAAAACACGGAAGACTTCCTAAAACATTTCTTCCATTGCAGTCAGGTGTTGGAAATGTAGCCAATGCCGTCCTAGGTGGTTTTATTGAATTAAAATACAACAATTTGAATTTATATTCTGAAGTAATACAAGATGCTGTTCTCGATTTGATAGATGCTGATAAGGTAGAAAAAGTATCAGGAACTGCATTGACCCTTTCAGAAGAAGGACTTAAGAGATTTTATACCAATATAAATAAATATAAAGAAAAAATAATATTGCGCCCACAAGAGATCAGTAATAATCCAGAGGTAATTAGAAGGCTTGGCGTTATATCAATTAACACAGCAATAGAAGTGGATATATACGGTAATGTAAATTCTACACATATATTAGGCACAAAAATGATGAATGGTATAGGTGGTTCAGCAGATTTTACTAGAAATGCTTATATATCAATTTTTGCTACACCATCAACAGCAAAAGATGATAATATTTCATGCATAGTGCCGATGGTATCACATGTAGATCATACAGAGCATGATGTCATGGTGGTAGTAACTGAGCAAGGACTGGCTGATTTAAGAGGTTTAAGTCCGAAGGAAAGAGCTATAGCAATTATAAAAAATTGTGCACATCCAGACTATAAAGACGTTTTAATGGAGTATTATGAAAGAGCGATTAAAAAACATGGCGCTGTGCAAACACCGAATTTACTTGATGAAGCATTTTTATGGCATACAAGATATTCAAATACAGGTAGTATGAAGATATGATAAATTTATATTATTACCTGAAAATTATAGTTGTTAGTCTTCATTTCTAAATTAAAGTGAATTATATTTTTATAAAAGATTTTAAAAAAACTTTTATCGTAAAAGCATAAAAGAGGGAGTCAACCAGTTTAATACGGATGAAGTTGATTTCCATGTAAGTCGTGACAAAAAATTGAATAACGATAAAAAATATAAAGAAGCTTAGAATAAGAAAATTACTGAACTATCTACGATAGATATTTGATTTCTTTATAAATATTTTTAATTATTTTCTGCTTTATGAATATTAAAAATAAACCCCACCACTTGTGACAGAGTGTAGTCAGTATTGCTACCAATAGCAATGAAGGGGGGATTTTATGAGTAAAACGGCAATTGTATCAATGCATGTAATCAGAAGATTGCCATCATATTATAGATGTTTAAAAGAATTACAAAAAAATAGTGTAAATAAGATATCTTCAAGTGAATTAAGTGAGAAGATTGGTGTTAGTGAATCACAAATTAGGCAGGATTTATATAATTATGGAAACTTCGGAAAGCAAGGTTATGGTTACGATGTTATAAAACTTTACAATGCATTAAAAAGAATACTAGGTCTTGATAAAACATACAATACAATTATAATTGGGGCAGGCAACTTAGGACAAGCTATTGCTAACTATACGGATTTTGAAGAAATTGGTTTTAATTTAAAAGGTATATTTGACATAAATCCAAGACTTTTTAAAATAAAAATAAGAGATGCAAAGATTATGGATATTAATATACTAGAGGATTTTTTAGCTACAAATAAAATAGATATAGCTATACTTTGCATTCCAAGAGACAATGCTCAGGTTATAGCAGATCGTCTGACAAAATGCGGAATCAAAGCTATATGGAATTTTTCACCTATTGATTTAAAAGTACCAGATGATGTAATACTTGAAAATGTCCAGCTAAGTGATAGCTTATTTACATTATCATATCGCTTAAATGAAGATGATTTATTTAAAAGGATTAAGAAATAAAAATAAGATGATAATAACCATTTATTTATAATGATCTTATCAATAAAATTACATTATATTTATAAATGAGAAAAATTAATAATAAATATTACAATTGAACAAATACACTTTACCTATGATAATTTTAGTTATTCTAAAATTTCATTGAAAGATATATTATTCTTAGTTTGTTCATAAATCCATTGAATACACTGCTGTACATTCTTGTGAGTGTGTAAATTTAATTTCAACAAGTGCTGAATTATTGTTGAATTTTCTGTTATTCTTCTATTATTAGACATTTGCTCCACTTCTATGGTTAATAATGAGAAGTGAACATTTGTCTCTATTTTTTATAATGTTTTTTGCATACAAATTTATTATGGTAATTTGTACAAGTGAATTTTTCATCTATAGTATAGATATTAAATTTAATAAATTATTTATAAACGATGTATAATTATGGTTTACAATATTGATGAAGAAAATGTACGATTATTACAATCTAAAAATTTTAAAGGAGAGGTAAGTGTGAAATACTTAAAAAATTTTGCCCTACTGTCACTTCTTTGTATAACATTGCTAATCTTTAAATCAACCAGTATATATGCACAGCCAAATATAAAAGTTTATATCGATGGACAGATAATGAACTTTACACAGAATGCTGTTATTAAAAATGGCAGTACAATGGTGCCATATAGGGACATATTTGAAAAACTTGGTGCCAGCGTTGACTATGATGTAAGTAAACAGATTGTAAAAGGTACAAGAGGCAAGGAAAGTGTTAAGCTTACTATAGGTGATACTAATGCATACATAAATGGAATCAAAAAGAGTCTTAATGAAGCACCATTTATAGTCAATGGAAGGACAATGGTACCATTAAGGTTTATATCCGAAGCACTTGGTGCGGATGTCAATTGGGATGAAAGTACTTATACTGTAAATATTTCTACAGCTCCATATAAGTGCTACATACTTGGCTTTTATGCGGTTAGGTCATATCCACAATTTGAAAGGAGAGCCGATGATTTTAATGAAGCATCAACATATTGGTTTGATGTAAATCAAGATGGGAGTATAAAGCTATCATTGCCAGATGGGTATGAAGAAGTGAGAAAAATTGCTGATAAAAGCGGAACAAAACTTTCAGCTATGATAATGGGTGACAGAGCTATAGTAAGTTCTATATTAAGTGATAATGCAAAGCGTGTCAATCTTGAAAACAACATTATCGAAACTGCATTAAATTATAATTATGATGGGGTAAATATAGACTTTGAGGGATTAGAAGGTTCTGATAGAGATAATTTTACATTATTTTTAGAAGAATTGAAAGCAATGACAGACAAAAATAATTTAAAATTATTGGTCTCAGTACCTCCGATGACGACGTACACAACGTGGTATCAAGGATATGATTTTAAAGCTATTGGAAGCATATCTGACAGTGTCATACTTATGACGTATGACTACCGCAATTCATCAACAGACGCCGGTCCTATTGCGCCTTATTGGTGGGTAGATGAAGTAATAAATTATGCATTAAATAATGGTATACCGGCGGATAAAGCTTTGCTGGGAATTGATTTTTATGGGTATGATTGGATTGGTAATACAGAAGCTCAATCGCTTACATTAGACGAGGTAATAAATAAGCTTGGCGGTCAACCTTACAGATTTGATGAAGGTAGCTTGTCGCCAAATTATATATACAATAAAAATGGTGTAGAACATACAATATGGTTTGAAAACAGCGACAGCATAGATTTGAAACTAAAACTTGCAAGAATGTATAGACTTAAAGGTGTGGCTTTCTGGAGGATCGGCACAATTACAGAAAGTCAACTTCAAGGTTTTGATATATGGAATGTTATAAATAAAGATATAACAAAGATTCAATAAATTAATATATCTGTCATTTGAAAAAAATAAATAAAATGATTATAATTTTAGGGAAATAAAATTTAGGAGGAGATGCTAGCCGATGTTTAAATTTATGAAGCACCTTAAGATCACAGTAACGATATTACTAGTTTTTGCAACTATTTTTACTGTTGCATTTGCAGATACAAGTCCAGGTACGCAGTACGTTACTTTCGGCCATGATCTTACCAAGGACCAAAGAGATCAGATTCTTAAAGATTTTAATGTTAGCAATATTAACAACACACATGTAGTAGAAGTCACAAATCAGGAGGAACACAAATACTTAGGCGATAGCTTGCCTGCAAATGTAATAGGGTCTAAGGCTATTTCATCATCATTAATTACATTTAAAGCAAAAGGTTCGGGTTTAAGTGTAACTACACATAATATAACATGGGTTACTGATGATATGTTTAAAAACGCTTTGATAACAGCAGGTGTAGAAGATGCAGACATTGAAGTTTCTGCACCGTATCCCGTGTCTGGAACGGCGGCACTCACTGGTATAATAAAGGCATTTGAAGATGCAACTGGAAAACCCATAAGCGATGATATCAAAAAGATTGCAAATGAAGAGATGGTAACTACTGGGCAGATTGGCGATAAGATTGGTGATAAAGAAAAGGCAGTAGAGCTTTTAAAAAGGCTTAAAGAAGAGATGTCTAAGCAGACAGGGAAACTTTCTGATGCAGAACTTAAAAGCTTAATACAAAATACTGCAAATAGTCTAGGAATAACTTTAACGCAAGACGAAATAAGTAGCCTCGTTTCACTGCTTCGAAAATTACAAAATGCCAATATAAATTGGGATAAAGTCAAAAGCGGACTTGACAATCTTACTACATCATTTAAAGACTTTGTAAATAAAAATCCTGAATCAAAATCCATAATAAAGGTAATTCTTCAGTTTTTTCAAAATATCATTAATAAACTTTTAAGCATGCTGTAAATTTTGATTAAAGTAAAATAAGGATGATGTCCATCCTTATTTTGCTTTATAGCTTTGACTTTTCGATGGCTCTTATTCTATTTATAGTGCTGGGATGCGTATAAGAAAACCATTCTATAAATTTTGGTGGTTCAATGTCTGATAGGCTTTTTTCTGCAAGGTCAACTTGAAGCTTAATGACGATATCTTTATCATTCAGATACTGTACCGACAGAAGATCGGCTTGCCTTTCCATTTGCCGAGAGATATAATTTAGAATTGGATTTGTATCAAAGTTAATCAAAAGTACGAATAGATAAAGTAAGGATATGACAAAATGTCCGAACTTGCTGCTGCGTGTTTGTGTTACACTAGTTTTTAATAAAATGTCAAATATAAAAAGCATTATGAAAATTCCTATTGAACCTATTAAAATGCTTTTTAAAACGTGATTTTCTTTCCAGTGAGCGGCTTCGTGGGCTATTACGGCTTTTATCTCATCTTGAGGGTATTTTTTTAATAATGTATCATAAAGAACGATCCTGCTTGTACTGCCAAAACCATAGAAATATGCATTTGCAAGCGTAGTCCTCCTGCTGGCATCCATTTCTTCAACCCTGTCAATTTTTATTCCTGCGTTTTTTGATATATCATTTACCATATTTAAAATAGTAGGGTCAGTAACAGGTGTAAATTTATTAAACATAGGAGCGATAAATGATGGCCATATAAAATTTTGCAAGAAAAGCATGGCTGTAAGAAAAATAGATGCTAATATCCACCAAGTTCTATGCCATTTGTTTATAGCAAAGAATAATAATATTATTCCAATTCCAGATAGTATAGTATCGATGGCTGAGCTTTTTATATAATCCATCCACCAAGATTGAAGCGTTTGTACTGAGAACCCCCATTTCACCTGCAGCTTAAATGAATACAAACTGAAAGGCAATGATAAAACTTTTAAGATTGCCCACAGTACAATGAAGAACATGAAGATACCTACATAGTAATTTCCCCCACTAAGTCTTTCACACGTTTTTGAAAGTCGCAAAGCAAATCCTCCAAAGACGAACCATAATAGAAATATCAATTGGACTAGAAACGAAGTGATATTTATTATCCTACTTTCTTTGTGATATGGTATAGATTTTTCTACTGTGTAATGAGAAAAAAACTTGTAAACATCAGGTGAAACAGTGTTTGATGATAATGTGTAATATAGGTATAATGAAGAAAATAACAATGCTATAAAAGTTAGCAAAAACCATATTTTATTAAACTTTACGCTCAATATTATCACATCCCTTCTTCAAAGATTACTGTGATTATATTATATTATATTATATGCTTTATGGGAAATTAAATTATTTATTGCTTTATTTTGATTTTCCTATGCTATAATTATATTAGATTATTTTTAGAGGTGTAGAAATGAAGACATTATTGGTTGGACTAAATGCTAAATACTATCATACAAATTTGGCCATAAGAAATATCAAGTGGTACTGCCAGCCAATGGAGATAGAGATATTAGAAATGACAATAAATGATGACACTGATTATGTATTATATGAAATATTAAAGAAGATGCCTGATGTGGTTGGCTTTTCATGCTATATATGGAATATAGAAAAGGTTTTAAAGCTATGTGAATATATAAAAAAAGTAAGAGAAGAAATAATCGTAGTTCTTGGAGGACCGGAAGTATCATACGATGCAGAGAACTTACTGAAAGCTAACTACATAGATTTTGTTGTCTTAGGCGAGGGCGAATTGGCTTTTAAAAAGCTTTTAGAAAGAATTTATAATAGTAGAAGTATAGATGATTTGGATGGCATAGCTTATAGGAAGAATGAAGAAATAATAGTTAAGATAAAAACTGATTATGTTAATTTGGATGATATTCCATTCCCTTACATAGATGAAGAAATTTCAGATAGGCTTGTATACTATGAGACGTCAAGGGGATGCCCTTTTAGATGTTCGTATTGCCTGTCATCGTTAGACAATAGGCTAAGATATGCAACCATTGAAAAAGTAAAAGCTGATTTAAGAACACTATCAAAAATGGGTGCAAAGATTGTAAAGCTTATTGACAGATCTTTTGACAGCAATATAAAGAGGGCGATAGAGATACTGAACATAATAAGAGAATTGAAAGGCGATACAGTATTTCACTGTGAAGTTAATCCTGAATTAATCAATAAAGAGTTTATAGACAGCTTAAAAGGCATAGAAGATAGAGTTCAATTTGAAGTCGGCATTCAAACGACAAACAAAAGCACGCTTATAAAAGTATCTAGAAATCCAGACGTGGAGAGTGCGCTGAATGGTATAAAGCTTATTGTGGACGCCGGTATAAAGGTACATGTGGATTTGATTGCGGGACTGCCGGGCGATAGCTTTAAATCAGTTGCGAATTCATTTAATGATGTTTACAAATTAAATCCAGATGAGATTCAGTTAGGATTTTTAAAGCTTTTAAAAGGAACGGATTTAAGAAAAAATGCAGATAAATACTGTATAGAATTTAGATGTGATGCACCATATGAGGTTTTAAAGACAAGTACAATGTCGTATTATGAACTTCATGAATTAAAAAGTATAGCTTTTTTGGTAGATAAGTATTACAACTCTGGAAGGTTTAATAAAACATTGAATTTCTTATTAAGCTTTTATGATGAACCTTTTGACTTATATAAATCGATGTACGATTATTGGGAGAGTTACAATTTATTTAATAGAAGGCATTCTTTAAATGATTTATTTGACATAATGTACAAATTCGCTGTCTCTAAAAGAATAGATTCTGAACTGTTAAAGGACTATTTAAGATATGATTACATGTACTCAACAAACAACAAAGCTTATCCTAACTGTTTAAAAGATTTGCATCAGAAAATACCTGACAATGTAAAATCGCTATTACACAATGATGAATGGTTGCAGCATAATTTGCCTTTGGCGAAAAATATGTCCAGCGCAGAGAAAGGCAAAAATATTTCAATAGGTTTTTTTAAACATGATATTTTGGGAGAGAGTAATAAAAGCGTATATATTGTTTTTTTGCATTTGAAAGACAGGACCTATTGTGCAAAAATTTATGTTTGAGGAGATTGATATTATGCCTGAAACACTAGTCATAGCCCATCGTGGTGATTCCAAGAATGCACCAGAAAATACATTGTCGGCTTTCAAAAGAGCTGTTGAGATCGGCTCAGATGGCATTGAGCTTGATGTGCAACTTTGCAAAGATGGGCATTTGGTTGTAATACATGATGAAAGGGTTGATAGAACTACTGATGGAATAGGATATGTCAAAGATTATACGCTAAGTGAACTAAAAAGATTAAGTGCAGGGATAAAGTTTGGTAAAAAATTTGCTGATGAAAAAATTCCTACGCTGCCTGAGGTTTTTGAACTTTTAAAAAATAAAGATGTTTTATTGAATATAGAGATAAAAAGCGGTATAATCTTGTACACTGGAATTGAAGAAAAATTAGTGAATTGTATATTTGATTACGATTTTGAGGATAGGGTGCTTATATCATCCTTCAATCATTACAGTGTTAAGACTGTGAAAGAGATTGAGCCAAGGCTAAATATAGGCCTTTTATATGAATGCGGTCTTGTGGAGCCATGGCATATAGCAAATAGAATGCATGCTTATTCACTTCATCCTTTTTACATTAATATAATACCTGAGGTTGTGAAGGGTTGCAAATCAAATAATGTTAAACTATTTCCTTGGACAGTTGATAGTGTAGAGTCAATGGAGAAAATGTTAAGATTTGGTGTTGATGGAATCATTACAAATGATCCACAACAGCTTCTAAATTTAAAGAAAAAGATAAATTAGTTTTTCATGACAGGAGGATACTAAATGAAGCCCAACAAGTGGATGAAAGATATGACATTTAAAGAAAAAGTAGAATACATATGGGATTATTATAAGATACACATAATTGTTGGTGTTGTTGTAATTGCGATAATAGCATCATTTGTCAATTCAATTATAAATAACAAAGATTATGTATTTGATTTTTCATTAATAGGCACGTCAATAAACTTTGATAAAGAGATGAGTTTCCAAAGTACTGTTACTAGGGAGTTGCTAGGTACAGATAAAGGCAAGAAACAAGCATTGGTTGAATTTTATATGTTAACAAAGGGTAGTGATGGAAAATATAAACTTGATCCAACATCTGTACAGAAACTTATGGTAAAAATATCTGCACAAGAAGTAAATATTATAGCCCTTGACAAAGACAATTTTAATGCATTAGCAAAACAGGGTGCATTTATGAATCTTGATCCTGTAAAAGAACTTGATTTAAGCGGTTTTAAAACAGAAAGGTTGCCTTCTTCAAAGGATGTTAAAGCAGGTACGTACGGAATTGATTTAAATAAGAAAAACAAGTATCTTGACGAGATAGGATATGATTACCACGACAAAGTTATAGCGATTGTGTCTAATTCACAGAATAAGGATTTATCAATTAAATTCCTTAAATGGATTCTTGATATGAAGTAGTTTTTCATGTATACTATGATTGTAATTTTCAAAACTTGCTTATGGTGAATTTTGACGAGGTGATAATGTGAAAGAAAAAATAAAGCTTCTAAAGGGAGATATAACAGAGCAAGAAGTTGATGCAATTGTAAATGCCGCAAATTCTGGACTTCTAGGTGGTGGTGGGGTTGATGGCGCTATACATAGAGCAGGTGGAAAAGTAATCGAAGAAGAGTGTAAAGAAATCAGAAATAGAGAAGGAGGATGTCCTACAGGAAAAGCAGTAATAACGCATGGCGGTAATCTAAAAGCAAGCTACGTAATACATGCGGTTGGTCCTATATGGAAAGATGGAAATAGTGACGAAGACAACTTATTAGCAAGTGCATACATAGAGAGTTTGAAGATAGCAGACAAGCATAATTTAAAGACAATAGCATTTCCGTCTATTAGCACTGGAGCATATGGTTTTCCAGTTGATAGAGCTGCAAAAATAGCCCTAAGGGCTGTATCAGATTATCTTGATAAAAGTGACATAAAAGAAGTGAGATTTGTATTATTTAGCGACCACGATTATGATGTTTATTCAAAGGCGTATGATGAATTATAGATAAACTAAAAAGCAGACCAAATATTGGCCTGCTGATAAATAAATTTTTATTATTTAACTATTTTCGTTAGGACAAGCCCTATCATTATTATTCCAACAATCAATCTGTAATAAGCAAAAGGTCTTAATGGATGGCTTTTAAGATACGAAAGAAACTTATCAACGACTATCAGTGCGACTATAAATGACATTATAAAACCTACTGCCAATGCTTCCCACTCTAACGCAGTCATTGTAGCTATTCCTTTATGAAGGGAGACGACTGTTGCACCAAGCATAGTTGGTATTGCCAGGAAGAAAGAAAATTCAGCAGCTGCTTTTACAGATAGACCGGCCATCATCCCTCCCATTATTGTGGAGGCAGATCTAGACATACCTGGGAAAAGCGACATGCACTGTGCAACACCAATCCAAAAAGATTTTTTGGTGCTTACTTTGTCCATATCATCAATTTTATAATTAGAAAAGGCATTTTCAACAATCAACATCATTATTGCGCCTATGATCAGTGCTATTGATACGGTAAATGATGAGAATAAGTGTTTGTCAATATAGTCATTCAGCAGCAACCCTAAGATTGCGGATGGTATAAAAGCGACGACAATCTTAAACCATAATCTAAATCCCCATTTGTTTGGAGCTAGATTTTTAAGAGAATCCCATATCTTTTCATTGTAATAATAGACGATAGCCAGAATAGCGCCAAGCTGTATGACTACTTCAAACATTGTGGCATATGCACCTTTAAAATTTAATAAGTCACCTACTATTATGAGGTGTCCTGTCGATGAAACAGGCAAAAATTCAGTTAAACCTTCCACAATACCAAGTATAAATGCTTTAACCAAAAGAATCATAAAATACCGACTCCTTACCATTAATATGTTAAACACTATTTAATTTTATATTATTATCAATTATAATTCAACACATTGTTGTATGTTCTAATCTTATTTTAATGTGATATAATAGGTGTATAAATATTTGTGAGGTGGTTTTGTGCTTTTGCCGGGATTTTTTTCATTTATAATTGGCATCATAATAATTGCATTTATAGTCTGGCTTTTTGGAAAATCAGTTAAAATATTATTTAAGTTTGTACTAAATTCAATAATAGGTTATGTTTTTCTCTTAATTTTCAATTTTTTTGGTTCTATTTTTGGGTTAACATTGCAGATTAATCTTATAAATGCTTTTATAGCAGGCGTCTTTGGAATACCAGGTATAATTGTTTTACTTGTTTTAAAGTATATATTTAAAATCGTCATATAAACCCTATTGGGTTTATTTTTTATGTCTAATATTGTTGCTTTAATATGGAATAATAATAGTAAATATGAATGGAGGTATTAAATATGGACATAAGAAGAATAGTGCTTGATAATTTAAAAAATCGTTCAAAGGATGAAATAAAAGGCTTTATACAGGATGCTGTAGATACTAAGGAAGAAAATGCAATTCCCGGTTTAGGCATAATATTTGAAGCGGCTTGGGAAAAAATGAACGATGCGGAGAAAAACAATATGATGGATTATGTCATGAGAGGAATATCATAAAAGGGTATCTTGAGATACCCTTTATTTATAATAGCAAAACTGTAGCAATATATCCGCAAATTAATCCGATGATTACAGGGAATAGATTTCTCTTTACAATTGAGTCGGGGTCAACTTTTATGATTGCTGTCACTGGTACTACGCTCCATGGGATTATTGTACCACCACCGACCCATATACAAGTGATTTCACCCAATGATGCTAGCAATGATGAATTGATATTAAGTGTGTGTGCAAAAGTTTTAGACAGTGCACCTACCAATGGCAGCCCTGAAAATCCTGAACCTGATAATCCTGTCAAAACTCCGACTAAAAGTTGCATTAAAGCTACAGTATATTTATTTAAAGGAATGTGCTTTGAAAGATATAATCCAAGGTCCATTAAATATCCTTTAGCTTCGGGACCAATTACTTGCTTGGCAGTTGTTAATTCTCCAAGAAAAAAGAAAGCACTTATAAGTATTATTGGAGCGAAAGTCCTGATGCCAGATAAAAAACCGCTTTTTAAATATTCTCTTACCTTATTTAAAAAATCTTTCTGCACTATCGATGATGCTAAAAGTATAATTACTGCAGAGCCACCAATAAGTGCTGTTGCTGCGTTTCCTCTTATTTTTAGAACGTACATTAAAAAAGTATCGACAGCAAAAAATATAACACTGACAATAGATATAATGTAACTTTCTTTATATATTTTCTTTTTACCTACATTGTTGTCAGCTTTATCGTTATTTTTTTTATTTTTAAGCTTTTTCATCGTGACAAAGTAAAAAATAATTATTGTAGCCAAAGATGTTACACCCCAAACAGGTAGACTGCTTAAAATCAACTTTGACGTGGGAATACCCAGCGTTTTAGCTGTTACAGACGGAACGCCTTGTATGAAAAAGTCTCCTGATAAGGCAGCGCCAAAGCCGAATATAGTTACTAGTGATGCAAAACTTAGTTCATCAAAACCGGACTTTAATACAGGACCGATCAAGACAGCGCCAATTAATCCTACGGCAGGTGACGGCCATAAGAAAAAAGATAAAAGCATCATCATTAAACCAATGATCCAAAACGATTTACTTGGCGTGTTCAGAAAACGCAAAAATGGCTTTGTTATAACTACATCAGCTCCGATATCATCAAGAGCCCTGGACATTGCTATTATTAGAGATATTATTAGTATTACTTGCCATAATTCTTTGCCTGATACAAATATAGCTGTATATAGTATTTCTACCGATTTTAATATATTTTTTGTCTGTGACATTGCTACAGCTAAAATGCCCAGTATGCACGGAAATATGATATCTTTGCGCAAAAGCATAAATATAAAAATAATAATAATTGAAATTAAGTACACAATATGCGTGCCAGTTATCCCAACCATTGTAACACCTCATTTTTAATTAGATTTTGCAGATTGTGATGTCTTTATACTTTTATTTTTTTACATATTTTGCATATTACTTGGAAAAATTATTATAGATGTGTTAAAATAATAATTAACGAGGAGGTAATCAAAATGAAACCAATGAAAATTAAGGATGGAGTAGTAAAACTTGGAGCTGTGCATTTTGAAAGGAGATTATTCGATTCACTTATTCCACTGCCTGCAGGGACAAGCTATAATGCATATCTTGTTGAAGGCAGTGAAAAGGTAGCATTGATAGATACTGTTGATCCAATGAAATTAGATGTATTAATGGAGCAGCTAAATGACGTTCCTAAGATTGACTATTTGGTATCAAATCACTCTGAGCAAGACCATTCGGGAAGTATTCCATTTGTCCTTGAAAAATATCCTGAGGCTAAAGTTATATGTACGCCAAAAGCGAAGACATTTTTGATGGATCTTTTACATATTCCTGAAGACAAGATAAATACAGTTGAGGACAATGAGAGAATATCACTGGGAGGCAAAACCCTTAGGTTTATTCACGCACCTTGGGTACATTGGCCTGAGACGATGTTTACATACCTTGAGGAAGATAGTATAATTTTTACATGTGATTTTCTGGGTTCACATCTAGCAACATCAGAGCTTTTTGCGGAAGATGAATGTCTTGTTTATAATTCTGCAAAAAGATATTATGCAGAAATAATGATGCCGTTTAGGAATTTCATAGAAAAGAATCTTGACAAGATCAAGAATTTAAAAATAGATTACATAGCACCTTCTCACGGACCGGTTTACAATAAGCCTCAATTTATATTTGATGCCTACAACAGCTGGGTATACGACGATCCGAAGAATATAGTCGTTATACCGTATATTACAATGCATGGCTCAGTAAAAGCCATGGTAGATTATTTGACTGCTGTGCTTTCACAAAAAGGTGTAGTAGTAAAGCCGTTTGATTTAACAGTTACAGATTTAGGAGAACTTGCTATGTCTTTAGTTGACGCTGCAACGATCGTTGTAGGGACGCCAACGGTTTTAGCTGGAGCACATCCACAAGTCATTTATGCGACATACCTTGCGAACGCCTTGAAGCCAAAAACCAAATTTTTATCAATTATTGGGTCCTACAGTTGGGGAGGAAAAGCTGTCGATCAACTGTCCAGCATGATCACAAATTTAAAAGTTGAAGTGATACCTCCAGTATTTATAAAAGGCCTACCTAAAGAGGCAGATTTTAAACTGCTAGACGAATTAGCAGATACTATAGTTAAAAAGCATAAAGAAATGAACATTAAATAAGAGCGTTACTGCTCTTATTTAATGTTCAGAAATAATCTTTGAAAAGAGGTTATAAGATGCACTATAGGGACATACAAGACTTTATGCAAGCTTTAGAGAAAAGGGGACTTTTGAAAAGGATTAAAACTGAAGTCGATCCTAACTTGGAAATCACAGAGATTGTAGATAGAGTAGTTAAAAGCAATGGACCTGCTCTCTTATTTGAGAATGTTAAAAATTCATCATACCCTGTTCTTATAAATATATTTGGTAGTTACGAGAGGCTTAATATGGCATTGGGAATTGCAAATACAGACGACATAGCCAATATAATACATGACATAATCGATATGTCAAAGTACATAGGACTTGTAAATAAAATCAAATCAATACCAAAATTTTCCAGACTTCTTAAGGCATTTCCGAGAAAGGTGAAGGACGCTCCATGTCAAGAAGTAGTTGAAGAACCTGATCTTGATAAACTGCCTATTTTGAAATGCTGGCCAAAAGATGGAGGCCGTTTTATAACGTTGCCTCTTGTCATAACAAAGGATCCTGAGACTAACATGCAGAATATGGGGATGTATAGGATGCAGGTATTTGACAAAAAAACAACCGGCATGCACTGGCATATACACAAAGATGGGCGAGAGATATATCTTAAATATAAGAAAATGGGAGGAAAAATGCCGGTTTCAGTCGCAATCGGTTCTGATCCGGCGACGATTTATTCGGCTACAGCGCCATTGCCTAAGGAAATTGATGAAATGCTGTTTTCGGGCTTTATAAGAAATAGTCCTGTTGATATTGTTAAATGTAAGACAAACGACTTGTATGTTCCGGCTAATTCGGAATTTGTCCTTGAAGGTTATGTAGATGTAGATGAAATGAGGGAGGAAGGACCATTTGGCGATCACACAGGGTATTATTCCTTGAAGGATTTATATCCGGTATTTCATGTAGAGTGCATTACACGCAAGAAAAATCCAGTGTATCCTGCTACTGTTGTTGGAAAACCCCCAATGGAAGATTGCTATATTGGGAAGGCTACTGAGAGGATTTTTCTACCATTTATTAAAATGATTTGTCCAGAAGTAATCGATATAGATTTTCCTCTGGAGGGTGTATTTCATAATTGCTTGATAGTATCTATAAATAAAGAATACCCGGGACAGGCGAAAAAAGTAATGAATGCATTATGGGGAATGGGGCAGATGATGTACACAAAATTGATAATAGTCGTCGATAAAAATGTAAATCCTCACGATTATTCAACTGTTGCATGGAAGGTTTTTAATAATATTGATGCTGCAAGAGATATAGTTATTACTGAGGGGCCTCTTGATGCACTCGACCATGCGTCGCCACTGCCGCTTTACGGTCATAAGTTAGGAATTGATGCGACAAAGAAGTGGAAATCAGAAGGGCACAATCGAGATTGGCCAGATGATATAGAGATGACAAAAGAAATAAAAGAATTGGTTGATAGGAGGTGGAATGAATATGGTATTTAAAAAGATAAAGCAGTACGCAGATCTTGTCATGTTTTCCCATACTCTCTTTTCCATGCCTTTTGCTATGGTTTCAATGTTATGGGCTGCTAATGGTTTGCCGAAGATGAGGGTATTTTTTTGGATAATCATTGCACTTATTGGTGCTAGAACCGGAGCAAATGCGTTAAATAGACTTGTTGATAAGGATATAGATGCTAAAAATCCTAGAACGGCAGGAAGGCATTTGCCATTAGGATTAGTTAAAAGCTCTGAGGTTCTTTTGATTGTGGTATTTAGCTTTGCTCTGTTAGTGTTGGCAGCTTATGAGCTAAATCCACTGTGTCTTAAGTTATCGCCATTGGCTCTGTTTTTATTTATCATATATTCATACACAAAGCGATTTACATGGGCCTGCCATATAATACTAGGAATAGCTTGTGGAGGTGCACCTGTTGGAGCCTGGATCGCAGTTACAGGTAAAATAGGCTGGCCTTCATTAGTTTTAGGCGCAGTTGTTACGCTTTGGGTGGCAGGTTTTGATATAATATACGGTACACAAGATTACGACTTTGATAAAAACAACGGTTTGTTTTCTATACCTGTTAAATTTGGTATTAAAAATGCACTTCTCATATCGACATTTTTTCATGTAATAGCATTACTGCTTCTTTTATATTTATATTTTTATATGAAAATGGGTTGGCTGTATTTGATGGGTCTGATAATAATAGGGTATTTATTGTATAAAGAACATTCTATAGTTAAACCTGACAATTTAAAGCACGTTACAATAGCGTCGTATGACATTAATCAAATCGTTAGCGTTTTGTTTTTTATTTTTACAACGTTAGATTCATTTTTAGTGAGGTGATCTTTTGAGAGAGTATATAATTTCAATAACCGGTGCCAGCGGAAGCATCCTAGGTTTGAGATTAATTGAAGAGCTTCTAAAAAGCGACTGCAAAGTGCATTTTTTGATAAGTAAAAACGGATGCAACGTCATGAAATATGAGACAGGGCTTACTTTTGATGATGCAGTGCAGCACTTTAAAAAAATTAGTGAGAAAATTAACATCTACGATGTAGATGATATGTTTGCACCTATAGCAAGCGGATCATATAAATTAGATGGAATGGTCATAATTCCATGTTCTATGGGCACTCTTTCAAGCATTGCATGTGGCATTTCAAGCAATCTTATACATAGAGCAGCAGATGTATGCTTAAAAGAAAAAAGAAAATTGATAATTGTGCCGCGAGAAACTCCATTTAATCTAATACACTTAAAAAATATGGCTGCATTAAGCAAAATGGGGGCAAATATTCTTCCGGCGGTGATGACATTTTATAATAAACCTACATCTATAGATGATATGATAAACTTCATAGTTGGAAGAGTTCTTGATGTATTAGGAATAGAAAATAATTTATTTAATCGCTGGATTTAAAAATTTATTTTTAAATAGTTTAATAATTGGGATATAAAAATTTAAAGAAAGGGATGCATATTTATGAAAAAAATAGTTTCTGTTATGCTTTTAATAATCATGATATTTACAATAAGTTCTTGCAGCTCTAAAAAAGAGGCAAGCAGTACAAAATTGCAAACTTTAAATATTGGCATACTCCAAGATACGGATTCAATTCCAGTTTTAATAGCGAAAGAACAAGGGTATTTCAAGGATGAGAATTTGGACGTCAATATAGAGCAGTTTAAAAGCGCGCAAGAGAGGGATAGTGCGCTTCAAAGCGGAAAAATTGACGGTGCAATATCTGATATAATGGCTGCGGCGTTTGCGAATGATGGTGGATTTAATGTCAAGATTACATCATTGACAAATGGTACGTATGATTTGCTTGTTAATAAGGATGAAAATATTAATAACCTTCAGGATTTAAAAGGGAAAAGTATCGCTATATCTAAAAATACTTTGATAGAGTATGTGACAGACATGATTTTAAAAAAGGCTGGACTGACAGATAAAGATGTGAATAAAGTATCTATACCACAAATGCCTACGAGGTTGGAAATGCTTCAAAATGGAAAAGTAGATGCAGCCACACTTCCTAATGCACTTGCGACAGTAGCCATGATGAATGGCTCTAAGATGCTTGATAATTCCCATAATCTTGGCATAAACCCAGGTGTGCTGCTTTTTACAAGCAGTGCCATAGACTCAAAAAAAAGCGAGATAAAAGCTTTTTATATCGCTTATAACAAGGCAGTCGATTTTTTAAACAAAGAGCCTAAGTCGGCTTATATAGATAAAGTAATTGAAGATGGAGGGTTTCCAAAACAGATAGAAGATACTTTAAAATTGCCTGTTTATCAAAAGGCAACGCCGCCTGATAAAAAAGATTTTGATGATGTTATAAAGTGGCTTACAGATAAAGGGCTTATAAAGCATAATTACAGCTATAACGATTTGGTTATAAGCGTATTTGTTAAATAATATTTTGATTTAATGGATAGGAGAAATGACAAATGGTAAAAGTTGAAGGGTTGACAGTGCGGTACAAGACTGATGATGGTTATTTTACAGCTCTAGAGAATATAAATTTAAATGTTGATGACGGGGACGTTTTGGCATTGGTTGGTCCATCAGGCTGCGGAAAGTCAACCCTTATGCATGTTTTGTCAGGCATAATTAATACATATGATGGCAAAGTTACTATCAATGGAGAAGGAATTAATACAAAAAAGCATAGAATAGGGTTAGTACTGCAGGATTATGGATTGCTTCCTTGGAAAAATGTATATGAAAATGCTGTATTAGGGCTTAAGATAAAGTGTAAGTTGGATAGTGACGATAGAGATTATGCTTTATTTATTTTAGACAAATTAGGATTAAAAGAGTTTATTAGAAGATATCCACAAAAATTAAGCGGCGGACAGAGGCAGAGAGTCGCAATAGCTAGAGCGCTTATTTTAAAACCAGATATTTTACTTATGGATGAGCCATTTTCTGCCCTTGATGAAATAACTAGAGAAGAGATGCAAGAACTTTTTATAGAGATTCAAAAAGAATACAATGTTTCAACTGTCTTTGTTACGCATAGTATAGAAGAAGCTGTTTATATTGGTAAAAAGATTGCTATAATGTCTAAATCACCCGGCACAATAAAACAAATTATTCATAATGAAACGTATGGTTTGAAAGATAAAAGGCTTTGCAGAGAATTTTACGATTTGACGATAAAAATCAGAAAAGATATTAAAGAGGAATGGTCAACTTGAAATTGGGTAGAAAAGCTTTTGAATACTTTTATGCTTTACTTATAATATTTTTATTATGGTATATGATATCGCAAATAGTGAATATCAATTTAATTCCTTCTCCTATACTAGTCCTAGAAAATTTATCAAAAACATTTAAAAGTAAAATAATGATTCATGTGGAGTACAGCTTATTTAGAATTTTGATGGGCATTGCATTATCTTTAATAGTTGGGGTTCCTACTGGCATTGTAATGGGATACTTTAGTAGAATAGACAAATTGTTATCGCCAATTGTATATTTAATTTATCCTATACCTAAAATTGCTCTTCTTCCAGTTGTCATGCTTATATTTGGTCTTGGGGAAATGTCAAAAATTTTTATGATTGCAGTCATTGTAGTATTTCAAGTTATTGTTTCGCTGAGAGATGCTGTTAAGGGTATACCTGAAAACATGTATTACTCTATATATTCTTTAGGTGGCTCATTGTTTCAACTTTTAAGAGAAGTTATAATTCCGGCGTCTTTAATAAACATCTTGACTTCTATAAGGGTGGCTTTGGGAACAGCGATATCTGTGCTGTTTTTTACAGAAACATTTGGGACAGAGTACGGTATTGGTTACTTTATAATGGACTCATGGATGAGGGTAAATTACTTAGACATGTATTCAGGTATAATAGTTTTAAGTCTAATGGGAATTGTCCTATTTTCAATAATCGATTTTTTAGAATTTATTTTTTACAGATGGTAAAAAATTTATCAAATGATAAACTTTTTAGGGAATATCTTTATTTAAAGATGTATAGAATATCCTGTGAGGTGATTTCATGATTAATTTAAACGGACAAAATACTATAGCTCCGGGGATCATAAGTGCGTTTGCAACTTATGAAGGAGATACAGCATTGAAGAAATCACAGGACACAATGAATGTTTATGTCAATGGAGATTTCATTGGAGACAAAGTGCTTATTGCGCAGGGAGACGGCGGATTAAATGCAGTAAAAGATTATCTTTTAAACAAAGGATTTTCTGATTTTAAATATAAAGTAGATGGCAACAATATAATTATAAACGCTGGCGATGATATTTGCGATGAAATAAAAGATCATTTAAAAGTATATTTAAATATCAGGTAGGGAGCTTAGCAAGGCTCCTCTTTTTTTAAATGGGTTTTTGTTTTTTTAATAAAATTTTGGAGAATCTATTATCATGAAGCTTACTTCTTGCTTTTACAAATTGTGATTTTTTTATTTTGTTTAAATCACATGCTAAAAGTAGTATAATAATAATCAAGAAAAGATATATCAATAGAAAGTGATTATTAAAAAAGGTTTTGCAAAAAACATATTTCTGTTGAGAAATATATTTTAAAAATTTTTGTTTATGAGTTATTATAGTGTATAGAAATAGTTTATGCTTAAGGCATGGAATGGAAGAAGGTGGTACTATGGTAGTTATGGATGTATCCAGCATAATGGTTATATTTGGTGGCACAGGCGATCTAACACATAGGAAGTTGATGCCTGCTCTTTATAATTTGCTTTATGAAAAGAACCTTCCTGAGAATTTTTGCATAGTCTCAGTTGGCCGTCGTGACAAGACTGATGATTTGTATCGAAACGAAGTTTATGAATCAATAAAAAAGTATTCGAGAATAAAGCTGGATGAAGAACTTTGGAAAATTCTGAGAAACAAGATATACTATCAAAAGTTTGATTTTCACGATGACGATGGGTATACGAGATTAAAGGGATTTTTAAATGAGCTTGATGAAAATTATAATACAGATGGAAATAGAATATTTTACTTAGCAGTTGCTCCGGAGTATTTTGAGCTTATTGTTGAAAAACTGTATGAACATGGGATGGTAGAAAATAGTAAATCATGGCAAAGGGTGATGATAGAGAAGCCGTTTGGAAGGGATCTTAATTCTGCAGTATACTTAAATAAGAAGATAACTGATGTATTTAGTGAGAAAAATACATATCGCATAGACCATTATCTTGGCAAAGAAATGCTCCAAAATATAATGGTGATTAGATTTGCCAATGTTTTTTTTGAAACAGTTTGGAACAACAAATACATAGACAATGTTCAGATATCGTCAAGTGAAACGGTTGGTGTTGAAAATAGAGGCGGTTATTATGAAAAGGCCGGCGCACTGAGAGATATGATACAGAACCACATGTTACAGCTTCTGACGCTGACTGCTATGGAGCCGCCTGTTGATCTTACTACTGATTCAATTCATGATGAAAAAGTAAAGGTATTAAAATCATTGCAAGAATTAACGCCGGAGCTTGTTTTAAAAAATGCTGTAAGAGGACAATACGAAGGGTACAGATTTGAAGATAGAGTATCACCTGATTCTGATACTGAGACATTTGCCGCATTAAAAGTGTTTGTCGATAATTTTAGATGGGCTGGTGTTCCGTTTTATATTAGAACAGGCAAAAAGCTTCCAGTAAAATCAACTGAGATAATAATACAATTCAAGCCTTTACCTGGCATATTGTATTTTAAAGAATATGGAGAGCTTATGCCAAATTTATTAGTAATAAAGATACAGCCGGAAGAAGGAGTATTTTTGCAGTTTAATGCAAAAAAACCAGGAACATTAAATAAGTTAATACCTGTAAAGATGGACTTTTGTCAAAACTGTCAAGTAGGCATGAATTCACCTGAGGCATATGAGAGACTTATTTACGATGCCCTAAGAGGTGATTCAACACTTTTTACTAGATGGGATGAAGTTGAATATTCATGGAAGTATGTTGATAAGATAGCGGAGGTTTGGAGAAATGAAAAACCAGACTTTCCTAACTACAAACCAGGGACTTGGGGCCCTACGGATGCTGACAATTTATTGTTAAAAGATAATTTTAAATGGTGGAATATAGGAGGTTTTTACGATGAAAATTTATGATATATCAATGAATGTTAATAAAGATATGCCGGTTTATAAGAACAAGCCAGAGAAAAAACCTGAATTAACTGTGACAAGTGATTTTCCAAATGACAGTGTTCATGAGTCAAGGATAAGCATGGATATGCATACAGGTACGCATTTTGATGCACCTCTTCACATGATACAAGGGGGAGATACGATTGACCATTTTGACTTAACAAAAGCTGTTTCAAAATGTAAAGTTCTTGATTTTACCAACGTAGATGATAAGATAACCGCAGAAGATTTAAAAAATAAAGATATAGAAAGTGGTGAATTCGTCCTATTAAAAACGAAAAATTCATACGATGACAGTTTTAATTTTAGCTTTGTCTATCTCGATTCAAGCGGTGCAGAGTATTTGAAAGAAAAGAATGTAATAGGAGTGGGAACAGATGGGCTTGGTATAGAAAGAGCACAGCCCAACCATGAGACCCATAAGACATTGCTAGGAAATGGGATAACTATAATTGAAGGGTTAAGATTAAAAGATGTTGATGAAGGTGAATATACATTGATAGCTGCACCGTTAAAAATAGATGGTGCTGAAGCTGCTCCTGCCAGAGCATTGTTAATTGAGGAAGATAAAAAATGAAGTTGAACATGTACAATATAGGAAATTGCATAATTGGCGATTCTGAAGTCGATATAGACGATGTACATGAAATATTAGGCTTATTGATTGAAAAGTACGGAGAAGATACTATGGCAGAATTTATTAAAAACTATGAAGATGGCCAAAATCTTTCAGATGCTTTTAAAAATGCTTTATCCAGTAAGAATATGATGACGAAGTTGAAAATTAATAAAAGTATTTAATCTGGAGGTTAATCATGGATAAGAGGTTAAAAGATAGAAAAGAAATAGATGATAAATACAAATGGAGACTTGAAGATATATATGAAAGCGATAAAGAGTGGAACGAAGATTTTGATAAAGCAAAAAGATTAATAGGCGAGCTGTCAAATTTTAGAGGAAAGATAAAAGACGAAAAATCTCTTTTAGATGTGATTAAATTAAATGAGGAACTCAGCATGATAACCGAGAGGCTGTTTGTTTTTGCAAGAATGAAGAGGGATGAGGATAACAGTAACGGTAAATATCAGGCATTAGCTGATAAAGCCATGAGGCTTAATATAGAATCCTCCAGTGCTGCTTCATTCATCGTGCCTGAGATTTTATCAATGGATGAGGAGATTATTAGAGGCTGTATAGAAAACAATAAGGACTTTGAGGATTACCGGCACTTCCTTGAAGATCTTTTAAGGTATAAGCCACATACCCTTACAGAAAGAGAAGAGATGATTTTGGCGGAAAGTGCTGTTATGGCACAGGCTCCGGGAAATATATTTAAAATGTTGGATAATGCTGATATAAGATTTCCTGCGATAGAAAATGAAGATGGCGATTATGTAGAGCTAACTCATGGTAATTTTATAAAGTTTATGAGCAGCAGTGATAGAAACGTAAGGGAAAGGGCGTTTCAGTCACTGTACGGTGTATATAAAAGTTTCGTTAATACATATGCATCAACGACAGATTCAAATGTAAAAAAGGATATTTTTTATTCGAAAATGAGAAATTATAAGACTTCTTTGGAAGCTTCGCTTTTTGATGACAATGTACCTGTTGATGTATATAATAATTTGATAGATGCGATTCATGAAAGAATCGATTTACTTCACAGATATGTTTCTCTTAGAAAAAGAATGTTGAATCTTGATGAGCTACACATGTACGATCTGTATGTGCCACTTGTAAAAGATTATGATAAGGAGTACGATTATGAAGAAGCCAAGGATATTGTCCTTAAAGGTTTGGAGCCATTGGGTGATGAGTACATCGATATATTAAAAGAAGGTTTTAACAATCATTGGATAGATGTTTATGAAAACAGAGGCAAGACATCTGGAGCATATTCATGGGGGACATATGGTGTGCATCCGTACGTGCTACTCAATTTTCAGGGGAAGCTGGATGATGTTTTTACTATTGCGCATGAGATGGGACATTCATTGCATACTTATTATTCTGACAAAGCTCAGAAATACATTAACTCTCAGTATAAGATATTTGTTGCGGAAGTGGCCTCAACATGCAATGAAGCGATCTTGATAGACTATTTGATAAAAAATGCAAAAGATAAGAATGAAAAACTCTATTTATTAAATCACTACTTAGAGCAATTTAAAGGAACAATCTACAGACAAGTTATGTTTGCAGAATTTGAAAAATTTACACATGAAGAAGTAGAAAAAGGGGAATCATTGACACCTGAAAAATTGTGCAAGAAATATCATGAACTTAATAAATTTTATTACGGCAATGACATAGTAATAGATGATGAGATTGATTACGAGTGGGAAAGGATACCACATTTTTACACAAGTTTTTATGTGTACAAGTACGCAACTGGATTTTCTGCAGCAACTGCTTTATCGCAGATGATTTTAAATGAAGGCGATGTAGCAGTAGAAAAGTATAAGGAATTTTTGAAAAGCGGCGGTTCTGATTACCCCCTCAATATTCTAAAAAAAGCTGGCGTCGACCTTACGACAAAGAAGCCTATCTTAGATGCTTTGGATGTATTTGAATCAATACTGGATGAAATAGATGGCTTATTAGACAGGTGATGAATTTGAGAGAATACAGCGTGTTTGATATTATGGGGCCTATAATGATAGGACCAAGCAGTTCTCATACGGCAGGTGCTGCTCGCATAGCGAAGATCGCCAGGCAAATAGCTGGAGACGATATAAAAGATGTCCAGTTTATACTTTACGATTCCTTTGCAAGTACTTACAAGGGGCACGGTACAGATAAAGCGCTTGTTGCAGGTATTTTAGGCCTTGATCCAGATGACGAGAGACTGCCTCATTCTTTTGAACTTGCAAAAGAGCAGAATATATCTGTCTCATTTATAAAAAGCGATAAAGATGCACAGCATCCTAATACAGTTAGAATAATTATAAAGGATAAATCTGGTGATGTAACTGATATTTTGGGTTCATCAATAGGTGGTGGCAATGTCGTATTAAAGGAAATCAACGGGATGAATGTTGAATTTACAGGAGAATATGAGACTCTGATTACAAAGCATATTGATAAGCCGGGAATTATTGCAATGGTAACAAAAGTTCTCGCAGAATATAAGATAAATATTGCTTTCATGAGAGTTTATAGACAGTTAAGAGGTGACAATGCCATTATGGTAATAGAATCTGATCAAGTCATACCTGAGGATGTACGTATTAGCATAGAGAACATAAATGGCATTGAAAGAGCCATTGTTATAAACAGTATAAAAAATACATACTGAGGTGAAGATCTTGTACCAATTTAATAGTGGATTTGAATTGCTTGAGCTTACAAAAAAATACGATATGCCTATATCTGAGATTGTGATAAACTATGAACATGAGATGACAGGCGATGACAGAGAGCTAATTATTAACAAAATGGCAGCAAATTTAGATGTCATGAGAAAATCAATCGAAAAAGGTTTAAAAGATGATATCAAGTCAGTAGGTGGATTTATCGGCGGTGATGCAAAGAAACTTTATGATAAGATTATCAATAATTTTACAATAAGCGGCGAGACAGTTTCAAAGGCTGTTGCATCTGCAATTGCAGTTTCTGAAGTAAATGCATCAATGGGCAAAATAGTAGCTGCACCTACTGCTGGCTCAAGTGGCGTAATACCGGGATCGCTTATAACAATCGCCAGAAAATTCGGAAAAAGTAATGATGAATTGATACGAGCGTTATTTACATCATCAGGCATTGGAATAATAATTGCCAAGAATTCAACATTGTCAGGTGCAGAAGGCGGTTGCCAAGCAGAGGTTGGTTCGGCATCTGCAATGGCAGCAGCTGCTTTAGTTGAATTAATGGGTGGCTCTCCTGAACAGTCACTTTATGCAGCATCTTTTGCAATTATGAATCTTTTGGGACTAGTATGTGATCCTGTCGCAGGTTTGGTTGAAGTTCCGTGTGTGACGCGAAATGCTGTTGGTACCGCTAATGCGCTGATATGTGCTGATTTAGCATTATCCGGTATAAAAAGTATTATTCCATTTGATGATGTGATAAGCGCTATGGATAATATTGGGAAAATGATGCCTTGCGCATTGAAAGAGACGGCAGAAGGCGGACTTGCTAAGACAACAACAGGCATAAAATTTAAAATGAATTTTTCAGGAGATTAATTTATAGGGCTTTACGGTGAAGACCGTAAAGCCTTTTTCCATAAAGACCGATTATTTAACCGGTAATTACCTCGAAAAGAGGTTGAAACTGTTTAAATTTATTTAATTTTCTATTATAATATATGCATATATTATGATATTGATACAAACCAAAGGAGATGAAAAAATGGAAATTGTAAATGTTGATTTAAAGGATTATTCATATCCCATATACATATCAAATGGGATTTTGAAAGATATCGGAGTATATTTAAAAAAGCATTTGAGAAGCAATAGGGTATTGATTATAACTGATTCAAATGTTTCTGAGTTGTATCTTACTCGGCTTGAAAATTCTTTGTTGAATAATGGCTTTATGGTACATCATTCTATTATAAAAGCTGGAGAAGAAAGCAAAAACTTGGATACAGTAAAACATCTATTAGAAGAATGTTTTAAATTTGGTTTATTGAGAGACAGCGCAATTGTAGCATTAGGTGGTGGAGTAGTAGGGGATATAGCAGGACTTGTATCAGCATTGTTTATGAGAGGAATAGATTTTATACAAGTTCCAACTACATTGCTGGCACAGGTGGACAGCAGCGTTGGTGGTAAAGTTGGAGTAAATTTAAAAGAAGGGAAAAATATGGCTGGTGCTTTTTATCAGCCAAAGGCTGTTTTTGTAGATACAGATGTATTGAAAAGTTTAGATAAAAGGGAAATCAGAGGTGGCATATCTGAGATAATCAAATATGGAATAATTAAAGATGCATCTTTATTTAATTTTATTGAAAGCAATATAAAAGAAATATTAGATCTAGACGATGAGAAAGTAAGACATCTTATTAAAAGGTCGTGTGAAATAAAAAGCGATGTTGTATCAAAAGATGAAAAAGAAAGCAGTATAAGAGCTGTTTTAAATTATGGACATACGATAGGACACGCTATAGAATCGCTTACGAAGTATAAAAAATACATACATGGTGAAGCCGTTGCAATTGGAATGTATTACGCTGCAAAAATTGCACTAAATAGAAAGTACATTGATATAGATTATTTATCTCGAATCAGATCACTTTTAGTTGCATCAGAGCTTCCTGTGGATTATGAAAATCTGGACAAATATGAAATATTAGAAGGCATAAAGCACGACAAAAAGAATCGGGAAGGTAAAATAAAATTTGTATTACCGGTCGGTCATGGAGATGCAGATATTTTCGATGTATCAGAAGAAGAAATATTGAGGGTTTTAAAATGAAGAGATTTTTACATCTCTTCATTTTTTGTCTTCAAAAAGTTTTAAATATCATCTGTTTTTTCTTTAAAATTATTTAATAAAAATTAAAAATTTTAGACTTTAATTATTTTATGATAAAGTGCTATAATATATTATTAGTACCAGCTACTAATTATTTAAATGGAGATGATATTGTGATTGAAATGACTATTGGTCAATATCTTGACTATATTTCAGAAAAATATCCAAACCATGACGCTCTTATTATATCAGGTAAAGTGAGATATACCTACAAAGATTTAAAATTTATGGCTAATAAATTGGCAAAAGGTTTATTAAACATAGGTATTAAAAAAGGAGATCACATAGCTATATGGGCTTCTAATGTTCCAGAATGGGTAATAACGCTTTTTGCTACTGCAAAGATTGGTTGTCCTATTGTTCCAATGAATACAGAATACAGAGAAAATGAATTGCAATATGTTTTAAAGCAGTCCGATGCTAAAGCTTTAATATTGATTGACGGGTATAAAGAATTAGACTATGTTAGAACAATATACAATCTCATTCCAAGTTTGCAAAAAACTGGTAAAGAAAACTTACATTCAAATGAGTTTCCAAATCTTAAATATGTTATTAATGTAGGAGAAAAAGTATACTCTGGAATGTACAATTTTAATGAGATACTAATGATGGGTGAACAATATGATGATGATATAGTATACGAAATACAAAATTCTTTAAAACCAGATGAAGTAATTGATATTCAATATACATCAGGAACAACAGACTTTCCAAAAGGTGCCATGCTTACACACTATGGGCTTTTAAACAATGGGGACGCCATAGCGACTCGAATGAAATTTACAGAAAATGATAAACTTTGCATTACGGTACCGCTTTTTCACTGCTTCGGATATACGCTTTCAGTTATGGCATGCCTATCAAAAGGTGCTACAATGGTATTAGTAGATCACTTTAATCCTGTTAAAGTTATGGAGGCTATTGATAAAGAAAAATGTACTGCATTTAATGGTGTTCCTACTATGTTTATAACTATGCTTAATCATCAAGACTTTGATAAATTTGATTTTTCTACTTTAAGGACAGGCATAATGGCAGGTTCAGTATGTCCTAAGAAAGTGATGGAAGCAGTAGTCGATAAAATGAATATGAGAGAGATAACAAGTGTCTATGGACTTACCGAGGCATCTCCTGGTATTACGCAGACTAGTGTTGATGATTCTTTAGAAGATAGGGTTTCAACTGTTGGATATGTCTTTCCTGGAGTAGATATAAAAATTGTAGATCCTAAGACATTAAAAGAAGTTCCAATAGGCTCAGAAGGAGAAATAATGGCTAGAGGCTATAATGTAATGAAAGGGTATTACAAGATGAAAGAAGAAACAGAAAAAGCCATAGAAAAAGACGGATGGCTTCATACGGGAGATATCGGTAAGCTTGATGACAGGGGGTATTTAAAAATTACAGGCAGATTAAAAGACATGATAATAAGAGGCGGTGAAAATATTTCACCTACAGAAATAGAGGAATGTTTATATCATCATCCAGGTGTAAAAGATGTTCAAATTGTTGGAGTTCCTGATGAAAAATATGGAGAAGAAATCATGGCTTATATAATACCAAAAGAAGGGTATTGCATTGAAGCTGAAGATATCAGGGAATATGCTAGAAAGAAGCTGGCTAGATTTAAGGTGCCTAAGTACGTCAAGATAATCGACGAGTTTCCAAAAACAGCAAGCGGCAAGATTCAAAAATACCGCTTAAGAGAAATGGCTATGGCTGAGCTAAATTTTTCTTGACTTCACTAAAACAAAGTATTAAAATATCAGAAAAAGCTTAAGGGGGTGTCAAATGAATATATACTATCTTGGACCTAGAGGCACTTTTTCTGAGCAAGCTCTTCTTAATTATCTTAAACAAAAGGATGGATATTGTGTAGAAGAATTAAAGACAATACCCGACATTGTTACAAGGTTGAGAGCAAACAAAGGCGATGAAGGATTAGTCCCTGTAGAAAACTCCATAGAAGGCACTGTGAATGTAACACTAGATATGATGATAAACGATGCGGAAGGGCTCAAAATAAAGGAAGAAATAGTCATACCAATTTCTCATTGTCTTATTGCAGATGAGATAATTGATTTTGAGGATATAAAAACAATTATTTCTCATCCGCAAGCATTGGCACAATGCAGAGAATATATAAGAAAAAATTTGCCAAATGCTACAGTTGTAAACGCTGATAGCACAGCAAAAGCGGTCGAAGAAATAAAAAATAGAGATGATGCTGCAGCCATAGGTAATGCAAGGGCAGCAGAAATATATGATGCAAAGATAATTGATAGAGACATACAGGATGTAAAAAATAATTTTACGAGATTTATCGTGCTTGCTCATGAGGATTCTCAATATACTGGCTGTGATAAGACAACTTTAGTATTTTCTGTTCCCAATGAGCCAGGCAGTCTTTATAATATACTTGGAGTTTTTGCCGATGAAAATATAAACATGACTAAAATCGAGTCAAGACCTTCAAGAAAAAAAATAGGTGAATATGTGTTTTGGGTTGACATTGAAGGTCATAGATGCGATAATCGTATTATTAAAGCATTAGAAGTTTTGAAAGGTAAAACGGAATTTTTAAAGGTTTTAGGGTCATATCCTAAATACAAGTAAAACGGTAGAACGGAGGATTATTGTATGGTAATTGTAATGAAGCCAAATGCTACACAAAAACAAATTTCTGATGTATCAAATCTTTTATTGTCCCTCGATTTAAAACCACATATATCAAGAGGAGAAGAGCGGGTTGTAATAGGTGTAATTGGAGACAAGAAAAAGCTTAAAGAAAAAAATGTTGAGCTAATGGAAGGCGTAGAAAAAGTTATACCTATAGTAGAATCATATAAACTTGCAAGTCGGACATTTAATCCTGTGTCAACAATTGTGGATGTCAATGGTGTATCAATAGGTGGTAAAAATATAGTTATTATGGCTGGTCCATGTGCTGTAGAGAGCAAAGAACAGCTTTTTGAAAGCGCTGAAGCAGTTAAGAAATTCGGTGCTAAATTTTTACGCGGTGGTGCATATAAACCTCGCACGTCTCCATATTCCTTTCAAGGTCTTGAAAAAGAAGGACTAGAAATGCTTTATGAAGCAAAAAAATACACTGGACTTAAAATTGTGACAGAGGTAATGGATATCCATTCGATAGAAATTGTTTCTAAATATGCAGATGTATTGCAGATTGGAGCAAGGAACATGCAAAATTTTTCACTGCTTAAAGAAATTGGAAGGTCCAACATGCCTGTTCTTTTAAAAAGAGGCATTGCCGCAACAATAGAAGAGTGGCTTAACGCGGCTGAATACATTTTAAGTGAAGGCAACAAAAATGTGATACTTTGTGAAAGAGGCATAAGGACTTTTGAGCAATATACGAGAAATACTTTAGATTTAAGCGCAGTGCCTGTCATTAAAAAATTAAGTCATCTACCCATAATAGTAGATCCAAGTCATGGAACTGGCAAATCATTTTTAGTCAGCCCAATGGCAAAAGCTGCAATAGCTGCTGGTGCTGACGGCCTTATCATTGAAGTTCATCCAGATCCTAAAAATGCATTGTCTGATGGTGCTCAGTCTTTGACTCCAAAGGAATTTGAGGCCTTAACGAAAGAAATATCAAAAGTAGCAAATGCTGTAGGGCGTGATTTTATATGATTGAAAAGGTAGCAGTTGTAGGTCTGGGACTTATTGGCGGTTCTTTGGCAAAAGCTATAAAAAAATACACAGACTTAAGAATAATAGGTGTCGATGTAAGAGATGATTATATAAACGAAGCACAAGGCAGAGGCATAATTGATGAAAGCTTTAAAAAGATCGAGGCACCATTAGATGCTGATGTCGTGTTTATATGTACACCTGTCGGAGCGGTTATAAGTTGCATTGAAGAAATGCTGCCGTATTTAAAAGATGGCTGTATAATAACTGATGTTGGAAGTACAAAAAGAACAATAATGAATGCCATAAATGAGATAATACCTGAAAACATGGTTTTTATCGGCGGACATCCAATGACAGGTTCTGAGAAGTTCGGCTTTTTCGCAAGCAATTCTGAACTTTTTAATGGAAATAATTATTTTATCGTTCCAGGTAAAAATACACCAGTAGAAATTGTCGATGTATTTATAAATGAGATCATCAAAAAATTAGGAGCTAAACCCATATTAATAGACAGCGATTCCCATGATAAGATAGTTGGCATTGTGAGCCATGTTCCACACATACTGTCGGCTACCTTGACTAATTTTGTCTACAAGGAAGATGCTGATTCTATAAAGTTTGCTGCTGGTGGCTTTAAAGATACTACAAGGATCTCCATGTCTCAAACAGAGATGTGGAAAGACATAATTTTAAACAATAAAGAAGTAATAAAAAATTTACTTTTAGACTATGAGAATCTATTAAATGAATTTTTGTTTTACTTAGAACACGATGATATAGAATCGTTGTGCAAATTTTTTGATTCAGCTAGAGAAATCAGGAAAAGCATAGCTTCTTGACTTTAGAAAGGAATGAATATTTTTCTATGGATATAGAAATTACTAAAAAGAGGAATGTAAAAGGGGTTGTAAATGTTCCTGGCGATAAGTCCATATCTCATAGGGCTATAATGTTCGGTTCTATTGCTGAAGGAGATACTATTATTGAAGGATTCTTAAAAAGTGATGATTGTTTTTCAACAATAAACTGTATGAGAAAACTTGGTGTAAATATTAATATAGTAAAAGATGATGTCTATGTTAAAGGTAATGGTATGTATCTCCATGAAAGCCATGATATTTTAGATGCTGGCAATTCCGGTACAACGATGCGACTTTTATCAGGTATTTTAGCTGGTCAGAAATTTACAACCGTTTTAACAGGTGATGAGTCTTTAAGAAAGAGGCCTATGGCTCGAATAATAAAACCATTGAATATGATGGGGGCAGAGATATCCGCGATTGACGACAATTATGCGCCGTTAACTATAAAAGGTAATGTCCTTAAGGGAATAAATTATAAGACAGAAGTGGCAAGTGCACAAGTAAAATCGTGTATAATGCTTGCCAGCTTATATGCTGATGATGAGACAATAATAGAGGAGCCTTTTTTATCTCGGAATCACAGTGAGCTTATGCTTAATTATTTTGGCGGCAATTTTGAATCTTATGAAAATAAGATTGTGTGCCATCCTGTTGAAAGGTTGCATGGCTGTAAGATTTGTGTTCCCGGCGACATATCCTCTGCTGCTTATTTTATAGTAGCTGCAAGTATTTTGCCTCAGTCAGAGATTTTAATAAAGAATGTCAATGTAAATCATACGAGAACAGGAATAATAGATGTTATAAAGAAAATGGGTGGAAATATTGAGATAAAAGATGAAAGGGTTTTAAATAATGAACCTGTTGCAGATATAATAGTAAAGTCTTCTTGCCTTAAAGGGATTGAGATTGGTGGTGAAATTATACCAAGGCTAATTGACGAGATACCTATTATAGCGGTAGCAGCGTCTTACGCTGAAGGAGAAACAGTTATTAAAGATGCTGAAGAACTTAAAGTGAAAGAAAGCAATCGAATAGATACGATGGTATGCGAATTAAAAAAGATGGGTGCTGATATCGAAGCTACGAATGACGGCATGATAATTCACGGAAGAGAAACTTTAAATGGCGCACTAGTTGATAGCTACAATGATCATAGGGTTGCTATGTCATTAAGCATTGCTGCGTTAAGAGCTGAAGGCAGTACAAAAATAAAAAATGCAGAATGTGTGAATATTTCATTTCCTGATTTTTATAGTGTGCTTAATGTGTTATAATAACAATTGGTGATTTTAATGGGAGAAAACATACTTATAATTGAAGATGAGAAAAAAATTGCGAGATTTTTGCAAATAGAGCTTGAACATGAAGGTTATAATGTTGCAATAGAATACAGCGGCAATGAGGGCTTAAGAAGAGCTTCAGATGGGAATTACGATTTGATTATTTTAGATTTGATGCTCCCTGGTATGGACGGCTTCTCAGTTTTAAAGGAAATACGAAAGAAATCATCGATTCCTGTCATAATTTTAAGCGCTAAAGATGAAATAAAAAACAAGGTAATGGGGCTTGACATAGGTGCGGATGACTATCTGACGAAGCCGTTCTCGATTGAAGAGCTGATGGCAAGGATCAGAAATGCTCTTAGAAAAAATATCAAAGCAAATACTAAAAAAATAAGCTATGATGGAATAACGATGGATTTGTCTACATATGAAGTTTTAAGAGATGGACAAAAAATAGAACTTACCAAAAAAGAGTTTGATCTTCTTAAATATCTTATTTTAAATGCTGAAATAGTATTAACGCGTGAAAATATATTAGAAAATGTATGGGGATACAATTATATTGGTGAGACAAACATCGTAGATGTATACATAAGATATTTGCGAAGTAAAATAGACGAGCCGTTTAGCAATAAGTTAATACAAACAATCAGAGGTGTGGGATACTCTCTAAGGAAAGAAAAAAATGAGAATTAGAAATTTTAGATTATCGATAAAATTGAGAATTGCATTGCTTTATGCGATTATATTTTCTTTTATACTGATAGTGTTAAATGCGTCTGTTTTGTACGGTCTTAAATACTACCTTATATATCAGGCTTTTAGCGATATACAAAATCAATCGGATGTGATAATGGAAAAATTAAAAGAGATTGATGGGGTTGTAGGAAATATTGATAAAGATTTGTTATTTGCATCATCGACTGGCGAAAACATGTATTTTAAAATTACGGATATGCATGGGAATATTGTGTACAGATCGTCATCACATATGATTGATATTCCATATGATAAAAATTTAAATAGACTTACGAAAATAGAAAGAGATGAAACGCACATTGCATATCTTAATAGAAAATACGTTGAAGGTGGCAGTGTGCTATATGTTCAAGTGGCTGAAAATTTAAAGAGCCAGTACTTTTTTTTGAAACTGTTATTTTTGCTGATGGCTATATCAGATGCCATCGGAGTTTTGGTGTCTTTTTTTGCCGGGTATTTTATAACAGGTAGGGCACTAAAACCTGTTGATTACATGGTCAGGGAAGTTCACACTATCGATGAAAAGAAGCTTAACAAGAGATTGAATGTTAATGGAAACAACGACGAGCTATCAAAGCTTGCTATGACATTTAATAATATGTTAGACAGGTTGGAAGACTATTTTAAAAGACAGAATGCATTTATATCTAATGTATCCCATGAGCTTAGAACGCCATTGTCTGTTTTAAAAGGCTATATAGAGCTTATAGATAGATGGGGAAAGGACAATAAAGATGTATTAGAAGAATCTATAAGCGCTCTAAAAAAAGAAGAGCAGGATATGGAAATATTGATCGAAAAGCTTTTAATGTTGGCAAGAGGAGATAATAAAGCGCTGGAGGTTAACAAAAAAAAATTCAATATATATGATTTAATAGAAGAATTGGTTAAAGATGCAAGAATAGTGTACGGTGAGAAAAACATAGAAGTATTTTGCAAAAGAAATTTAGAAGTAAATGCAGACAGGAATCTTATAAAAGAGCTTCTAAGAATAATTCTTGACAATGCATTAAAATATACAGATGTAGACGGCAATATAAAAATTTCGGTGGTAGAAGTAGATAAAAATGTAGCCATAATGATAAAAGATGATGGTATTGGTATACCTCAAGAGGATATTCCTTATATATTCGACAGGTTTTACAGGGTTGATAAGGCTAGAAGCAAAGAAACTGGCGGAATGGGACTTGGGCTATCTATTGCGAAACTTATTGTTGAGTTGCATGGTGGAAAGATAGATGTGAATAGCCAGTTAAATAAAGGATCAGAATTTAAAATTACAATCCCTAATTATCAATGATTGGGGATTGTTTTTTGTCTTAATATTTTATAGTGACATATACCACAATATATGGTATAATAAATGTACGCAATAAACTATATATCGGAGGTATAAAATGATGAAAAAAGAAACAATGTCAGATAAAGAGATCGATGTAAAAAGCTCATCAAAAGAACACACATGTCCTGACTGTGGAGCACAGCTAGTTCCTGAGAGTGGATGTATTTACTGCCCTTTTTGCGGTTACAGTGAATGCCACTAATTGCCTATATTCCCATCAGTTTAATATGGACACATGGACATATTCCCCTTATAATTAAAGTAAAATATGCCGAATCCCCGAAAAGGGGTACGGGGGATCTTTTTTTGGGGTGAATCCATTTTGTGGTAGGGCGTCCCTTTGCCCGAACCCGTCAACTAACCTCGGAGGCAAAAGGGGGATATTTATGTTTAAAAAATGTATTAAGGTAAAGCCTCTCATTGCATCATTAGCAGCAGCTATTTTATTTTCTCAGACTGCATTTGCGGCAACATATACTGTAAAGCCTGGTGATAGCCTATATAAAATAGGCTTAAATTATGGGACAACATACAATCAAATAATGAAGCTGAACAATTTATATGATACTGTCATATATCCGGGGCAAGTATTAGTTGTACCTGGCAGTGACAACACATATACAGTTCAAAAAGGCGACAGCTTATACTTAATTGCCACAAAATATGGTACTACTGTCGATGCTTTAAAAAGTGTAAATGGTCTAACAGGCGATATGATTTATCCAGGGCAAGTTTTTGTCATACCAACATCTGGTACACCATCAACTTCTTCAAGTATAAGAAGTGATGTAAGTGTAAACAGAGGTTCTGTACAAAGAGGTGTGATTTCATACACAAATGATGATTTGGACCTTCTGGCAAGGCTTATAAATGCGGAAGCTGGTGGTGAACCATATCAGGCTAAAGTTGCAGTCGGTGCCGTGATAGTAAATAGAGTAAAAAGCGGCATATTTCCTAACTCCATAAAAGGTGTAATATACCAAGTCGATAGCAATGGTTACTATCAATTTACGCCTGTTGAAAATGGCTTGATAAATGTACCTGCGACACCAGACTCAATAAGTGCTGCAAGGGATGCCTTAAACGGCGTAGATCCTACAAACGGTGCACTTTATTACTTTGACAACAGTAATACTAATCAGTGGCTTTGGTCATTGCCAATTGCATTAAGAGTAGGCAATATGGTATTTTCTTATGCAAGATAAAAATGATTGCTAATGAGAGGCTAAGAGGAGTAAAATGGATACCGAAAGGTATCCATTTTGCTTTTATAACGTTTTTGCTTCGTACAAAGTGATAAAGCCGAATATTATAAAAATGAACGCTGATATGTAATGCAAAATCTTTGTTGGTAATTTCTTGCCTAAATAAACTCCCAATACGATTCCAATTACGTCAGCTATGAAAATTCCTGCAGTAGCACCTAATAAAACAAATATGGGACTTTTGTATGTGGCAGTAAGCGCTAGTGTCGAAAGCTGCGTTTTATCTCCAAATTCCGAAATAAAATATGTACTTATAATCGTGAAAACTGGGCCGTATTTGGATTTTCTGATTTTTTCATGTCCTTCATGGCCATTTTTTAATGTGATTAAGCCAAAAATTAAAAATGATATGGCAGCCAACAGCTTGACGTATTTTATCGGTATGTACTCTGTAATAAATGAGCCAAACAAAACTGCAATACCCATATTTAAAAGGGCAGCGATCAATATGCTTATTAAAACAGTTCTGGCTTTTATAAATGTGGCAAATGCCATAGCCATAAACTGTGACTTGTCGCCCATTTCAGATGCAAAAACGAGGATAAAAGACGATATTAAAGCATTCATCAAATCTGCCTCCTTGTAATTAGTATGCCAAAAAAATAAAACCTATTACATAATATGTGCAACATATTACATAAAGGTCTCATTCTTTAAGGCAAAGCCAGGTTAAAACCAGCATGTTGACTTTGCCACATATTTATATATGTGAACTACTCCCCTTTACATAGATAGATTATATAATATTTTTAGAAGACATCTACTCCATTATATAATAAGTCAAAAAATTATGTCAATGCATTTTGTTTCCTTTTCTAAATTTTTTCATATTTATTAATTTTATTATGCCTCCGTAAATGAGAGAAAAACCAATTATAGCTGGTATTATAAATGATATTATATTTAGCACATCTGTCTCATCGATTACGGCAATTATCATGGGAATCAGTATTATCAAACCAATAATTATTTGTATAAAAGGATATTTGCCAACTCCTTTTATCGGTTCAGGAATCTTTCCTGTTCCGATATAATAGCCGGGGTTGTACTGGTTTTCTTCCCATTCTTTCAGGTCGTCTAATTCCTTCTCAAATTCATTTTTTTTATTCGACTCATTGCTTTCTTTCATAAATAACACCTCTTAATGGAATGTATTGAAACATTCTAACTTTAGAATTATTATACAACTTTAACCTATTAATTCAATATAAAACCGGGTGACCAAAGAATCATTTAATATTTGATCAGTTTTTAAGACTGATGATGCGAAACCAGAGGTATCTTCAAAAACTCTCCTTGAAAGGTAATTGTTTATATTTACCGATTTTAAATATAATAGAAGATTAGAGATAGACGAAACCAATAATAATGCAATCAAGCCAATGAATATAAAAATCCATAAATTTTTATGTTTGATTGTCATAAATACTCCTTTCCAGACCATTTAGTCTAAAATTTATTTGCAGAGAAATGAATATCTTATATTTTATCCATACCAGTCATATGCTTAAAATGAGGTAGAGGTCTGATTTCTTGGTGAACATAAATAGTTTTAGAAAATCCCAATAGAATTTGAAAATTAACAGTTGCTGTAGCATCTAAAACAGTATCTAAATCTGAATCTAAAACTACACTGGTAACCTTGCATAAAGGAAAACTTTCATCTTGATTTAAGTTTATCAAAAGATCTTTATATACTATTATCCATAGTGATTGGTTATTTCCATTTGGCACATAATAAAACGATTGGCTATTTTCATTTTGTATATCATTATTACCATAACTTCCATTAGCATTTACCTTGGTACGAGGTGCATTAAGCAAAAAGTCATTCAATCCAGCATTAAGTCCAGATTTTACTTTTGATATGACCATATTTGTTTCAGAAGTCACGTCAGATATCACTAAAAAAATTAAAATACATAACATTATAAATGCACTAATAACGATATATAGCTTACGAACATGCAATTTTTTTTAATCTCCTTTCAAAAAAATTTTTTATTTCAATTGCTATAAACAAATGTAAAATTCGTGGCAAATAAATGCTTTAAAAACATATGATTTAAGAATTTGTTAAAAAAATATCTACATAATCTTAATAAACCGCTGTATGCCGAATGACACGTACAGCAGTTTAAGAGGATGCTTATCTTTTTTAATGGATTAAACGCTTGTTAATTGCTTTAATATAATGATTTTTGGATATTTCTACTGCAATTGCATCTTTTGTGTTAACATTTGGAATAGAGTATAAATTAGTGCCAACTTTATAGTAATTAGAGAAAATTGTATTGTTTATATTTGTCTCGCCAGTTGAAAAGTATTTAATAGTACCAATTTTTTTGTCAATAGAAGTAACATCATCAGATGTGCCAACATAAGACTCACCATTTAAAATGATAATTTTAGAAAATGCCCAGCTTTTTTCTTCACGATAATTTGAGTTATTTTTTGAGCAACCTGCTGTAAAAGTCAAAGTAAATATTAATATTGCCATTAATACAATTTTTGCTATAAACTTTCTTCTCTTATTCATAATAATATTCTAACCTACTTTTGCTTTTTGTCTGTCTAATTTTCTGGTATCATTATATCATATATTCTACAAAAATTTAGGAATTCCTCTTCAATCTTCATGTTTGGATAAAAATTATTTACAAAAGGATGCTTTTGATGGTATAATATTATTAGAAAAAAGTTCGATGCTCGAACTAATTTTTTAAGGATATTTGGTTCGGACAATGAACTAATTTGGGAGGTGATAAATTGACGCAGTATAGAAAAGGTACTAATTATCTTATCAAAAATATAAATACGGCAAATGTTTTAGATGTCATTAAAAAAATGCAGCCTATCTCCCGCATTAAAATTTCTAAAGTCCTTAATATGAGCAAGTCTACTGTATCTGGAATAGTAGATGAATTAATCAAGGAGGGGCTTGTAAGTGAAGAAGGGTATGGCAAGACGACATCAGCGGGTCGAAAGCCTATAGAGCTTACTTTTAATCCTAATGCGAAGTTTTCCATAGGTATCGATATAGAATCGACAAATACAATTGGAGTGCTTACAAATTTGGAAGGAAAAATAATAAAAAAGATAAAAAGGCCGACTGGTGTGAAAGATGAAGCTTTTGATAACGCCGTTGACATAATTAGAGAACTATTAGATTGTCAAAAAGAAATAACAGGCATAGGAGTTGGAGCTCCTGGCATAACAAATATAGAAAAAGGAACAGTGTACGCGCCGGGGCTTTCATGGGTTGACTTTAATCTCCTTCCTAAGTTAAAAGAAGTGTTTGACTATGGCATATTTATCGATAACAGCGTTAATTACGCAGCATTGGGTGAAAGATGGATCGGTTCATGCAAAGATGTCAATAATTTTGTACTCGTAACAATAGGAAACGGCATTGGTTCTGGAATATACATTAACGGGAAATTAGTAAGGGGTCATAAATACTCAGCAGGAGAAGTTGGTTATATGGCTATAGGTAGAGATATTTTAAACAAAAAGTATTTCTACGAAGATTATGGGTACTTTGAAAGCAAAGCATCGCTTTTAGGTCTTGTCTCGTCGCTAAAAAATTTGTCAAATGGAAAATTTAATACGATGGAAGACTTTATTAATGGATATTTGGCAAAAGATGAAATTTGCATTAGGGCTTTTAACGAATTTATAGAAAATTTGAGCATGGGTTTTACTAATATCATCAGCATATTAAATCCAGAGCTTATAGTAATAGCAGGCGATGTGATAAACTTAGGCATCAACATAGTAGAAAACCTGAAAAGGCTAATTGATAAAATGGTTCCATTTGATGCAAAGATCATATATACAAAGTTAAACGAAGATGCCGCCGCAATAGGCGCATCTGCAGATGTTCTTCTAAAGACAAATTACTTAATATTAATATAAAATGAAAGGATGATTTTTATGAGATTAATAATAACAAATGACTACGATGAGATGAGCAAAACCGCAGCAGAAATCATAAAAGAACAGGTAAACAGAAAAGCGAATTCTGTATTAGGTCTTGCTACAGGTTCTACACCTCTTGGGATTTATAGGGAGTTAATTAAGATGTACAAGAATGGGGAGGTGGATTTTTCCTACGTCATAACATTTAATCTTGATGAATATGTGGGGTTACCTGATGACCATCCTCAAAGTTATCACTACTTCATGTATGAAAATTTGTTTAATCATATAAATATAAAAAAGGAAAATATTCATATCCCAAAGGGAGTTTCAGATGATTTTGATAGAGATTGCAGGTTGTACGACGAGGAGATAGAAAAGTTTGGAGAAATTGATCTTCAAATATTGGGCCTGGGTGTTAATGGGCACATAGGATTTAATGAGCCTGATGATTATATAAATACCAAAACTCATATAGTGGAATTGGCGGAAGAAACAATAAATGCTAATAAGAGATTTTTCAAAAGCATTGATGAAGTTCCGAGAAAGGCAGTTACAATGGGATTAGGCACGATAATGAAGGCAAAGAAAATTTTGCTTTTGGCATCTGGAAAAAACAAAGCAAAAGCTATAAAAGAGACTTTAAATGGATATCTTACCACAGATGTTCCTTCAACAGTATTGTCATTACATCCAGACGCTACGATTATTATTGATAAAGATGCCGCATCATTAATTGATGTAGAGAAAGTAAAAGAAAATGATGATGTTGTTTTAAAGCTATAAACAAACGTTTATAGCTTTTTATTTGTTTTTATGAATCTAATGTAGTATAATTAAAATAAATAACCCCTCCATAGGGGGTAAGGGGGATTTAGTTGTCGATATTTGCTGCATTTATGGGCGGTATTCTTTCCTTTTTTTCACCTTGTATACTGCCTCTAATACCTGTTTATGTGACCTACATTTTTGGTGGTAAAAAGAAAAATTTTTTTAATCTGTTTCTGTTTATATTAGGCTTTAGCATTGTCTTTATTCTTATGGGTGCGACAGCCAGCCAATTGGGGAAGATTTTTGTTTCATATAAAGTTCTTTTTAGAAAGGCGAGCGGCATAATAATATTATTGTTTGGGCTTTATATGATGGGAGCTATAAGGCCGATCTTTCTTAATAAAGAGGCTAAGCTAAATGTTTCTGGCATGAAAGAAGGGTATTTAAGCAGCTTTATTTTCGGTATAACGTTTGCCGCTGGCTGGACACCTTGTGTAGGGCCCATTCTCGCGACTATTCTTTTATATGCAGGTACTACAAGTACGGTGTCAGTAGGTGTTATTTTGCTTTTTGCATATTCATTAGGGGTTGGGCTTCCATTTATAGTAGCTGCAATACTTATTGACAGATTTAAATCATTTTACAAAAAAATTAATTCTATTATGCCGTATATAGAAAAAATCGGCGGTTTGATTTTGATAATTTTTGGAATTCTTTTGTATTTTAATTTAATAATAAGACTAGAAAGTTATATTAATATTTTGGGGTGATCTAGCATGAAAAACAATAAGTTTAAAGATATTAAAATATCAGGTAAAAAGAGAAAATACATTAAATTAGTTGCATCGATAGCAATAATTTTAATATTAGGAATATCAATTTACTTTTTAAATAGCTATGTAATGTCAAACCAATCAAAAAGTAATAGCCAAAATGTTTCCGGCGTGAATACCGCTGATAAAAAAGTACAAGTCGGTACTGAGAAAGGAGATTTAGCACCAGATTTTTCATTAAAAGATATAAATGGCAATACAGTGACTTTGTCAAAGCTAAGAGGCAGAAAAGTTATATTAAATTTCTGGGCTACAACATGTCCATACTGCAAAATTGAAATGCCGGAATTGAATAAGTTTTATCAAAACCATAAGAAAGATGTCGTGCTATTAGCAATAGATATAGGAGAAGAAAAATCTACAGTTGAAAATTATCTTGAAGGCAAAGGGTATGGTTTTACGATACTTCTAGACAGTGATGCCAAAACTGCTATAAACTATAAAGTTCAATTTATACCTATGTCATTTTTCATTGATGAAAAGGGAATAATAAGATCTATAAGCAATGGTGCAATGACGTATGATGAGATAGAGGAATACTATCAGACGATCTCTCAATAATTATTGACAAATTGCTAAAATGGTGGTATATTTAATTTAGCAATAACCCATATACCAGGGGTAGTGTATAAGGAGGAGAGATATATGAAACCTATAGATGTAACAGATATGAACTTTGATAGTGAAGTATATAATTCCGATAAGCCGGTTTTGGTGGACTTTTGGGCGGCTTGGTGTGGGCCATGCAGAATGATGGCACCTGTATTGGAAGAATTTGCAGAGGATTATTCTGATAAAATAAAAGTTGTAAAACTGAATGTGGATGAAAATCCTTTGATTGCATCACAATATAGGATAATGAGTATACCTACACTAGGAGTTTTCCAAAACGGGCAGTTAGTTGATAAAGTTATCGGATTTATGCCAAAAGAACAGCTTGAGTACAGATTGGCAAGATATATAGATGCTCAAGTGTAAAACTATTGAAGGATATCATATTTTAAATATGGTATCCTTATTTTCATATATTCTTCATAATTATAAGTTATAATATTTATGAGGTGTATTTATATGAAAATACTAGCAATAGATGACGAAGAAAAGATTTTAGATGTTATAAAAGCATATCTTGAGCGGGAAGGGTACTCTGTATTTACTGAGACAAACGGAGCAAATGCCATAAATACATTTAAAAGTCTGAAACCTGATTTAGTGATATTGGATTTAATGCTTCCAGGATTGTCAGGTGAAGAGATATGCAGTAAGATAAGAGCTATATCAAAAGTACCAATTCTCATGCTGACAGCTAAGGTAGAGGAAGATGATAAGGTATATGGATTTTCAATTGGTGCGGATGATTATCTTACAAAACCATTTAGCCCAAGAGAGCTGACAATGAGAGTTAAAGCCATATTGAGGCGCACAAAGGATGATATGGCTTTAAATGATATATTTTCATTTAATGATGGTGATCTCGTAATTGATACAAGATCTTACGAGGTTAAGAAAAGTGGTGAGATTGTCAACTTGACTCCCAATGAATACAAGTTGCTTACGGTGATGGCGCAAAACCCCAATAGAGTATTCACTCGAGTAGAGCTTATAGAAAAAGTTATGGGGTATGACTTTGAAGGCTTTGATAGGACAATCGATGCGCATATAAAAAACCTTCGCCAAAAAATAGAGGATGACCCCAAAAATCCTGTATATATAAAAACTGTGTATGGTGCAGGTTATAAATTTGGTGAAGAAAATGCTTAGAAATAATATTAGAACTAAAACAGCTATATCATTTATTTCTATTGCTTTATTATCAATAGTGGTATTCAGCATCACTGTAAATATTTTAATAATAAATAATTTTGGTATTTATCTTAAGCAATCCTCAGATAATGAATTTAACAACATTGCTTCATCCATTGCAGAAGTGTATAAGGAGACAGGAGATTGGAATGAAACAGGTAATAGAATTGCACATAATCTTATGATGAGCGGCTATGGAATTAAAGTAAGAGATTTAAAAGGGAATACGGTCATTAAAATTTCATCAATGTTTACGATGATGGGGATCGAAAACAGCAGGAAAACAACTACAAAAACACTTCCGATAATGGTAAATGGGAGAAAAGCTGCTTACGTTGACATAACATATAGCGGTACAATGCCTATGAACAAATTGGATTATAAATTTTTGTATGATATGAATAAATATATCGCTATAATAACAATAGTAACAATAATAATAGTGCTTATAATAAGTATATATATATCTAAATATTTAACAAAGCCTATTTTAAACATTGCACACGTGGCAAGTAAGCTAGAGAATGGAAATTATGACGTGAGGGTGAAGGAAATACCAAGAGAAGAAGAATTACTTACCTTAACCGCTGCTATAAATCACCTTGGTGCATCATTAAAAAATCAAGGTATGTTAAGGGCTCAGATGACGCAAAATATTGCACATGAATTGAGAACGCCTTTATCGACTCTTAAAAGCCATTTAGAAGCTATAATTGACGGGGTGTGGGAGCCATCTAAAGAAAGGATGGTTAGCCTTTACGAAGAAGTCGTAAGATTATCGAATCTTATAAATGATATTGAATTGTTGAACAAGATAGAGATTGATAATTTAAAAATTAATAAAGTAAGATTCAATTTATCGGATTTGATTAAAAGTTTATTAATAAACTATGAAAGTATTTTTATCAATAAAAATCAGCATTTAGAGAAAAATATTGAAGATGGTATATCTATATTTGCTGATAAGGATAAAATATCTGAGGTAGTGATTAATTTGCTTGCAAATGCAAACAAATATACCGGTGAAGGTGGAAATATAAAAGTTAAGCTTTATAAAGAAGGAAAATATGCTGTGCTTTCAGTGTCAGATGATGGAATTGGAATACCAAAAGAAGACTTGCCATTTATATATGAGAGGTTTTACAGGAGTGAAAAGTCGAGAAACAGGGAGTATGGCGGCAGCGGTTTAGGACTTTCAATTACAAAAGCCATAATTAAAGCTCACAATGGTATGATAAATGCCGAAAGTATTTTAAATGAAGGAACAAAATTTACAGTGAAATTACCGCTTGATCAACAAACTTCATGAATTCTTCACAATTTTATAATATAATAAATTTAAAGGAGGATGGTAAATATGATGTGGGGATTGATGAATGGTTGGGGCTACGGAGGAGGCATAGTTTTTGGTCTCATATGGATGATAATACAAGTAGCTATTGTAGTTGGTGCTATATATTTCATTGTATCACTTTTTCAAAATAAAAAGGGTGGTCACAGAAGTAATGATGCACTAGAAATTCTTAGAGAGAGGTATGCTAGAGGAGAGATTAGCGAAGAAGAATATAAAGAACGCAAGAGAAATCTCGAAGAAAAATAAGCTGTAATACAAAAAAGAGCTCTACGATTGTAGGGCTCTTTATGCTGTTATATTCAATATCTGTAAATCATTAACTACTTTTATATATTCTACATTTGGATCTTCTGTTCCTTGGATGCTTAATTTTGCATTTTTCATTTCAATTACATATTCTATGATTTCCCTTGTTATTCTCTCACCAGGGCACAATATCGGAATACCGGGAGGATATGCCATTAAAAATTCAGAGCTAATTTGCCCTATGCTTTCTTCCAGAGGCAAAGCCACGTTAGAGCATTCAAAAGCATATCTTGGGGATAATACCATCTCAGGTATCTCAGGAATGTCTAAAGCCTTTGACATTTCTACATTATCTTTGTATAGTGTTTCGCTAATTTCTCTTAATGCTCTAATGAGATAGTCAACATTTTCTTTTGTATCTCCTATGGAGAATACACACAATGCATTGTACATATCAGCTAATTCAGGCTGAATATAATATTTTTTTGCCAATATATTTTCTAGCTCGTGACCTGTTATTCCAAGTCCTTTGGCTGTAATAGTAATCTTTGTAGGATCGAAATCATATGCTCCATCACGCCCTACAATTTCATTTCCAAAGCAATATAAACCATTGATGTTGTTTATCTCTTTACGAGCATATTCAGCAAGCTCAATTGTCTTATCAAGCAATTCTTTTCCTTCTGTTACCATTTGCATTCTTGCAACATCAAGTGATGCTAGTAAAATATAGGACGGACTGGTAGTCTGTAATAGGCTCATAACCTGTTTTACTCTATTTATATCAATTCTTTTTGACTTAACGTGCAACATTGAGCTTTGAGTCATAGAGCCTATTATCTTGTGTGTACTTTGTGCACAGATATCGGCGCCCGCTTCCATAGCAGATATAGGCAATTTCTCATTGAATTTTAGGTGTGGTCCGTGTGCCTCATCTACCATCAGTATAGCTCCATAATCATGAACTATTTCAGCAATTTTTACAATATCTGCCGAAACACCGTAGTAAGTTGGATTTATAATTAAAACAGCCTTTGCATCAGGATTGTTTCTTAATGCTTCCTCTACAGTTTCAGGAGTCACATTAAGAGCAACGCCTACATTTTTATCAACTTCAGGTTGCATATAAACTGGTACAGCACCACTTAAAATTATACCTGATGTAACAGATTTATGAATGTTTCTTGGAACTATAATTTTTTCATTCTCTCCCATAACGCTTAGGATCATAGCCTGAATAGCTCCCGATGTCCCATGGATACAGAAAAATGTGGCATCAGCGCCAAAAGCATCGGCAGCTAATTCCTGAGCTTTCTTTATGGGACCGGTAGGCTTGTGAAGGCTGTCAACTTGTTCAAACACAGTAACATCCATCGATAATACATTTTTTCCTACAAAATCTAAAAACTTCTTAGCCATTCCATTACCTTTTTTGTGACCTGGGACATGAAATGGTATGGTGTTGTTGTTGACGTACTCCATCAATGCATCAAATAATGGAGTCTCAAAATGATTTAACTTTTCCAACTTGATAAACACCCTCTTTCATAAGTTTGGCTCCCAGAATAAAAGCCTGAACCTCGTTGCAATTGGTTCGGGCCTATGCAGAGCGAAATATACTTTATTATGTTTTCAATTTATTATAAGATATATTTTTTTGGATTTCAATACAAAATTTATTTTTTTCGATTTCGATAATATAATATGCAATAGCGGTGAAATAGGATATATCGCTTGTTATAGAAACAAATTTTAGAATATCAAATAAAAAGTTCGTTTTTTGATATTAAAAATGCTGTTGATTTAGGGGTTATTATATATTATAATAATACAAAGTTCGTAATTTTAATGAATCGGGGGAGATTGTCTGACATGAGTATAGTGAGGAGAATTTTTGTTGAAAAAAAGCCGCCATTTAACATTGAAGCACAGACACTATTTTATGATCTTAAGAATAACCTCAATATTAAGGGCCTTAAAAATGTAAGAGTAATAAACAGATATGATGTTTCTGGCTTGTCTGAAGATGTTTTTTTAAAGTCAGTAAAGACTGTCTTTTCAGAGCCCAATCTTGATGACATCTATATTGAAGATATTGTTTTTGACAAAAATGACAAGGTATTTGCTGTTGAATATTTGCCTGGTCAGTACGATCAGAGAGCTGACTCTGCTGAGCAATGCATCCAAATACTTACAAATGGTTTGAAACCAACTGTATCGACTGCAAAGGTGATAGTATTAAGTGGTGATATAACGGAAGAGGAGTTTATAAAAATAAAGAATTACTGTATAAATCCAGTTGATTCACGGGAAGCTTCACTTTTGAAACCAGAAAATCTCGACATAGAGATTGAATATCCAGAAGAAGTTGAGATACTGGAAGGTTTCATTGAATTTGATGACGTAAAGTTGAAAAAGACCTATGATAAGCTCGGACTTGCCATGAGCTTAGAAGACTTTAAATTCTGTCATTCGTATTTTAAAGATGTAGAGAAGAGAAACCCAACGATAACGGAGATAAGAGTTATTGATACCTATTGGTCTGATCACTGTCGCCATACTACATTTCATACGAAAATCAATGATGTCAAAATTTCTGATGGAAAATACAATAAGCCTATCTTAAAAGCGTACGAAGAATACAAAAAATCAAGAGATTTTGTGTACGGTGAAAACAAAAAATCGCTGTGCCTTATGGATATTGCGACGATCGGCATGAAAGAGCTAAAGAAAAAAGGACTTCTAAATGATTTGGACGAATCTGATGAAAACAATGCATGTAGTATTGTCGTTGATGCAGATGTAAATGGTAAAAAAGAAAAATGGCTTATAATGTTTAAAAACGAGACACACAATCATCCTACAGAAATAGAGCCGTATGGAGGTGCTGCAACTTGTCTTGGAGGCGCAATAAGAGACCCACTTTCGGGAAGGGCTTATGTATATCAGGCAATGCGAGTGACAGGTTCGGGAGATCCTAGAACGCCAATTGAAGAAACTTTAAAAGGAAAACTGCCACAGAGGAAAATCACTGTAGAAGCGGCACATGGATACAGTTCATACGGAAATCAAATAGGACTTTCCACAGGCCAAGTTACTGAAATATATGATGAAGGATATGTTGCAAAAAGAATGGAAATCGGTGCTGTAATAGGTGCTGTGCCTCAAAAGCATGTTTATAGAGATAAACCTTCTTGTGGAGATGTGGTGATTCTTTTAGGTGGAAAAACTGGCAGAGACGGTTGCGGAGGAGCTACAGGGTCATCAAAAGAGCATACGAGAGAATCTATATTTACATGCGGTGCAGAAGTCCAAAAAGGCAATCCTATCATTGAGAGAAAAATACAGAGGCTTTTTAGGAATCCGCAAGTAATAAAGATGATAAAGAAATGCAATGATTTTGGAGCTGGTGGCGTTTCTGTTGCGATAGGAGAGTTAAGTGATGGACTTGAAATAAACCTTGATGCAATCCCTAAAAAGTATGAAGGCCTAGACGGTACGGAGCTTGCTATTTCGGAATCGCAAGAAAGAATGGCAGTAGTAGTTGCACCCAGTGATGCTGATAGGTTTATAGAATTGGCAAAGAAAGAAAATTTGGAAGCTACAAAAGTTGCTACTGTGACAAGTGACATGAGGATCAAGATGACATGGAGAGGGAAAACTTTAGTAGATATTAGCAGGGAGTTTTTGAATACAAATGGTGTTACTCAAGTAACAAACGTTGCAGTAGATAAGATAAGCGATGAAAGTTATTTTGATAATATATACAAGAGATTGTCAGGGAAAGATATAAAAGAATTATGGCTTCAAAATCTTGAGGATTTGAATGTTTGCAGCCAAAAAGGACTTGCAGAAAGGTTTGATTCAACAATTGGTTCATCTACAGTTTTAATGCCGTTTGGCGGTGCATATCAGATGACACCTGAAGAAGGCATGGTGGCTAAAATACCTGTCTTAGAAGGTGATACCAGCACATCCACAATGATGACATTTGGGTATAATCCTAAATTATCAAGATGGAGCCCATTTCATGGTGCGGTATATGCGATTATTGAGGCAGTTTCTAAAATAGTTGCAATGGGCGGCGATTATAAAAAAATTAGACTTACACTACAGGAATATTTTGAAAAGTTGGGCAAGGATTCTAGAAAATGGGGCAAACCATTTAGCTCGCTATTGGGTGCCTTGTATGCTCAGAAAGCCTTAAATATACCTGCTATAGGTGGAAAAGATAGCATGTCAGGAACATTTATGGATATGAATGTTCCTCCAACGCTTGTTGCATTTGCTGTGGCCGTAGCCGATGCCAACAAAGTAATATCTTCAGAATTTAAAAAGAGCGGTGATAAAATAATACTCATCAAAGCAAAGAGAGATGAGTATGATTTGCCGGATTTTGATTCGTTAAAGAAAAATTTTGAAAAAATTAATGAATTAATTGATAAAAATCTAGTCTATGCATCATCATCTATTAAATACGGTGGCCTTGCAGAGTGTATAACTAAAATGACTTTTGGCAATATGATTGGCTTTAAATTTCAAGTAAAAATGAACGATGAAGAGCTGTTCACATCTGATTACGGTTCAATTGTAATAGAAGTTGATAGTGATTTTGACGCAAATAAGCATTTAAGCGATATTGATTATAAAATTTTGGGAGAAACAGTAGATAATCCAGTTATATACATTGATGATTTTAAAATCAATCTAAGCGAGGCAATAGAACATTGGGAAAAACCACTTAAAAATATATTTCCTTCAGTTATAAAAGATAGCAGAAACAATTTATTAGAGATAAAATATGATAAGAAAAACATATATAAACCAACAATGAAATATGCTAAGCCAAGAGTTCTTATACCGGTTTTTCCGGGTACAAATTGCGAATATGATAGTAAAAAAGCCTTTGAAAAAGCAGGTGCATCTGTTGAAACATTTGTATTTAAGAATTTAACAGCAGACGATATTAAGGAATCTATCGATAATCTTGCAAAATTCATAAAAAATTCGCAGATAATTATGCTTTCCGGCGGTTTTAGTGCCGGAGATGAGCCTGATGGTTCTGGAAAATTTATAGCTACTGTTTTTAGAAATCCAAAGATAAAAGATGCAGTTATGGATTTTTTGAAAAACCGTGACGGTTTAATGTTAGGAATATGCAACGGATTTCAGGCACTGATAAAGCTAGGGTTGCTTCCTTACGGCGAAATACGTGACATAAATGAAAATGATCCGACACTGACGTTTAATACGATAGGAAGGCACGTATCGTGTTTTGTCAGGACCAAAATTACCTCTGTTCTTTCGCCATGGTTTAATAATGTTAAATGCGGTGACATTCACGTAATTGCGGTATCACATGGTGAAGGAAGGTTTATAGCAAATGAGGATGTTTTAAATACATTGAAACAGAATGGGCAAATTGCGACACAGTATGTAGATATGAATGGAAATCCAACAATGGAAATGCCTTACAACCCTAATGGCTCTTACTGGGCTATTGAAGGTATTACTAGTCCTGATGGCAGGATACTGGGGAAAATGGGTCATTCTGAAAGGATTGGCACAAATGTAGCTAAAAATATTGAAGGAAATAAGGATCAAAAGATATTTGAAGCAGGTGTTGAATATTTTAAATGAGACATAAAAAGGTTACAAAATGTAACCTTTTTTACGTTTCTTCCGTTTTAATTTTATGCGGGTTTTCATTCCAATCTGGTTTTGGACCTCTTAAGTATGATATAAATGACGCTATTAAGCTAAATATCATAGATATTAAAAATGCTTCTCTTAGTCCCGATATAAACTGAGCTATGGCTATGCCCTTTGAACCAACTTGTGTACCTACAAAAAGAGCCTGCATGGCTTCTGGAGTTATGCTTGATGATACAATTGCCATTGATAAAGCTATACTTATTACCTGTCCAGCGTTATTCATCATTGTTCTTGTGCCAGCAGCAATACCTCTTCTATCTGATGGAACAGAACCCATTATCTCACTGGTGTTAGGTGAGAAAAACATTCCTGATCCAAATCCCATTATTAGCATCCAAATAATTAGCTCAGTAAGAGAAGTTTTTGGTGATATTCTTGCAAATCCAAGTAAACCGAAAGCAGATATGAGAAGACCGAGAGAACTTAGGCCTCTTGCACCGTATTTATCAGACAAAAATCCACTTATTGGAGAAACTATCATCATTGATAAGGCGAACGGTGCTAAAAATATTCCGGCTTTTAATGGATCCATAGCTTTTATGCCTTGTAAATAAAATATAAGTAAAAATGTTACTGCACCTCTTGCAATACCATTAAGCAGTGTACTGCCATATGCAAATGCTAGTATTCTGGTTTTAAACAATCTCAAATCTAGCATAGGCTGATCTACAATATTTTCCACATAAATAAATGCTAACATCATTATTATTGATATAATGAACAGCATTATAATTGATTTGTTATTCCAGCCTACAAAACCTCCAAAAGATAAAGCAATTAAAAACAGCAGTAGACCGATAGTAAACAGCAAAGTTCCTTTTAGATCAAACTTTTGGCCTTCTGGTATTTTGTCAAGCTCTTTTAGCTGTATCAACGCCCATAAAGTTCCTATAATACCAAATGGCACATTTACATAAAATATATATCTCCAACCTAGGCTTGCTAAAAATCCCCCTAAAATAGGTCCAATTACAGATGCTATGCTGACAACCATGCTGTTAATGCCAAGAGCTTTGCCCAACTCGTTTTTTGGAAAAGCATCTGCAACAATTGCAGTGCTGTTGGCTACCATTAATGATCCGCCTATAGATTGTATTATTCGATATATCAAAAGTTGTAATCCTGTATGTGAAAGTCCGCATAATAGTGACCCAATGGTAAATATTGCAAATCCTGATACGTACAATTTTTTTCTGCCAAACATATCAGCTATTCTACCGATTGCTGGCACTAATATTGTTAATGAAAGCATGTAGCCCATAACTATCCACATAATTATACCCATGCTGGTGTTTAAGCCTTTCAAAATATCAGGCAAAGATATTAAAAGCATACTGCCGTTTAATACGGAAAAAAGAGCTCCAAGTGTAGTGCAGGATAAAGCTATCCATTTGTAACTAATATTTTTCATATTTTGTCTGCCTCCTTAAATTGGTCTTTTAAATTGTTTAATTTTAGCAACAGTTCTTCAAATTTTTGTTTTGCTATTAATAGTTTGTTACTTTTTTCATCAATTAATTTAATTTGATTTTTTATCATGCTAATATAATTATCGATTGTTGCTATATCAGCAGCATCACCCGACAATATATTTTTAACATTTTTATCAAGGTCAAGTGCAGCTTTTATTTCAGCAAGGCTGAAACCAAGGGATTCCTTTAAAGAAATGATTTTTTGAATTTTTTCAATATCTTCATCGGTATATAACCTATAACCAGAATCGGTTCTTTTGGGTGTAATAAGATTTAAGTCTTCATAATATCGTATCGCTCTTTTTGTCAACCCTGTTTTTATTGAAACATCTTCGATTTTGTAATATTTTTTTTCCATCATAAAACCTCCAAAAAGTAATTTTACTACTAATTAACATTAACGTCAAGGTTAATGTAAAATAATTTGTTGTATTTTCATAAGAAAAAACTTTAAAATGTAATATTTGCGGTATAATATATACATGAAAGGTAATTGTAACCAATGTGGAGGTAATAGTATGGGTAAATTGTTGTCGGCTTATTTAATGCCGCATCCCCCTATCATAGTTCATGAGGTGGGACATGGCGAAGAACATAAAATACAAAAGACAATAGATTCTTTTGATACAGCATCCCGCAATATAGAAAATCAAAAGCCAGATACTATAGTAATTATCTCGCCACACGCATATGTCTTTAGAGATGCTGTTTCTATTGATTTGAGAGAAACAGTAGAAGGCGATTTAGGGCAATTTGGTGCTTACAGCGTAAAGATGGAGTTTAAGACTGATTTATCATTAGCTAATGACATAGTTAAAAATACAGAAAATGAAAAAATACCTATAGCAAAGATAGATGATAGAATGATAGATAGATTTAAGCTTTCAAAGAAACTTGACCACGGATGCATCGTTCCATTATATTTTGTAAAAAAACATTTCGAAACTTTTGAACTTATAAGAATGTCATATGGATTTTTGTCATTTGAAGATTTATATAATTTTGGCGTTCAAATAGGGAAGTCCATCAGAGAAAGCGATAGAAATGTCGTATTTATTGCAAGTGGTGATTTATCACACAAATTAACGCCAAATAGCCCTAATGGGTATACACCGAATGGAAAGATTTTTGATGAAACACTATTAAATTTGCTAAGAGACATGAAAGTAAAAGAAATAATCAATATGGATAAAACATTGATAGAAGATGCTGCGGAATGTGGGTTTAGATCTGTTTGCGTCATGTTGGGCGTGCTGGACGGTTACAAAGTCAAGGCAAATATTTTATCACATGAAGGTCCTTTTGGTGTTGGATACGGCGTAGCTGAATTCATTCCCGAAAGTTATACAGGTATAGGCTTATTAGATGAACTGTATAGGCTGAAAAGGGGAAGGATAGATAATATAAGGAAATCAGAGGATGTTTATGTAAAGCTAGCAAGAGAAAGCCTTGAGTATTATTTGAAAAACAACAGTATAATGGATGTACCGGATAATCTGCCAGATGAAATGAAAGAAAAGAAAGCAGGTGTATTTGTATCGCTTCATAAAGATGGTGAATTAAGGGGTTGCATAGGTACTGTATACCCTTTAAAGAATAATATAGCAGAGGAAATCATAAGAAATGCAGTAAGCGCTGGTACAGAAGATCCAAGGTTTTATCCTGTTGAGATAGATGAACTTGACGACATAGTGTATTCAGTTGATGTTTTGACAAAACCTGAGCCTGTAAAATCAAAAGATGATCTGGATGCAAAAAAGTACGGCGTAATCGTGAGAAGCGGTTATAAAAGCGGACTGCTGTTGCCAGACCTTGATGGTGTTGATACAGTAGATCAGCAGATATCCATTGCACTTAAAAAAGCCGGCATTGCACCAGATGAAAAATATACTATTGAAAGATTTGAGGTTGTGAGGCATAAATGAAAGAAGCACTCTATTACGAAAAGATAGACAACGACAGTGTACACTGCTTGTTATGTCCGCAAAATTGTATAATAAGTGATGGGAAATATGGCTTTTGTCGTGCTAGAAAAAATGAAGGTGGCAAGTTATATACTGAAAATTATGGCAAAATCACATCTCTTGCTGTGGATCCGATAGAAAAGAAACCTCTATATCATTTCATACCCGGCAGTCATATACTATCTGCAGGTACGTATGGTTGTAATCTTAGGTGTTTATTTTGTCAAAACTGGGAGATATCTCAACAAATGCTGGAAGGGGAATACCTATCGCCAAGCAAATTGGTAGAAATCGCAAAAAAACAGCAAGGAAATGTAGGAATTGCATATACCTATAATGAACCATCGATCTGGTATGAATATGTTTTAGATTCTGCAAAAATTTCACATAAAGAAGGTCTTAAAAATGTGCTTGTAACAAACGGATATATAAATATCGATCCCTTAAAAGAGCTCTTGCAATACATTGATGCAGTTAATATAGACGTAAAGGCTTTTTCTGATGAATATTATAAAAGAATATGTCATGGAAATCTGGAAAGCGTCTTGAGAGTTGTTGAAGAAGCTGTGTTAAACTGTCATGTAGAAATAACCACATTGGTGGTGACAGGTGAAAATGACGATTATACTGAAATTGAAGAACTCTGCAAGTGGATATCAAGCATAAACAAAGATATCCCTATACATTTTTCTAAGTATTTTCCTCGATATAAAATGAAAAATCCAGAAACACCAATAAAAGTGCTTGAAGATATTTATGTCATTGCAAAAAAGTATCTAAATTATGTATATTTAGGAAATGTATCCGGATTCGACAACAATACTTATTGCCCTGATTGTGGATATCTTTTGATTAAAAGAAAAGGTTATGTTCATGTTGTAGGAATAGAAAATAATAAATGTGGTAAATGTGGGAAAGGTTTTTATGGATACACATAATGCGGATTGTGTTATTTTAAAAGATTTCAACAATTGAGATGCTTTAAAATAAGTTATGATAAGTTATTAGTTGCATGATATAACTTATTATAACTTATTTTTAATTTACAAATTAAACTAAATTGGTTAACAAAATTTAAATAAAAAATTATTAACATCAGAGTCTGCTTAAAATTATAATAAAATATGGCAATTATAACGAGATCCATCGTTCCAAACTTGCCGTAAATACATATCGGGAGTTTACCTGAATAAGGGATGAAGTGCAGAAATGGTGGTTCTATATTGCAATTTTAAAATATTGTTAAAAACTATTGAATTTTATTACGGTTACTGATATAATAATATTACGGTTACTGATATAATAATTATAGTAAGCGAACTAACTTGGAGGTGTAAGATTGAGAGATAACGGGAAAGGCGGTGCGCTAACAGAAGTAACTTTTTACATTTTGCTTTCCCTGTATACACCGAGGCATGGATATGCTATTATGCAGTTTATTGAAGAAAAAACAGCAGGACGACTTTCTTTAGGAGCAGGAACACTCTATGGAGCATTAAATGCTTTGCAAAAAAAAGGATGGATTGCTTTTCACGGGGACAATGAGGGGAGAAAGAAAGAATATTTAATCACAAAAGCAGGCAAGGAAATTGCAAAGAAAGAACTGCTACGACTGCAAGAACTTATTCAGGTCGCAACTGAAATCATTGGGGAGGGGTAAACCTTATGAGTAAAAAGTATCATCGCTTTTATGATGGTTTATTATCAGTGCAGGAAAATTGGCTGAACAAAATGGCGAAAAAAGGTTATCGCTTAGTTCGCACTGGTAAACTACTTTATGAATTCGAAGAATGCGCGCCGGGACAATTTGAATATCGGATTGAGTTCATAGGTCATAAATCAAAAGAGGACGTAATAGATTATTGCAATTTCTTAGAGGATTTGGGTTATAAAGTGTTTTTCAAAAACATCAATTTGAATTATTCAATTGGAAAATTACGTTATCGTCCATGGGCTGAAAAAGGTGGGCGAATAGCAACAAATTCAACAACGTTTGACCGTGAATTGCTTATTGTTGAGAAAAAAAACGATGGTAAGGAATTTGAATTGCATACTTCCTATGAGGATAAGTTGAAATACTGCAAATCTTTGAGAAACGCTTGGCTTTGTTTTTTTTTATTGTTTGCGATTTTGGGTTGTGTGCAACGTTCCATTGTTTGGGGTATTGGCGGGTTACTCGTCCTTATTCCAATTATCGCGTATCAATCTGAAATTATTAAAATCAGACATAATGCTAAGATAAGGGAGTGGTGACTATGCAAAACAAAAATAAATTATTTAATAGCAAAAAGCTTATTATTACATTAGTTGCTGTTATTGCTCTTGCGGCGATTATGCAATTTACTGGACTTGCTTCATTTGGTTCATATGCGAAGGTTCTCTTTTTTGAGAACAAGGGTGAAAGCAACTGGGGAGCCCACTACTATATGCTTACTGGAAAGCTAAGCAAAATTTTGCACTTAGGCGATGAGGAATGTTACTTAGATATAAATGTTAAAACTGATGCAGGAAATATCAGTTTGCTAATAAAAGGTACAGATGGAACAACATATTTTCACAAAGAAAATATACAAACGTCTTCATATAGAGTTACCGCAACTGGTACTGTAAGGACAACTGTAATTGCGGAGGGGCATCGTGGTAGTTTTTCGATAGAAAAGCATAATGCCAAATCCACCAATCCCTAATATTGGCAACATAACTTGTCGAATTAATGCCAAAACGTAGTGGTAAATAATTATCAAATAATTATGTATAGCTGCTTTCTACGTTGAGCTTTTTCACAAGTTATGCTAATAAATTAAAGAACGAAGGTGAGAATACGATGAATGCTACATACATTGGTAATGGTTACAACCAACCTGCTTCTGTAATAGGTTGTGGAGTCCAAACTCCATGCCCATTAGCCGTTTGCCCTCTTGATGGAGGTTGTGGTGCTAATGCCTGCGGTACTGCTGGCTGTGGTGTAAATGCTTGCGGTGTTGACGGTTGTGCTGTTGCAGGGTGTGCTATTAATGCATGTCCGTTAAACGGTTGCATTACAGATGGCTGTTTAGCAAATTTGACTCCTCTTCCCGGTCCATTTAATGAGGGTAGTACCAATTCATAGTATAGGTCTACATCCTATACTCTCCGGCATTTCTTATACCTAGACTCACAAAATAATCTGTGAGTTTAAAAGCAGCTATACATACTTAATGAAAGGAATGTTCAAAATATGAAATATTCAAAGTACAATTTGGTATTTGCAGACAGTGTTAAAGGGAAGTATATTTTGTTCAACACCTTGACTGGCCATAGCTTTTTGGTATCTTCTGAGATTGCGAACATGCTTCAAGATGGGAAAGTCGATAGCTTGGATAAAGAAACTAAAACTCAATTTATTAAATATGGAATAGTTGTTGATGATAAAATTGATGAAACTCGTTATTTCTCTTACTTTCATAATAAAGCTAAATTTGGTACTTTTGCCGTATCGTCTACTGTACTTTTGACATGGGCATGTAATTTTGCCTGTGTCTACTGTTATGAAGGGGCGGGTGCGGTTACTGATTTCATGAATGAAGCATCTGCTGATAAGTATGTGAAGTTCATGATTAATAATGCAGAAGCACGTAATGCGAAATCCATGTATGTCAATTTATTCGGTGGCGAACCACTGCTAAACATTAAACAGGGTTTTTATATCTTGGAAAAACTCAAAAGTTATTGCGATGCTAAGGACATTGCATTTTCCTGTGGGGTGGTATCAAATGGCTCTCTTTTCAATGATACTATTATTGACAAACTCTTGAACTATAAGTGCACTATGGTTCAGGTTACGCTGGATGGTACAAAAGACACACATGACACTCGGCGGCCATATAAGGGTGGAAAAGGCTCTTTTGATGATATAATTACAGCAATTAAGCGACTTGCAAACAGATCAAATCAGTTAAGAACCGTTATTCGAATCAATATTGATAAGTCCAATATTGATGAAGTAGACACGTTATTGGCGTATCTCGGAAAAAATGGGGAAAAGCTGAATATGTGTTCCGTAGACTTCGGTATAGTGCGCGGTTCCACTGCTGCTTGTTCTGCATATTCCGGCAACTGTATATCAGATAGTGAAATAGGCGATGTTTTAGAACATCTTTGGACTGAAGCAGAAAAACAGGGTTTTCATATACATATGAGGCCAAATCGACGATGGATGTATTGTGGCCTGTACAGTGATAGTCAATATACAGTAACTCCAGATTGTGGAGTTTACAAATGTTGGGAACACGCGGGGCTGGAGGAACATCGCATGGGATATATTAGCGATGATGGTAGTCTTATTGATACCAGATTTTCATTATTTGACTGGATGTCTAAAAATCCTCTGGAAGATGCCGAATGTAGAGAATGTGTATACTTGCCAGCTTGTGGAGGAGGATGTGGCGTAGTTAGCTATAATGAAACTGGCAGTTATCATGCTAAAGGGTGTTTTAAAGTTAAAGGAGTTTTGGAAAAACAAATACAACGCTTTATTTCAGAGGCCGTTAATAAATAGTAATAGGTTTAGGTAATTCATATGGGCGGGAAACTGGGGTGTTAGATGTGAAAAAAATATTCTCGTTTTGCAAGCAATACATGTATATACACAAAGCATCGATAATTGCTTATATTTTATTATGTATCGCGGTAAGTCTATTTTCACTTGCCACTCCATACATATCTGGCAATTTTATTGATTATCTCATCGGAGGTGATGGGGCACGATTTCTGATAAGGTATTGCATTTTGTATATTATTATTAGTATTGGCTCTATGACATTGGGGTACATAAGCAATCAGCTATATATAAAACTTCAAACAAGATTAGGATTCGAACTAAACCGAGATATTTTGATCCACATACAACAATTACCCATTTCTTATATTAAGGATCAGGATACTGCATATCTCAGTCAGAGAATTAATAATGACTCTAACACTGTAATGACGTTCTGTATAAGCGTTATTCAAAACATAATTATAAATGCTGTTACGGTTGTATTATCTTTCGGAGTAGTATTTGTTTTTAACCCAATAATAGCTATTGCGTTATTTGCTTTGATACCATGTTACTTTATTGCATATAGATTATTTAAAAATCTTCTGTTTAAAAGTGGATTTGACCTAAAAGAGAGGCAATCAGAGTTCTTTGGAAAACTATATGAGCAACTATCGCATATTCAGCAGGTAAAAATTCATTCAATTGGAAAACTTTTTTTGTGTCGTCTTAACACTGTATTCGAGCGGTTGATGTCTAGCGCATTTAGATATCAGAAAATAACGTACTTGTTCTCCGGATTAGACAGTTTTATCTTGACACTTGCACAAATTTTTTTATTTCTATTTGGAGGATTACAAGTTATTCAAGGCAAGCTTAGTGTTGGGCAATTTACAATTATATCTAGTTATTTTGGATTAATGGTAAACTCAATAAGATACTTCTTTTCTCTTGGGAAAAATGTTCAAGATAACATGGTTTCTTACGAAAGATTAGTTTCGATAATTAATATAGCTAAAAGCACAAACGGGAATATTAAACTCAATGAGGTGACAAATATCTCTTTGAATAATGTTTCTATTTCTTTTGAAAGCAAAAATGTGCTTGAAAATTTTTGCGCAACATTTGATAGGGGTAAAATATACACCATAATGGGTGCTAACGGATCAGGTAAGAGCACGCTTATAAATCTTATTCTTGGCCTCTACATTGACGAATTTCAAGGAAATGTATTGTTTAATGGAATATCTATAAAACAAGTAGATATGATTGATGCCCGTTATCGTCTCATAGGAGTAACCGAACAAGAACCAGTGTTATTTGAAGATACTATCGAATTCAACCTAACCTTTAACCTTAAGAAGTTTTCTGATGATAGGTTGCAATTTTTGATGGATGTTCTTGGATTAAGAGATTTTATTTCATCTCTTCCTTGTGGTTTAAAAACCTTTATCAGTGAAAAAGCCGCTAATATCTCGGGTGGAGAAAAACAAAAAATTGCCCTACTCCGAGCGTTACTTAAAGACCCCGATGTACTTATACTTGACGAACCAATTTCCGCATTGGACAGTAGTAGTCGTAACAGATTAAAAGAGTATCTTGTATCAATAAAAAAGCAAAAATTGATTATAATTATCACGCATGATGATACTTTTACTGATATATCAGATGTTGAATTGTCAATGGTTAATTTGAATGCTGAATAAACTGTTTGACGTATGTTGGAGATTATACCTGATATAGTAATTAAAAAAGGCTGAAACAAATCGAAAAATTGCTACAGCCCCTATCTTTGGTGTAAGTTGACTTCTTTCTTTGATTTATAACTTTTTTTATATCATTTTATGCCCGGCAGTCATATACTATCTGCAAGTACATATGGCTGTAACCTTAGATGTCTGTTTTGTCAAAATTGGGAGATATCTCAACAAAGGCTGGAAGGGGAATACCTATCGCCAAGTAAATTGGTAGAAATCGCAAAAAAACAGCAAGGAAATGTAGGAATTGCATATACCTATAATGAACCATCGATCTGGTATGAATATGTGTTAGATTCTGCAAAAATTTCACATAAGGAAGGTCTTAAGAATGTGCTAGTAACGAATGGATTTATAAATATCGATCCTTTAAAAGAGCTCTTGCAATATATTGATGCAGTAAATATAGATGTAAAAGCCTTTTCTAATGAGTATTATAAAAAAATATGTCATGGAAATTTGGAAAGCGTCTTGAAAGTTATTGAAGAAGCTGTGTTAAACTGCCATGTAGAGATAACCACATTGGTGGTAACAGGTGAAAATGACGATTATAGTGAAATAGAAGAACTCTGCAAATGGATATCAAGCATAAACAAAGATATACCTATACATTTTTCTAAGTATTTTCCTCGATATAAAATGAAAAATCCAGAAACAC
>ERZ795043.182-NODE-182-length-75956-cov-37.815286_pt1 | contig 75956 bp, 66 predicted proteins | sample MGYA00375127_ERZ795043 | MGnify/ENA primary metagenome ERZ795043 (study PRJEB30172, sample SAMN05518447) | compost metagenome | isolation source: Feedstock adapted compost from Newby Island compost facility, Milpitas, CA | place: USA:Newby Island compost facility... | reverse complement strand
CAGGCGACCTTATTGAGGTCAAAATGGGCATTTTCAAAATTTTAACGGAACCAGATGATCTTATTTGTGTCAAAAGCCCCGGGAAATGTGGAGTTTGTCACAAATAACGTCATCTGGTTCCTTTAAGAGCCCCGAAAACGTAAAAATCGGTCCCATAAGGTCATCTGGTTCCGTTATTGCCGGCGTATCGACGCAGAAGCAAAATGACCTTGGCGCAAAGCGGCGCCAAAGGCATCTGAAGCATTCCCAAGTTTTCCGAATTTGCCGGCAGGGGCAGTCCCGCATATGGGTCTGCCCCTTTGATTTTGACTTTTTCCGGGTACGGAGTGTGATAAAAGGGATTGCGCTTTGGAAACGAAGTTGCTATAATTCGCGTTGTTAATGATATTCATTATCAATGATAATGAATATCATATCCGAATCTTGTAAAGGGGAGAGTTGTACTGTGAAGAAACTGGCAACGATGATCCTGATGGCAGTCCTGGCGGTGGCACTGGCCGCTTGCGGCGGCTCCAACGCTTCCAACTCCGCTGGCGGAGATTCGGCAGGTGGCGCAACCGCTTCCCAGGAAACGGCGACGTCCGCTCCTTCTTCGGGCGAGTCTGCCGAGCCGGCTTCCGTTGAGGTGACAGACGCAAGCGGAAACAAGGTGACGGTGCCGGTCAATCCGAAGTCCGTCGTATCGCTGGACAACAGAACGTTTGAAACCCTGGAGGCGTGGGGTGTCAAGCTGGCCGCCGTGCCGAAGGCCGTCATGTCCGCCGATTCCGTCTATGTGAAAGACGATTCCGTCCAGGATGTCGGCTCCCACACCGAACCGAAACTGGAAGTCATCGCTGCCGTCAATCCGGATCTGGTCATTGTCGGTCAGCGCTTCGCCCGGTATTACGAAGACATCAAGAAACTGGTGCCGCAGGCGGCCGTTATCAACCTCAACTTTGACGTGTCCGCCGATGACGGCACGGCCGGCGAAAAACTGGTGAACGGCTTCAAGGACACCACCGCGATGCTCGGCCAAATTTTCGGCAAGAACGAAGAAGCGGCCGCGCTCAACGCCAAGTTCGATCAGGCGCTGGAGGCTGCGAAAGCGGCTTACAACGGCAGCGACACCGTCATGAGCGTCATCGTGTCGGGCGGCAACATCGGCTATGCCGCGCCGCACAACGGACGCGTATGGGGACCGCTGTATGATCTTTTCGGCTGGAAACCGGCGCTTGAGATTAACAACTCCACGACGGACCACCAGGGCGATGAAGTGTCGGTGGAAGCCATCGCGCAAAGCAATCCGGACTGGCTGATGGTGCTGGACCGCGACGCGGCCATCTCCAGTCAAGAAAACAAGATTCCGGCCCATGAAGTGATCGCCAAATCGGCCGCGCTGCAAAACACGAAGGCCGTATCCCAGAACCGCATCGTATACGCGCCTGCGGACACCTATACGAACGAATCGATCCAGACGTTCATTGAAATCTTCGAGGCAATCGCCACAGCCATGAAGCCGTGACATGCGAAGAATGGACGCAAAAGGAGTATTTTCGTGGTGCCCAATCGCGCAAGCGCTGAGGTTGAGATCTCCTCTCAACCTCGGTTTTCTAAGCGAAACAAAATATGGACGTTTCCCTTCGTCCTCGCCATCCTGGGCGTTGTAGTTCTCGCGGTCATCTCCCTGTTTAACGGCGTTTATGACATTTGGGGCCAGGAAGACGGATGGGACATGTTTTTCATCACCCGGGTGCCCCGGACGATCGCCCTGATGCTGACCGGCGCGGCCATGGCGATGACCGGGCTGATCATGCAGATCATGTCGCAAAACCGGATGGTGGAGCCGACAACCATCGGCACCACCGAATGGGCGGGTTTGGGGCTTCTGGCGATGTACCTGCTTTTTCCCGCGCCGTCCCTCGTGCTGCGCATGACCGGAGCCATCGTCTTCTCGTTTGCGGGGACGATGATCTTCTTCCTTTTCTTAAGAAGGGTCAGGCTGCGCTCGTCCCTCATCGTGCCCATCATCGGGCTCATGCTCGGCGCCGTCATTTCGGCCGTATCCACTTTTCTGGCGCTGCACTTTCGCATGTCCCAGGTGATCGAAAGCTGGTTTATCGGCTCGTTCGCGCCGGTTCAGGTGGGCAGGTACGAGTATCTGTGGATCATCATCGCCGTCACCGTCCTGATCTTCCTGTACGCCAACCGCCTGACGCTGGCCGGCCTGGGAGAAGACGTGGCGACCACATTGGGCGTCAATTACCATCAGCTGATTTTGCTGGCCAACGCGCTTGTCGCCGTTTCCGTCGGCATCGTGGCCGCGGTCATCGGCAACATTCCTTTCTTGGGCCTGATCGTGCCCAACATCATCTCCATGTTCCGGGGCGATGATCTGCGAAGCAATCTCCCCTGGGTCTGTGTGCTCGGGTTGGGAATCATCATGCTGTGCGACATTATCTCCCGGGTTGTGATCATGCCGTTTGAGGTGCCGGTTTCCCTGATCCTCGGCACCCTCGGCGCCGCCGTGTTCATTCTCATTTTGCTGCGGCAGCGGAGAGGCAGGGGGGTGCGATGAGCATGACGGAATTCCAGGCGGTCACCCAAACGAACCTGCGCGCCGGCCTTCGCCACCGCTCCGCCCGGGCCTTCCGTTCGGGGAAAGATGCGGCGCGCTACTGGATTTTGCTGGTCCTGATCATGGGCGTGGGGCTTTTGGCGGCCGCGGGGCTGATTTTTTACAACAATCCGGTGCCCGTGGATTCGCCTTCCTTCATCCCGGTGGTCCAAAGAAGGCTGGTGGCCGTCGGCGCCATGTTCGTGGCCGCCCTGTGCCACAGCTTCGCCACCGTCGCGTTTCAGTCGGTTACAAGCAACCGGATCATCACGCCTTCTCTGCTGGGATACGAAGCGCTCTATTCCTTCATCCACACCGGCACGATGTACTTTTTTGGCGCCGGCGCGCTCGTCAGCTTTACCGGCATCGGCGCTTTCAGCCTGCAAGTGGCGCTGATGGTCATCATGAGCCTGATCCTGTACGGCTGGCTTTTGGCGGGCAAGTACGGCAATTTGCACCTGACGCTGCTTGTCGGCATCATCATCGGCACCGGGCTGAACTCAGTGTCGGGCTTTATGCGGCGGCTGCTCGCCCCTTCCGAATTTGACCTGCTGCAGTCCAGGCTGATCGGGTCCGTCACCAACGCGAACGCCGAATATTTTCCCATTGCGATTCCGCTGACGGTCGCGACGGTGCTGTGCCTGTATGCCTTTGCCCGCAGGCTGAACGTGCTTTCCCTCGGCAGGGATGTGGCCACAACCCTGGGCGTCAAATTTCAGGCCAGCATTATTTACACGCTCGTTCTGGTCGCGGTGCTGATGAGCATCACCACTTCGCTGGTCGGTCCGCTGACGTTCTTCGGATTCCTGGTGGCCATGCTGAGCTATCAGGCCGCGCCGACCTATGATCATCGGTACATTTTCCCCATGGCTTTCGCCATCGGGTTCAGCATCCTGACGACGGCCTATTTCCTGCTGTATCATGTCCTCAGCATCAGCACCGCCGTATCCGTCATCATCGAGCTGTTCGGAGGACTTATTTTCCTGACCGTTATATTAAGGAAGAGATCGCTATGATATCGATTCGCAACGCCAAAAAAAATTACGCCGGCGAAGTCAGAATCGGGCCTTTGAACATCGACATCCCCAAGGCGGGCATCACGTCGCTGATCGGGCCCAACGGCGCCGGCAAATCCACAACGTTGCTGATGATCGGGCGGCTCCTCCGCATGGACGAAGGCCAGATCACCGTCGCCAATATGGACGTGGCCAAGACCAAATCCGAGGATCTGGCGAAGATCCTGACGATCCTCCGGCAGGAAAACCATTTCGTCACCCGCCTGACGGTCCGGCAGCTCGTCGGCTTCGGCAGGTTCCCGTACTCCAAAGGCCGGCTGACCAAAGAGGATGAAGCCATCATCTCGAAATACATCGACTTTTTCCAGCTGACGGACCTGGAGCACCGGTATCTGGATGAGCTTTCCGGCGGGCAGCGGCAGCGGGCCTATGTGGCCATGGTGCTGTGCCAGGAAACCGAGTACGTGCTGCTGGATGAACCGCTCAACAATCTCGACATCGCCCGGTCGGTGCAGATGATGGAGCATTTGCGGCGGGCGGCCGACGAGTTCGGCAAAACCTTCGTCCTCGTCATGCACGACATCAACTTTGCGGCCAAATACTCCGACCGGATCTGCGCGATGAAAAACGGCCGTGTCGCGGCCTTCGGCACCGTGGAAGAGATCATGAAGCCCGAACTTTTGACGGACATTTTTGAGACGAAAATCGACATTATTCAAGGCCCTTACGGACCGATTTCGATCTATTGACGGCCAAGCCGGCTGCATCATGCGAGAAGCGGCAGACGCGGATTCTGCCGCTTTTTTTGTATTCAAAATTTTACTGAATATAAGTAAGTTGTCAAAGTTTGTATAGAAAATGTTCAGAAGATTGCGGTATAATGTCAAGTACATATGACTGCATATCGTTCCAGCGGACTAGGACCACCACGGATTGCGGCAACGGATGGACCTTGCAGGATGCTGTAGGCACAATTCCGCACGAAGGGGCAAAACACAACATGCAGCGGCTGGAAGAGCTTCTGAGCCAAATTCAGCAGATCAATCTCAGCGAAAAGCACAAGCAGAACTTGTTGGAACTGGTGGACATTCGCAAAGCTTTGGAAGAATCGGCCATTGTTGCGATAACGGATGTCAGGGGCGTCATCACCTACGCCAACGACAAGTTCACTCAGATCTCCAAATACAGCCGTGAGGAACTGATCGGCAACACCCATCGCATCGTCAATTCCGGATATCATCCTCCCGAATTTTTCAAGGAGATGTGGGACACGATCCGAGCCGGCAAAGTGTGGCGGGGGGAAATACAGAACAAGGCGAAAGACGGCACCCTTTATTGGGTCAGCACGACCATCGTGCCGTTTATGAATGAGGAAGGAAAGCCCTACCAATACATCGCGATCAGGACCGATATCACTTCCCGAATCCGCATGGAAAAAGAACTGCAGCGCGCGCTGGAAAATGATTTTCAGCACACCATCAGGCAGTTGGCGAACCTGATTTTCAAGATCCGGCGGGACGAGTCCGGCAAATATCGGTTCGTTCTGGCGGAAGGCAAGCTGGCAGATCGGCTTTCGTTCACCACGGACAAGGTGCGGGATAAGGAAATTCGCGAGCTTTTTCCGCAGCCCGTGGCGGACAAGCTGCAGCGCAAGGTGGAGGAAGCGTATGCGGGCAAGCATGTTCATCTGGAACTGCATGTCTGGGATACGGATTTTCTGATTCATCTGTCCCCCATTTTGAAGGATCAGCAGGTCTGCGAAGCGGTGGGCACCGCCATCGATATCAGCCAGCGCAAACGGGCGGAAGAAAAAATCAAATACATGGCCTACCACGACCTTCTGACTTCGCTGCCCAACCGGGTCCAGTTCGTGCAAAGGCTCGAGAGCCGGATTGAGCAAGCCAAAAAGCAGGGCGGGTCGTTTGCCGTCATGTACATTGACCTGGACGGGTTCAAAAGGATCAATGACACCATGGGGCATATGGTGGGCGACGAGCTCCTGAAGGCCGTGGGCCGGCGGCTGGTGGAGTCCATCCGCAAGAAGGACGTGGCGGCTCGCATCGGCGGCGATGAATTTGCGCTTCTTTTGCCGAATATGAACGCCGCGGATGCGGTTGCCTGCGCCCAAAGGCTGATCAAGGAAATGGGCCAGAAATACATGATCCGTGGCCGGGAAGTTTACGTGACGCCGAGCATCGGGATCAGCATCTATCCCGACGACGGCCATACATATGAAGAGCTGATCCAGCATGCCGATGCCGCCATGTATCACGCCAAGGGAGAGGGCAAAAACCAATTCCGGTTTTTCGAGCCGTCGATGATCGAGTCCATGAAGAAAAGACTTCTTCTGGAATCGGCTTTGCGCAAGGCCCTTGAGGAAAATCAGCTGCGTTTGCATTACCAGCCGCAAGTGGACATCAAACGCAACAAGCTGATCGGCGTGGAAGCGCTGGTGCGGTGGAATCATCCCGAAACCGGCATGGTGTCGCCCGGCGAGTTCATTCCTGCGGCGGAAGAGTCGGGGCTCATCGTGCCGGTGGGCGAATGGGTGCTGCGCGAAGCCTGCCGGCAGCTCAAACGGTGGCATGATGCGGGCTATGAGCCGTTTCCGGTGGCCGTTAACATTTCCACCCGCCAGTTCATGGCGGGCGGCTTTCCGAGGCTGGTGCAAGGGATTCTCGCGGAAACGGGTTTGGAACCGCATTTTCTGGAATTGGAAATTACGGAAAGCCTGGCTTCCGATTTCCGGGCCGCCAAGGAAATTCTTTACGAGCTGAAACGGATCGGCGTCAAGGTCAGCATCGACGATTTCGGTTCCGGTTACAGTTCGCTGCGCTATTTGAGCGAATTGCCGATTAACAAGCTGAAAATTGACCGGGTGTTTATCCAGGAACTGAACCTGAAAAACCAGTCGGTGATCAAAGCGGTGATCGCGCTGGCGAAAAACCTGGAGCTGGAAGTGATCGCGGAGGGCGTGGAAACGGACTCGCAGGTGGAATTTCTCAAGGCGCAGCATTGCTATCTGGTGCAGGGATACCGGTTTTTCAAACCGATGGAAGCGGCGCAAATGGAAGAATTGCTCCAGGAAGCTTAACCGCTCGGCTTAATAAAATAGCAAACGGAACCGGCCGGCGCGTTGCGGCAAAGCGGTCCTGTTTTGGCTCTGCCGCCAATGGCGTCCGCAGGTTCCGTTTGTTAATTTTGGGTGAACGGCCGCCAATCGGCTGCCCGTTTCCCGCGTCAAACGGACGGGCTGTTGTCGGCTTTCACATTCCTGAACTGCTGCAAAATTTCCAGATGCCGTTTGGTGTGCAGCGCGCTTTCAAAATCTTCTTTTTGCTCCAGCGCGTCCAGCCGGTGCTCCAGCCGGTCCACCCGCTGCGCGAGATCGTTCAGCAGCTTGTGGCTTTGCTCGGCCAGGCGGAGAAGCTCCTCAAGCTGAGCTTCGATCCGCGCAAGGCGCTCTTCGCTCATCCTATGTCCCCCTTCCGGCTTGTCCCCATGACTTTTTTCTCCATATTATACCATAATTCGGCAAGCGCATTGAAGGATCTGCAAGCCTGCGGCGCCTTGCATCCGGGCTGATATCGATTATGGAGCATTTAAGAATCTGACATTTACAGCACAACACCGCGTTATGTTTTCTTACGTACCGGAATCCAGATTTCGCTATAGGCGTAATCTTCCTTGTTCGGGTCCATTTTTGTAAAGGAAAAAGTCGGCGCCGGGATCAATTCGTAATCCGCCACGGGAAGCCATTCCGCATAAATTCGGGCCATCGTCCGCTGCAGCGTGGACGGAAAAGGCCCTTCGTTCGGAAATACGGCCCAGGTGCCGGCGGCCACCGGCACTTTGTCCAGCCGGCCGCTGATCTCACCGTTGGTTGTCAGCACGCCAATCAAATGCGTCAATTCCCCTTCTTCTTTCAGAAACGCGGCATCCGCATCCCAGGACGCGTTGACAATTTCATAGGGCGCGATGTTCTGCAGCGCGCGCATTTCCCGCCTTTGTTCCTCCGTGATGCTTTGCGCGAGTTTGACAATCTCCCGGTTAATACCCTCAAACTGCATGGGTACGCGCTTCTTCACGCCGGCCAGATAAAACGCCGGCTTCTCCTCGATCCTGAATTCCATGGCCGTGCCTCCTTTGACGGTGATGGCGAAGGAAATTTTGGGGAACAGCTTGCTGACGCCTTTCTTGTGGACATCCGAGGGCAAAACGCCGCACCATTTTTTGAATGCCCGGGTAAAACCGTCCACGGACTGGTAACCATATTTAAAGGCCACGTCCGTGACCTTCTCGCCGCGCAGCAAATCCTGGCCTGCCTCCGACAATTTCCGGTTCTTGATGTATTCGCTCAGCGTCATCCCGGCAAGATAGTAAAACACCTGCCGCAGCTGGTAACCGGATGCGCCGGCAAAAGCCGCAACGCTTTCGAGCGATGCGTCATCGGTCAAATGCTCCTCGATATAATCCACGATTTCGTTCAGTTCGCGCAGCATGCTCCTCCCCCCTCCGACACCCGCATCATATCATGTCCGGCGCGGCGGCGCCCGACTTTTTGCGTCATTTTCGGTCGGATTCCCATAAAAAATAGCCCGCAATTTTTATGAGGGCGATAAAGGACTTTTTATTGCATTGTGCAAAAAATCACAAGTATACTAATGTCATTAATAAGAAAAGTACCAAAAAAATACATGACAGAAAGGGGAGTAGCTGCCGATGCTTCATCTGAATCCCGACGATTTCATACTGAAGCCGATATTCGCGACGATCCATTGCGAGCCCGGATGGAAATGGAAAAAATGGGGCCGGCCGATGCCAAACTACGACTTGTTTTACGTCTGGAGCGGCGAGGGGGACCTGAAGCTGAACGGCAAGCACTACCCCTTGCGCAAAAACTGCTGCATCCTGTTCAGGCCCGGCGATGAAATCGACGCCACGCACAATCCGCAAAACCCGTTGGTGATCACTTACATTCACTTCGATCTGGCCAAGCCGGCGGAAATGATTCCGCAAACGTACCGCATTATCCAGGATTTCATCCATTTCGAGTCGCTGCTCAGCCGGTACGTGCGGCTGTTTCTGTTCGACCATTTTGCGGCGGAAATTGAAGCGCGGTTGATCTTGAAGCAGCTGATGATCAACCTGATCCGCTCCGACCTGGGCGAGGAGCGGAAGACGGCCAAGGAAAGCTACAGCCTCGTCGAGACCATCGAGGAGATCGCGAACTACATCCAGCAGCATCCCGGCGAGCCGCACACCATCGAAAGCCTGGCCAAGCGCGCCAACCTGTCGCCGAAATATTTTTCCCAGAAGTTCAAGGAAATTATCGGCACCACCGTCCGTTCCTACATCGTGCATGCCCGCATCAAGCGGGCGGAGCACATGCTGCACCATGCGGGCTTGACGGTCACCGAAGCGGCCCACGCGCTGGGTTACAGCGACATTCACTTCTTCAGCCGGCAGTTCAAGCAGGTGACGGGGCGGAATCCTTCGGAAGTTCGCTAGCTTTCAGGGGGCGGAATATTTGATGGACGCGGCTGAGAATGTTATGTAATAAACATTTTTTTTCGAACCCATTACCAACGGTTGGTTTTGGACGGTTCCTTGCGCGTGAGCGCAAGGATTTTTTTATTTTTTTACCCATTCTTGAACAAAAGTGCAAATATTATTCCGGTCGCTCTAAATCCAAAAAAACGTTCGCATGTTACCCTTAAAAAACAAATCTTCTGCACAAGAAGAGGGAGGGTAACGGATGCATCAGATTCAGACCGCAAGAAAGCAAGGGTTGTACGACCCTCAATATGAACATGATGCGTGCGGAATTGCGATGTTTGCGAATATCCGCGGAAATAGATCCCAATCCATCGTGGCGCAGGCACTGGAGGCCCTCGTGCGGATGAACCACCGGGGAGGCCGCGGCGCCGATCCGGAACTGGGCGACGGCGCCGGCATCCTGACCCAGCTGCCTGACCGGCTGCTGCGCGGCGAATGGGAGCGTGCGGGAAAATCTTTGCCGCGGGCCGGCCAGTACGGTGTCGGCATGCTGTTTTTGCCGTCCGACCCCGCAGCGGCCCACGAATGCGAGAATCTGATCGCTGCGGCCGCAAAAGCGGAAAAGCTGGAGGTGCTCGGATGGCGCGACGTGCCAGTGGACGCGTCCGTTTTGTGCCGTCAGGCCAAGGAGACGATGCCCGCCATCCGCCAGGTTTTCATCGCGGCGGCCGGCGGCGCTGACTTCGATGACGACGCGCTGGAGAGGGCGCTTTACCAGGTGCGCCGGCGTGCCGAAAAAGCGGCCAGGGAGACGCTGCCCGAAAGCCTGGCCGAGTCGGTTTACATCGTCAGCCTTTCGTCCCGGACCATCGTGTACAAAGGGCTTTTGACGCCGGATCAGCTGAGAAGCTTTTTCAAGGATTTGACCGATGAGCGCTACGATTCGGCGGTGGCGCTCGTCCACAACCGGTTCAGCACCAACACGTTTCCGAGCTGGAAGCGGGCGCAGCCTTTCCGGGTTGTGGCGCATAACGGCGAAATCAATACGATCAACGGCAACATCAACTGGATGATCGCCCGGGAAGCCGCCTTCGAATCGAAGCTGCTGACAAGCCTCGATCAGGTCCGGCCGGTCATCGACCTTACCGGCAGCGACTCGGCGATGTTTGACAACGTGCTGGAGCTGCTCGTCATGTCCGGGCGCGCCTTGCCCCATGCCCTCATGATGATGATTCCCGAACCGTGGCACAACATTCGCCATATGGACGAAGTCAAGCGGGCCTTTTACGAGTTTCACAGCACCATGATGGAGCCGTGGGACGGGCCCGCCGCCATGGTGTTCAGCGACGGTGTCCACGCCGGGGCGTGCCTGGACCGCAACGGGCTCCGGCCGGCCCGGTTCGTCGTGACCAATGACGACCATGTCTATGTCTCGTCCGAGGTCGGCGTCGTGGATGTGCCGGAAGAGAAAATCGTGCGCAAGGACCGGCTGAGACCCGGACAGATGCTGATTGTGGACCTGAAGGAAGGCCGGCTGCTGCTCGATGACGAGATCAAGCACCGCGTGGCTTCCGCCCAGCCGTATCGCGAATGGGTCAAGAAATATATCGTGCCGCTGGCGCCGAAAGCATCGTCCAAACCGGCATCCGCCGCGGACCGCGAGTCCTGGATGCGCCAGCTTAAAATGTTCGGCTACACCTTCGAGGAATGGCACAAGGTGCTGAAGCCCATGGCGCTGACGGGCGCCGAGCCGACGGGCTCGATGGGCTACGACGCCCCGCTGGCGGTGCTGTCGGAACGGCCGCAGCTTTTGTTCTCCTATTTCAAGCAAAGATTCGCCCAGGTGACCAATCCGCCCATCGACGCCATTCGCGAAGAGCTGGTCACCACCGTCGAGACGCTGATCGGGCCGGAAGGAAACCTCCTGGAGCCGAATCCGGCCGATTACGCCAAAGTCCGCCTCCACGCACCCGTCATGACCGAAGCGGAGTACGACGAGCTTTTGCGGCATTTCTCGGGGCCTCACCAGACGGAGGTCATCGAAACCTTGTTCCCGCATGACGGCGGGGACGAAGCGCTGGAGAAAGCCATCGGAGAGATGCTTCAGCAGGCGGAACGCGCGGTGGAGCGGGGCTGCCGCCTCATCATCCTGAGCGACCGGGGCGCCGGCCGCGAGCGGGTGCCGATGCCGTCGCTGCTCGCCGTGTCGGCCGTCCACCAGCATCTCGTCCGCACCGGGAAACGGACGAAAGTCAGCCTGATTGCGGAATCGGGCGAGCCCCGCGAAGTGCACCATTTTGCGGCGCTGCTCGGCTTTGGCGCCAATGCGGTGTATCCGTACCTGATCTGGGCGTCGCTGCCCTACTTGGCCAATGAGGAAAGAACGGCGCTTTCGCCAGACAAGCTGGCCGCCAACTACGTAACGGCCGTCAGCAAAGGCATCCTCAAGATCATGTCCAAAATGGGCATTTCGGTGCTGCAAAGCTACATCGGCGCGCAGGTGTTTGAAGCCATCGGCATTGCCGCCGACGTGATGGAGCGGTTTTTCCCGCGCACGTCTTCGCAGGTGGGCGGGCTGGGCCTGGCCGAGATTGCCCGCGAGGCCAGGATGCGGCACGAAGAGGCGTTTAGCCCCCGCATCGTGTCCGATCTGACGCTGGATCCCGGTTCGGATATGCAGTGGCGGGCGGAAGGGGAAGAGCACCTCTATCGCCCGGAGACGATTCACACGCTGCAGCAGGCATGCCGCACCGGCAGTTACGAGCTGTACAAGACCTACAGCCGCCTGTTTGCGGAGGAGCATCAGAAGCCGGTCTCGCTGCGGGACCTTTTGGAATTCAAGCCCGCCTCGGGTCCCATTCCCATCGAGGAAGTGGAGCCGGTGGAGTCGATCCTCGCGCGGTTCAAATCCGGCGCCATGTCCTTCGGCTCCATCAGCCAGGAAGCCCACGAGGCCATCGCGATCGCAATGAACCGCCTGGGCGCAAGGAGCAATTCCGGCGAGGGCGGGGAAGATCCGGCCCGGTATGTGCCCTTGCCGAACGGAGACTCCAAAAACAGCAAGATCAAGCAGGTGGCTTCCGGCCGGTTCGGCGTCTCGAGCCTGTATCTCGTCAACTGCGAAGAAATTCAGATCAAAATGGCGCAAGGGGCGAAGCCGGGCGAAGGCGGGCAGCTCGCCGGCCACAAAATCACGCCGCAGGTGGCCAAAACCCGCGGCTCGATTCCCGGCATCGAGCTCATTTCGCCGCCGCCGCACCATGACATTTACTCCATCGAAGACCTGGCCCAGCTTATCCATGACCTGAAGCACGCCAACCCGCGGGCGAGGATCAACGTGAAGCTCGTGTCCGGCGCGGGCGTGGGCACCATCGCGGCCGGCGTGGCCAAGGCGAAGGCCGACGTGATCCTGATCAGCGGCTATGAAGGCGGCACCGGGGCCGCGCCCCGCACGAGCATCAAGCATGCGGGCATGCCCTGGGAACTGGGGCTTGCCGACGCGCACCAGACGCTGATGCTGAACGGGCTGCGCAACCGCGTGCGGCTTGAGGTCGACGGCAAGCTCATGAACGGCCGCGACGTGGTCATCGCGGCGCTGCTCGGCGCGGAAGAATTCGGCTTTTCCACGCTGCCCCTCGTCTCGCTGGGCTGCGTCATGATGCGGGTGTGCCATCTTGACACCTGCCCGGTCGGCATCGCCACCCAGAATCCGGAGCTGAGGGCCAAGTTCGCCGGCAAGCCGGAGCACGTCATGAACCTGATGCGGTTCATCGCCCAGGAAGTGCGCGAGATCATGGCCGAGCTCGGATTCCGGACGATGGACGAGATGATCGGGCGCACCGACTGCCTGAAGCAAAAAGAAACGCGGCACTGGAAAGCCCAAAAACTCGATCTGTCCCCGCTGCTCTGGCAGCCCGAAGGCCCGCGCAAGTTTGAAGTGCCGCAGGAACACGGCGTGGAGCAATGCCTGGACGCGCGCGTGCTGATTCCTCTGGGCCGCAAGGCGTGGGAAACCGGCAATCCGGTCTACGGCCGGCTGTCCGTCCGCAACACCGACCGGGCCGTCGGGACGCTGCTCGGCAGCGAGCTGACCCGCCGCATGGGCGCGGAAGGGCTGCCTGAGCATTCGATTCATTTCCACATGCAAGGTTCGGCCGGCCACAGCTTCGGCGCCTTCCTGCCCGGCGGAATCACGCTGACGCTGGAAGGGGAAGCCGGCGACGGCGTCGGCAAAGGGCTGTCCGGCGGCAAGCTGGCCATCTATCCCGACGCGAAGTCCCGGTACCGGGCCGACGAACAGGTCATTGTGGGCAATGCGGCCTTTTACGGCGCGGTGGCCGGCGAGGCGTTCATTTCGGGCCAGGCCGGCGAACGGTTCTGCATTCGCAACAGCGGCGCCACCGTCGTCGTGGAAGGCATCGGCGACCACGGCTGCGAGTATATGACCGGCGGCATGGTCGTCGTGCTGGGCGCCGTGGGCAAAAACTTCGCGGCCGGCATGTCGGGCGGCATGGCCTACGTGATGGACACCCCCGAAACCCGCCTGCGGGAGCATATCAACACGGCCATGGTGCTGATCGAGCCGCTTTCCGAGCTGCGCGAGCGCGAACAGGAGAAGCTGCACAGGCTCATCGAACGGCATTGGCAATACACCGGCAGCGAAGCGGCCAAACGGATTCTGCAGCGCTGGGAGCAGGCCAAAAGGCAATTTGTCCGCGTCATTCCGACGGAATACAAGCGCCTTACGGAGATGGCGGAAACGGGAGACGAGGTGAACGTGCATGGGTAAAATCACCGGGTTTATGGAATACAAAAGAAAATCCCTCGAATACCGGCATCCGCTGGAGAGGATCCGGGACTGGCAGGATGTGGCCGTCATGCCCGGCGAGGCGGTGCTCATGGAGCAGGCCGCCAGGTGCATGGACTGCGCGGTGCCGTTCTGCCAGAACGGCAGCGTGCTGGCGGGGATGACGACAGGCTGCCCCTTGTATAATCTCATTCCCGAATGGAACGATCTTGTGTACCGGGGGCGGTGGCAGGAGGCGTACGAACGGCTCAGCCTGACCCATCCGTTTCCGGAGTTTACGGGCCGCGCCTGCCCCGCGCCGTGCGAAGGCGGCTGCGTCGCTTCGCTCTATGAGAGTGCGGTCACGATCAAAAACATTGAGCGGGCCATCATCGACCGCGCGTTCCAGGAAGGCTGGGTCAGGCCGCAGCCGCCCGAGCGCCGCACGGACCGGCGCGTGGCGGTGATCGGCTCCGGCCCGGCGGGCCTGGCTTGCGCGTGGGCGCTGAACCGGTACGGTCACAACGTGACGGTGTACGAACGCGCCGACCGCATCGGCGGCCTGCTGACCTACGGCATTCCCAAAATGAAAATCGAACAGCATGTGGTGGACCGCCGCGTGAAGGTGCTGGAAGCGGAAGGGGTACGCTTCGTCACCGGCGTGGAGGTGGGCAAGACGTATCCCGCCGGGAAGCTGCTGGAAGAATATGACGCCGTCGTCCTGTGCATCGGCGCCACCAAGCACCGGGACCTGGACATTCCGGGCCGAAACTTGAAGGGCATCCACTTTGCGATGGATTATCTGACGCTGAGCACCAAGAGCCTGCTGGATTCGGGCCTCAAGGACGGCAAATCCATTTCCGCCGAAGGGCGGGATGTGATCGTCATCGGCGGCGGCGATACCGCCACCGACTGCATCTCGACGGCGCTCAGGCAAAACTGCCGCAGCCTCGTGCAATTCGACATCTATCCGAAGCGGCCCGACGCGCGCAGCGAGCAAAATCCGTGGCCGCAATTTCCGATCATCCACAAGCTGGAGTACGGCCAGGAAGAGGCGGCGGCGCGGTTTGGCCGCGATCCCCGGGCCTTCTCCACCTCGGCCATCGAGTTCGTCGATGACGGACAAGGCCATGTGGCCGGCGTCAGAAGCTGCCTCGTCACGGCGAAGAAGGAGCCGATTCCGGATACGGAAACATGGTGGCCCGCGCAACTGGTGCTGATCGCCATCGGCTTTTCGGGCCCGGAACAGGAGCTCTTAAGCGCGCTCGGCGTCGAAACCAACGCGCGCACGGCCATCGCCGCTTCGGATCCATCGTACCGGACCAACGTGGAAGGCGTGTTCGCGGCGGGAGACGCCCGCAGGGGACAGAGCCTCATCGTTTGGGCGATTCAGGAAGGCAAGGAAGCGGCGGATGCGTGCCATCAATATCTGATGTCATCAATTTCGCGGAGGGTCAGAGCATGACGGCAAACCAAACGACGGCCAATTTCCTTCAGAAGATGTACGCGGAACGGATCGGCGGCCAGAGCTTCGGGCTGAAAACCGAAATTTACAAGTTTGAAAAAATCAAACGGGCCAAGCGGGAGGCGATGGCCGCCAATCCCCGCGTGCCGCTGATCGACCTGGGCGTGGGCGAGCCGGATGAGCGGGCGGACGATTCTGTCATCGCCATGCTGCATCAGGAAGCGCTGAAGCGGGAAAACCGTTTCTATGCGGACAACGGCATTGCGGAATTCAAGGAAGCGGCGGCCCGGTACATGAAGGACGTGTTCGGCGTGGACGGCCTGGATCCGGACACCGAAATCAACCACGCCATCGGCAGCAAATCGGCCCTCTCCCTGCTGCCGGCCGCCTTTATCAACCCCGGCGACGTGACGCTCATGACTTCGCCCGGCTATCCGGTGCTCGGCACATGGACCAAATATTTCGGCGGGGAAGTGGTGAATCTCCCTCTCACCGAGGAAAACGGCTTTTTGCCGGATCTGGACGCCATTCCGGAAGAGACCTTAAGGCGCGCCAAACTGTTTTATCTGAATTATCCCAATAATCCGACGGGCGCCGTGGCCAATCGGGCCTTCTTCGAAAAGGCCGTGGAGCTGGCAAGAAAATACGAGATCATCATCGTCCACGACGCGGCCTATGCGGCTCTCGTCTTCGACGGCGCCAAGCCGCTCAGCTTCCTGTCCGTCCCCGGCGCCAAGGAAGTCGGCATCGAGCTTCATTCGCTTTCGAAATCGTTCAACATGACCGGCTGGCGGATCGGGTTTGTGGCCGGCAACGCGGGGCTGGTGAACGCCTTTGCCACGGTGAAGGACAACGCCGATTCCGGCCAGTTCATCCCGATCCAGAAAGCGGCGGCCTATGCCTTGTCACGGCCGGACATTACGCAGCGCACCGCGGAGAAATACTCGCGCCGGCACGCGATGCTGGCCGAGGTGCTGCGTTCGTGCGGATTTCCCGCGCAAAAGCCGGGCGGCTCTTTCTTCCTTTACACCAAGGCGCCGCGCGGCATCGTGAACGGCCCGTCGTTCGCGTCGGCCGAGGAGTTCAGCCAATACCTGATCCGGGAGCATCTGATTTCCACGGTCCCGTGGGACGATGCGGGCGCTTACGTCCGTTTCTCCGTTACGTTCGAGGCCGATTCGCCAGAGGAAGAAAAGCGGGTGCTGGAGGAAGTCAGAAGGCGTCTTTCGCGGTCGGAATTTTACTTCTGAAAATGAATCTTGTTTTCGGCAAAGGAGGGAAGGGAAATGCTGTTTACGAAAATGCACGGGCTCGGCAACAACTACGTGTTTTTCAATCTGCTGGAAAATCCCGCCCAGGACTTGGACTGGGAAGAAGTGGCCCGGGAAGTGTCGGACAAAAATTGCGGCATCGGATCGGACGGCATTATTCTGATCTGCCCGTCGGAGCAGGCGGATTTCCGCATGCGCATTTTCAACGCCGACGGCTCGGAGGGCAAAAGCTGCGGCAACGGCCTGCGCTGCACCGCGCGATACCTCGCGGACCACGGCTATGCGCCGAACCGCCCGTTCACCATTGAGACGCTGGGCGGCATCGTGAACGTGGAAGTGCTGCCCGAAGAAAAAGGCCGGCTGGACCGCCAAGTGCGGGTGGACATGGGCAAACCGAGGCTGCTCAAAGGCGACTTGCCGATGCGGGGCAATCCCACGACGATGACCATCAACGAGCCTTTCGAAATCGGCGGCCGAACCTTCCACATGACCTGCCTGTCCATGGGCAATCCGCACGCGATCATTTTCGTCGACGACGTCAAAGCTTTTCCGCTGGAAGAGTGGGGCCCGAAAATCGAATGGGCCGACCTGTTTCCGGAGCGCGTCAACGTGGGCATCGTGCGCGTCGTGAGCGACCGGGAGCTGGACTACCGGGTATGGGAGCGCGGCTCCGGCATGACGATGGCTTGCGGCACGGGGGCTTGCGCCGCCGTCGTGGCATCGGTGCTCAACCATCACATGCAGATGGACACTCCCGTCACCGTTCACCTGCCCGGCGGCGACCTGAGCATCGTCTGGGCCGCGGACGGCCATGTCTGGAAAACCGGCCCGGCCGCCTACATTTGCAGCGGCATGCTGCTTTTGCCGGCGAAAGTTTCTTAAATAAAAATAAATAATAAAAAATAAGAAGGTTTGCTGCGTGAAGTCTGCTGACAATTTAATAAAAGCGACATCCAAATAACATGTCATGTTAAATTACACAATTAAGTAACATGACATGTTATTTTTTTATTTGCAAATCCGGAGAAAAGTGCAAATAATTCGCGTTTTAATTCAAATAAATGTTGTTAATTTCCTGATATGATGCTAATAAAGTAAGAAAACATGACATAAAACAGACGCAGGGATTTGAAGGGGTGACCGGAATGAAGAAACTGGAGGCCATCATCCGGCCGGAGAAGTTTCAGGAACTGCGCGATGAGCTGTACGCCATCGGCATCGGCGGGATGACCGTTACGGAAGCGGCGGGCGTCGGCAAGCAAAAAGGTCAGGTGGGAATGTTCAGGGGACACACCTTTGAAATCCAGCTGCATCCGAAGCTGAAGCTGGATCTGGTGCTGGAAGACGAGAAGGTGGACGAGGTGGTCCGCACGATTATCAAGGTATGCGGCACGGATTCCATCGGCGACGGCAAGATCTTTATCCTGCCGGTGGAGGATGCGGTCCGCATCCGGACAGGCGAGCAAGGCACTGCGGCTATTCTGTGAGGTCATAAAGGGAAGGGAGCGGGAGAGATATGCTTACATTGGAATCGTTGGAAGTCTCCATTAACCTCGCGTGGGTGATGCTGGCGACGTTCCTCGTGTTTTTCATGCACGCGGGCTTTACGATGCTGGAAGCGGGGTTTGTCAGGTCCAAAAATACGATTAACATCATCATGAAAAACTTCATGACCATCACCGTCGGCTCTTTGATTTATTATTTCGTCGGTTTTGGCCTCATGTTCGGCGACACCGCCGGCGGCTTTATCGGCACGAACGGCTTCTTGCTGAACGGCCGCACGGACGTCGACTTCTTCGTGTTCCAGGCGATGTTTGCGGCCACCTGCGCCACGATCATCTCCGGCGCCGTCGCCGAGCGGATCAAGTTGGGCAGCTATATTGTCATCGCCATTGTCATGGTCGCCTTCGTCTATCCGGTCATCGGCCACTGGGTCTGGAACGGCGGCTGGCTGGCCGAACTGGGCTTTACGGATTTTGCCGGTTCCACGGTCGTGCACATGACCGGAGCCGTGGGCGCCCTGATCACGGTGCTGTTCCTCGGTCCCCGTTTGGGGAAATACTCCGGCAACAAGGTCAACGTCATTCCGGCGCACAACATTCCCCTGGGTGCCCTGGGCGTCTTCTTCCTGTGGTTCGGCTGGTTCGGATTTAACGGCGGCAGCACGCTGGCGTCCGATCCGAGCCTCGTGCCCAACGTCATTGCCACCACGCTGCTTTCCACTTCCGCCGCCTTTGTGTCCGGTTTGATCTTCACGAAGCTTCGTTACGGCAAAGTGGATGCAACGCTGTCCTTGAATGCCGTGCTCGGCGGGCTCGTCGGGATTACGGCAGGCGCGGCCGACATCTCGCCGCTCGGTTCGGTCATCGTCGGTCTCGTGTCCGGTGTCTTGCTGGTTATTGCCGTAGAAATCATCGACGCCAAGCTGAAGGTGGACGATCCGGTAGGCGCCATCGCGGTGCACGGCGTCTGCGGGATCTGGGGCACGCTGGCCGTGGGACTGTTCTCCACCTCCACCGGCTTCTTCTACACCGGCAGCTTCAGCCAACTCGGCGTGCAAGCGCTGGGCGTGCTGGCGGTCATGCTCTGGATCGTTGTCACGATGACCATCGCGGTCTTCATCCTCAACAAAATTTCGCGCATCCGCATCTCCGAAAAAGCGGAATTGGTTGGCCTCGATTTCATCGAGCACGGCTCCAGCGCTTACGAACTGAAAGAGACGCTGCTTGAGCAAGGCGAAACGGGGGCGTTGTCCGCGTTCTCCAGAACCGTCGGCGGCCATCTGGCGGACCGGCTCAACCAACTGAGCAGCAAAAGCGTATGACGCATCAACTTCCGCACACAACTGAATAAAATAAAGAAGGATCTCAGACACCACGACTCACCTCGACGGCTATCCCGCAACGAACACGTTCGCGCGCGGGATAGCCGTTTGTTTTTGATTTTTGCGGGAAAGGATGAAGCTTATGTGCGGAATCGTCGGTTGGGTGGATTGGCGTTATGAGGCGGCCGGGCGCGCGGAAACGCGCCCGGTGCTGGAGCGGATGGTGCGCACGCTGGCGCCCCGCGGCCCCGATGCCGAGGGCATCTGGCTGCATGGCCACGCCGCTTTCGGCCATCGGCGGCTGAGCGTCATCGACCCGGAAAACGGCGCGCAGCCGATGGTTTGCGCGCCCCACGGGCATTTGTACTGCATCGTTTACAACGGGGAGCTGTACAACACGCGGGAAGTGCGAAAAGAGTTGGAGGGACACGGATATCAGTTCCGCACCCAATGCGATACGGAGGCGGTGCTTCTGGCCTACGTCCATTGGGGCGCCGCTTGCCTGGAGCGTCTGACCGGCATTTTCGCCTTTGCGGTTTGGGACGACAGGGAAGAAAAGCTTTTTATGGCCAGAGACCGGCTTGGCGTAAAGCCGCTGTTTTATTTGCCGCGCGACGGGCAGCTGATTTTCGCGTCGGAGCCGAAGGCCATTTTGGCTCATCCGGACGTGCGGGCGGAAGTGGACGCGGAAGGACTGGCCGAAATTTTCGCCCTGGGGCCGGCGCGCACGCCGGGCCACGGCATTTTCAAGGGCATGCGCGAGCTGAAACCGGGCGAATGGGCGGAGTTTGACCGCAGCGGGCTCAAAATCGGGCGGTACTGGCGGCTGGAAAGCCGGCCCCACGAAGATGGCGCGCAAACGACGGTCGAAAAGGTGCGCGCGCTTCTATCCGAAGTGACCGAAAGTCAGCTCGTTTCCGACGTTCCGCTCGGGATGCTCCTTTCCGGCGGTCTGGACTCCAGCATTCTGACCGCTTTGGCGGCGCGCAAGTTCCGGGCGGACGGCAAAGAACGGGTGGATACGTTCTCCGTCGACTATGCGGGCAACGACCAACATTTTCAGGCCCACGCCTTTCAGCCCGATGCCGACGGCCCGTGGATCCGGCGCATTTCCGCGGAACTGGGCACGGCGCACCATTCCGTGGTGCTGAACACCCGGGAGCTTGTCGACGCGCTGAAGCCCGCCGTGCTGGCGCGGGATTTCCCCGGCATGGCGGATGTGGACAGCTCGCTTCTGCTTTTTACCCGCTCCGTGAAAGAAGTTGTTACCGTGGCGCTGTCCGGCGAAGGGGCGGATGAAGTGTTCGGCGGGTATCCGTGGTATCACCGGGAGGAAATGTTGAACGCGGGCACGTTTCCGTGGTCCGTTGCGCTGGAGGAGAGGCTGAGGCTTCTTTCCGGCGATCTGATCGGCGCGATCCGGCCCCGCGAATATGTGGCCCGGCGCTACCGGGAGGCGGTGGAGGAGGTGCCGCACCTTCCCGGGGAGCCGCAAGAGGCGCGCAAAATGCGGCAGCTGACCTATCTGAACCTCACCCGGTTCATGCCCACGCTGCTTGACCGCAAGGACCGCATGAGCATGGCTTCCAGCCTCGAAGTCCGCGTGCCGTACTGCGACCACCGGCTGGTGGAATATGTCTGGAACATTCCGTGGGAGCTCAAGACGATGGGCGGCCACCCGAAAGGAATTTTGCGCGAGGCGGCGCGGGGCATCCTGCCGGATGATGTGCTGTTCCGCAAGAAAAGCCCCTATCCGAAAACCCATGATCCCGGCTATGTGCAGGCCTTGCGGGAGATCGTGGCGGATTTGCTCGAAGATCGGTCCTCGCCTCTTCATCCTTTCATTGACCGCCGGAAGGTCACGGAGTTTCTCCAATACGACGCGGCGCAGCTTCAGCGCCCGTGGTTCGGGCAGCTGATGAGCGGTCCGCAGATGCTGGCTTACCTGGTGCAGATCGACATCTGGCTCAGGGAGTACAAAGTTTTGGTGAAACTGTGACAGTTTTTTGCGGCAGGAAGGAATTTTGGAATTTTCAGAGAATATTTTCTTTCGAACGCACAAATAACAAATGGAGACAAAAAATTCCACTATACGGAAGTGATCGCGCATGAGCCCGGAAAATCCGCCCGCGTCGCGGGCGCTTTCGCCCGAAGAGGCGCAAAAGCTGCTTCAGACGTTGAAAGATCGCTTTGAAAAACACAAAAACCGGCATCCGGATTTGGATTGGGCCAGCGTGCAGGCGAAGCTGGAACAGGCGCCGGAGAAATTGTGGTCGATTGGCGAAATGGAAAGAACCGGCGGTGAGCCGGACGTGACGGGTTATGACGAACGGACCGGCGAATACGTTTTTTGCGACTGTTCGAAGGAAAGCCCCGCGGGGCGAAGAAGCGTCTGCTACGACCCAGAGGCGTTGGAATCCCGCAAACAGCACAAGCCCGCCCACAGCGCGGTGGGCATGGCGGCGGAAATGGGCATTTCGCTCCTGACGGAGGAGGAGTACAAGGAGCTGCAAAAGCTGGGGCCGTTTGACACAAAAACGTCGAGCTGGCTCCTGACGCCGCCGGAAATCCGCCAGCTGGGCGGCGCCATTTTTGGCGATTTCCGCTTTGGCCGCGTTTTTGTCTATCACAACGGAGCGGAATCCTATTATTCGGCCAGGGGATTTCGGGGCTCGCTCAGGGTGTGACCGCGTGACTCATCGCCTGATTCAGATTTTGTTCAGGGCATGTTGATAACCTAAATACATTGCAATTCGCTGTAAGGGAGCGGTGCCGATGAATGCGACCATCGCGATCGGAAGGAAGTTAAGCAGGGACATTTTCAGCAAAAACGGCGTGCTGCAGGTGCCGGCTTATACCGCCCTGACGAGAAAGCAAATCACCCTCCTGGAAAACCATGGGATTTCCCTGGCCGATGATGATTTTTTGCCCGAAACCACCGATGCGGAGATCCTGGAAACGCAAAAAATGATCGACGATGCGGTCCGGCAGGTCAACGAGCTGTTTGACGAGGTGCGGGAAGGAAAGCGGGTTCCCATGGAAGAATTTCGCAAGGAAGTCATCCCGGTCATCGAGGAAGCGACCCATTCCAAAAGCTTGTTCGGCCTGATCAAGGCCCTCCAGTCGAAGGACGATTACACGTATCGTCACAATCTGGCCGTGGGCGCTTTTTCGGGCCTGATCGGCAGCTGGCTCGGACTCGATTGCGAAGAGCAACTGGCGCTGACTACGGCGGCGTTTTTGCACGACATCGGCAAAATGCTGGTTCCCGAGGAGATTTTGAACAAGAGCGGCCCGCTTACCGATGAGGAATACGCGGTCATGAAATCCCACACGATCAGGGGATTTGAAATTCTGAAGAAAACGGAAGGCATCGACCACCGCCAGGCGCTGGTGGCGTTGCAGCACCATGAAAGAATGGACGGCAGCGGATATCCGTTCGGCCTGACGGGGAGCCGGATCGATTTTTTCAGCCGGATCGTGGCGGTGGCGGACGTGTTCCACGCCATGACGAGCCAGCGGGTGTACCGGAACCCGTCGCCTTTCTATGAAGTGCTGGCGCAGATGGAGAAGGACGCGTTCGGGGTGCTGGATCCGGCCGTCGCCAAACTGTTCATCAGCAAGATCATGAACACGCTGATCGGGCGCACCGTGCTGCTTTCCGACGGCAGCACCGGCACGATCCTGCTCATCCATCCCCAGGAACCGACGCGCCCGCTGGTGCTGATTGGAGATGAGTTTGTCAACCTCCAAGAGAAACGGTCTTTGAATATCATGCTTATCCTATAACTGGCGCCAATCAAGGCAAGGAGCCGTATCCAATGTTGGGACGGCTCCTTTTTTGTGCCGGATCAGGGACGAGCCTTATCTCGCGAAAAGGGATAGCCCGCCGAAGGCCGGGCATGTACAATGAAGATAAGCGTGCCAATGAAAAGGCGGTACGAAACCTATGGGCAACATGATGGATTATCTGGATTGGCGCGGGGACCTGACGTTCGCGCAGTCGCCGTTCAACGAGGTGGACAACCTGATTCTGGCCCAGATGGCCTACCTCAATCTGGATTACGTGGTGCCGCCGGAAGGAAGCGGGATGTCCGTGACGGTACGCGAGGCGGCGGAAAAATATTTTCGCATGTACGGCGAAGATCAGATCCGGCAATTCAGCTATCTGGTGCGCATCACCGTTCCGCTGCTGAAAAAGGCGGCGGGCTGTCCCCGGTTTGCCGATGTGAGGCTGTCCAACTTCGTCAATATCGTGGATATCGACCGGACCAAACAGTTCGCGGCGATGCATGCCGAGCTGCCGGACGGCACGGTGTACGTCTCCTACCGGGGGACGGACAACACGCTGGTCGGCTGGAAGGAAAATTTCAACATGAGCGTCATGACGCCTGTACCCGCCCAGTTTGAGGCGCTGCGTTACCTGGAGGATACGGCGCCGGAACATGACGGCTTCCTGAGGCTTGGCGGCCATTCCAAAGGCGGCAATCTGGCCGTCTATGCGGCGGCCATGTGCCGCCCCGGGGTGCAAAGCCGCATTCTGGAAGTTTACAACAATGATGGCCCCGGCTTTGACGCCAAGGTGACCGGGAGCCCGGGCTACCGGGCGATTCTCGGCAAAATCCGGACGATCATTCCGGAGTCGTCCATCGTCGGGATGCTGATGGAGCACGAGGAAGCGTACATGGTGGTCAAGAGCAGCCAGACGATTCTGATGCAGCATTCGGCGTTTTCCTGGGAAGTGCTGGGGGCCGGCTTCTTGCGCGCGGAGCAGGTGGCCAAGCAAAGCGAAATTTTGGACATGACCCTCAAGTCCTGGCTGGGCCAACTGAGCAGGGCGGAGCGCATCCGGTTTGTGAACGCCTTGTTTGACGTTTTTGAAGCCGCGGAAATCCGCACCATTGAAGACCTGACGCGCTCCAAATGGAGAAAGGTCCGGGACATCATCCGGGTGCTCAACCAGTCCCAGGAAAACAAGGCGGTGCTGGCCCGGGCGTTTCGGCTGTTGTTTCAGGAGGGCCGAAAGTCTTATCTTGCGGCATGGGCGGAAGAAAAAGATGGAAAAAATGGCCATTTTGTCTTATAATATATACAGAACTAAAAATTTTGTCGATTGTGGCGGGACGGGGGGCGGCACGATGAGCAATGAAAAGGTTCTGGAGCTGACCATTGAAGTGCTGAAAAGCATCCTGAACGACACTTCGAAAAACCAGCGCGAGTTTTCCCACGGCAAAGTGCTGGAAATCAGCGAGGCGCTGGATGTCATGATTTTGGAATATTATCGGAACAAGAAGCAAAGGGTTGTGTCGTAAGGGATTTTCAAAAAAATACCGGGGAGTCACTCGCCAACGGATCGCGTGACTTCCCGGTATTTTTGCTTTGCGGCGGCTTTGGGGACAGCCCCGCACAAGCAAGCGGAACGCTTAAAATTTTTCGCAACGGACATGTGAGACGCTTGGAGCCTTTTTATAGGGCTTTTTTATTTTTAACGGACATGAAAAACCCTTGGAACGCCATTTTGCTTCTTTTTCCCGCTTTATGGGTCTTTTGGGTGTTCCAAATGTCCGTCAGAGATGCGGAACCTCGATTTTTGGCGTCTAAGCGTCGCCTGTGTCCGTTAGCGCTTCCCCTTGTGTCCCGAGGTCTCACACCAGGGGGGCCAAAAGCATGATTTCTTCATTATCTTGATAGATCGTGCCGAACTGGGAGACCGGCAGCGGATTTTGGCCAAGGCCGGCCTCGATGGTGTATCCGGGCCGCCGGAACTCTTCGATGAACCAGTCTTTGTAGCCGGCATAGGCGGCTTCGTAGGGCGTTTCGGAAACGGCGTATCCGCTGGCCCTGGAAAATATTTCGGCGATTTCGAGGGCCCGGGGCGGACGGATATCTTTATAAAGCCAGAAAATCACCCTGCCCTGGGTATGGTAGGCGATCACGAGCTTGAAGTTGTGCTGCCGCGTGAAATGGACCATTGCCTGCGTTTCCGGTTCGGACAGCGGAGATGGCCCGCCGTAACGCGTCGGTCCGGGCCCGTCGATGCCCAGCGACGCTTCCTGGGCCTTGGCTTCGTCCCAGCTGGCCGGATAGTTGCGGTTGAGATCGACGCCCCGGGTGTTGGCCTGCCACACTTCGGCGAAAGGCCGTCCGGTGTCGTTCCATTCCTGAAGCTGCGCATAGTACGGGTTATCCGGTTTGGGTCCATTGTAGAGCACCATGTCGACGCCGTCCGGGTTCACCATCGGCACGATGTAGATGCTGCTCGTCTCGAAAATTTCCCGCAGATCGTAGCCCCGGATGGACTCGCCCCGGGAGTAGGCGCGGGCGAAATTTTCCGCGAATTTCATGAGCAGCATGGCCGTGATCCACTCCAGCCCGTGGTGCGCGCCGTTGTAAAACACCTCGGTTGGACCCCGTCCGATCCGGATGTAGTACAGATTTTTGCCAAGCACGCTTTGGCCGATGGTTCCCGTCTCCAGAAAAGGATACCGCGCCTTCAGCCCCCGAATGTTTCGCTCCAGGATCTCATACGTATAGTCAATGTCAGTAAAGACGACATCGATGCCGTACGGCACCGTAATGGTTTGCCCGACCGCCAGCTGTTCCGGCCGGATGCCCGGATTGGCGGTGATGATGGCGTCCACGGTGGTGTAATATCTTCTCGCGATCTGGTATAGCGTGTCTCCGGGCCGGATCGTGTAGCGGTCATAGCCAAGAAGAAAACGCTCCAAATACGCCCAGGTGGCGGGGCCGACGATACCGTCCGGCACCAGGCCGTAGCGGCGCTGAAACGCAATGACAGCTTGCCGGGTTTGCCCGCCGAAAATGCCGTCCACCGGCCCCGGGCTGAAGCCGATTTGTGAAAGCAGGCTCTGGATCAGCTTGACGTTTGGCCCTCGGGAGCCCAGTCTCAGCGTTTCGATAACCGCATCCCGCCTTCCGCGTGCAGATTTTCCGCTTGCTTTGCAGCCCCGGGTGCCGCTAAAGCAGGATACTCAATAGCCCGGAAAAAGGTGAATGCCCATGGGCGCCAATGTAAACGCAGACTTTTTGACTATTTTGTTACGGGATTGTGACAACTATCACATAAATTCCACTTTTTAACTGTTAAAATGAATTGCACGTAATAATAATTCTCAATAAAAAGAAAGAGGGATGAGGAATGTCCAACAAAAGATTGTGGGGGTTGGCAGCCGGATTGCTTGGAGTTGCGCTGCTGATCGGAGGCTGCACCAACAGCAAGGAGGCCAGCTCCAGCCCGAGCCCCAGCCCGAGTCCGGCGCCGTCCTCGGCGGAACCGTCGCAGGCTCCCGCGGCGCAAAACGTCAACCTGGTCGTCCGGGGAGACACGGTGAACGGCACGGGCGGCTGCGTCCTGCAAAGCCGGTTTACGGTCGGAGAAAAGATCGTGTTCCGGGCTGAAGCCATTGACCCGCTCACGAACGAGCATGTCAAGGATGCCGTCATGAAAGTGCACCTGTCCACCGGCGACGTGCTGGAAATGCAATATGGCGCGCATCCGCGCGATTCCGACGTGTACTTCTGGACCGCCGCATATACGGTGACGGAAGATACGCCGACCGGCACGCTGAACTACTATGTGACCGCTGAGCACGGTTCGAGAAAAGGCGAATTCCATCCGTTCAACGTGGCGCCGTCCCTGCTGACGATCGTGCCGCCGGAAACGGCTGGAGGGGAAGCGCCGAAGGCTGAAGCGCCCGCCAACTCGTCCGCGGTGCCGGCCAACGTGCAAACGACCAACACGGTCAACATCGTCGCCACGAACTTCAAGTTTAATCAGGACAAATGGTACGTGAAAGCCGGCGAGGAAGTGACCGTCACCCTCAAAAACGAGGAAGGCATTCACGGCATCCGGATTGAAGGCCTGAACGTGGAAATCTCGACGGATAACGGTTCGGTCAAGTTTAAGCCCGAAAAACCCGGCGAATACAAGATTGTCTGCAGCATCTTCTGCGGCGCCGGACATGAAGATATGGTAGCCACTCTGGTTGTGGTATAACGGGAAAGGCAGGATTCCGACTTGAGCACGCTTCGCAAAAACGGACTCGTTTTGTTATCCGTGATCCTGGCAGCCTCGCTGCTTCTTAGCGCCTGCGATTCCAAATCGTCCGGCGCTGCCGCCGGGACTCCTTCCAGCGCCCCGTCCGAGCAGGCCGGTCAGCAAGAGGAACAACCGAAGCTCAAAAATAACATCAAGCTGTCCAAAATTCGGGGCGTCGTCGGCGACCGTGTGGATTTTGCCGTAAACGAGCTGGAGCCGAACCAGCCGGTCCAATTGATTTGGGTGGGTTACGAAGGCAACTGGGACGTGCAAAACCTGTATGAGGTCATCGGCCCCGTTTATCAGGAAGAAGAAATCGTGCTGGCCGAAGGGACCAGCGATGCCAACGGGGAATGGAAAGGCACGTTTACGGTCCCCGAAGAATATGGCGGCGACATTACGGTCGCGGTCAAATCGGGCGGCGTGCGGATCGGACAAACGGTGTTCACGCTGGATCCGTCCTTCGAGATGACGCCCACGTCCGGTCCGGTGGGAACGGAGATTACGATCAAGGTCAAAGGTCTGGGCTGGAGCACCTATTTCCGCAACTGGCAGCTGACCTATGACAACAAATATACCGGCCTCGTTTCCGCCATTTCCACCAACGGCACCGCGGAAGCGAAAATCCGCGCGGCAGGGCCGCCAGGCAAGCATTACATCCGTCTGAGAACCGGTTACCTGGGGATGCCGTACATCAACTATCTGCAGTCCCCGTATCCGGACAAACCGGCGCCCGAGTTCGTCTTTGAAGTGACGGACGAAAAGCCGGTGAACACGGAAAGCTATGTGGAACCGATCCCCCGGGAAGCGGGCAAAGGGCTGGTCATGCCGGAGCTTGTCAACAAACCCGGCGTGGAAGTCGCTTTGGACAAAATCGAAGGGGTCGTGGGCGAGCCCGTCGTGCTGACGGCCAAAGGGCTGCCCAAAAACAGCAAAGTGGATCTCATCTGGAACTCCATGAAAGGGAGCCGCGTCACCAATCTCGGCTTCACCGAACACGTTACGGTACTGGACAGCGTCACGACGGATGGCGACGGCAATTTGGTTTACAACTTCCAGGTTCCCGACGACCTTGGCGGCATTCCGCACCGTCTTGACCTGAAGGTCGGAGACGAAATTTACGGCCAAGCCTATTTGCGGATTTTGCCGTCCATCGTGGAGTTTTATCCGAAATCCGGCCCCGTCGGCACGAAGATCAACGTCAAGATCAAGGGCGGCGGCTGGACCGAGTTTGACAACGCGTATTACCTGACCTATGACAATGCTTATGCCGGTTACATGTGCGCGTTCAACAGCCAGGGCGACCTGACGTTCGACGTCGTGGCCACCGGCGAACCGGGTTATCACATCATCGATTTGTACCCGGGCATTTACAGGCAAAAAGAAAAGGCCACGGACATGACGCTGATCCCGCAGCTGACCTATTCGACCGACCATCCGGGATCCACCATGCCGGCCATCCGCATGATGTTTGAAATCACCGAATGAACAAACGGACCCGCCGGGCCCCTTTAAGGGGCTGGAACGGCGGGTCCTATTTTTTTGACAATCGGTAACTTTTTTATGATTTGTTTCGTTAGTATCAGCGCATGCACCAATGCGGGAGGGACGAGCATGAACAAACTTTTTGGCGCTATCTTGACTTTGGCGTTGTGCTTTGCGCTGTTTGGCTGCGACAGTCCGGCCCAGCCGCCGGCGGGCGACGGCCAGGCTTCGCCTGATGCCGGGCAGCAGGCTGCGAATCTGCAGACGGAAAAAGATGAAGTGGTGCATCTGGCGGAAGAATTCGGACGGAAGCTGCAAATGGTATCGCTGCTGGCACCGGAGGATATCCTGAGCGCCAGCATGCGGGAGCATTACGGGGAATATGTCACGCCTGAGCTGTTGGACAAATGGCTGGCCGCGCCGGATCAGGCGCCCGGCCGAACCGTATCCAGCCCGTGGCCGGACCGGATCGTGGTGCAATCGGCGGAAAGACAGCCGGATGGCTCGTACCTCGTGCAGGGCGAAATCATCGAAGTGACAAGCGCAGAACAGAAGGAATCGGACGCGGCCGCCAAACGCGCCATTACGCTGGAAGTGAAGCGCGTGGATGGCCGCTGGCTCATCAGCGGGGCGGAGCTTGGCGATTACGCGGACGCGGCGAAGGAAGAGGGGATCACCTACATCAACACCCAATACGGTTTTGTATTTGCATTGCCCGAGAGCTGGCAAGGTTACAAGATCATCACGGACCGGTGGGAAGGCCGGAAGGCGGGGGATTCCGCGGATGAACCTCCCGCGGCGACGGGCCCGATGATTGTGATCCGCCATCCCGCATGGACGGAAGCCAAACCACGGCAGGACATTCCGATTCTCGTCTTTACCATCAGCCAATGGGAAGATTTGCGGCAGGAGAAGTTCCATCTTGGCGCCGCTCCCGTGGGCCCCAGCGAGCTGGGGCGCAATGCCGATTACGTCTTTGCGCTCCCGGCCCGGTACAATTACGCGTTCCCGGAAGGGTACGAGGAAGTCGAGGAAATTCTGCAAAAGCAGCCGCTTAAGCCAATATACAAAGTGACGGTAACGGATCAATAAACGGCACGATAAATGCAAAAAAAGCGGACGCCCAAATATGCGGCGTCCGCTTTTTTCTGGCGGCCTCCAAAAGCAACGCCCAGCGCCGCGCGTGTCCGTTACGCGCGGCACCGCGTTTCCGCCAACCGGGCAAATGCCCGCTCGTACCCTTCCACCATTTGGTCAACGGTAAAATGCGCCTCCACCCTTTTGCGGCAATCCGCGCGATTGATCTCCCCAATCCGTCCGATGGCCTCCACCGCTTCTTCCATCGTGTTGACCACAAATCCCGTTTTCCCGTGCTCCACCACTTCCGGCACGGAGCCGAGGCCGAAGCCGATGACCGGCGTGCCGCAGGCCATCGCCTCCGGCATGACGAGCCCGAACGGCTCCGGCGCCCGGATCAGGTGCAAGAGCGCCAGCGCGCCGCCCATCAGGCGGTTTCTTTCGGGCGGGCCGACTTCGCCGACGAATTGAATTTGTTTGCCGTCAATCCAGGGACGAATTTTTGCCGCGAAGAATTCCTCCTGCCCGCCGGGCACGATGCCCGCGATGACGAGCGGCAGCCCGCTGCGGCGGGCGGCTTCGATGGCCAGATCGGCGCCCTTGTCGGGACAGATGCGGCCGATGAAAAGCAGATATTCGCCGCTTCGCTCCACAAAATCAAACTGCTCCAGCCGGATGCCGTTGTAGACGTTGGCGATATAGTTCAGTTCGGGGCAGCCCTGGCGTTCCGCATAGCTGATCGAGATGCAAGGGTGCCCGGGAAATTGCCGGTACGCTTCCCGGGAATCGGGCTCCAGGAGGGCCGCCCCGTGCAAAGTCGTGACCACCGGCGTGCGGATAAGGGATGCAAAGGGCAGCGTCAAATAGTTCATGTTGTTGTGCAGCACGTCCAGCCCGAGGCGATCCGCCTCGCGCAGGGCGTGGCCGATATGGATCAGTTCCCAGGGCCGCGAAGGACGCTCGGGATGCTCTCCGAGCGGCTCCGGGCAAACCGAGATGAGACGGGCTTTCGTTTCCGAATCGCCGGTGGCAAACAGATAGACTTCGTGACCGCGCTCGGCCAGGCCGTCGGCCAGATTGGCGCATACCTGTTCCCACGGTCCGTATTTTCGCGGCGGCGTGCGCCAGGCGATCGGAGCAAGGATGCCGATTCTCACGAAAGATCACCTCATCTCAAAAATATAGACGACCCCTCATCCCGTTTTCAATTGCTCATGAACGCTCTGGAGGATATGATAGGCAAGCTGCAAATGGAATTGGGTTTCCGGGCTGTCCAGCTCGTAGCCGCCCAGTTCGATGGCCCGGTCCAGCCGGTAGCGCAGCGTTTTGGGATGGATGTTCAAAGCTTCGGAAGTCTTCTGGATGTGAAAGCCCTTGGACGCATAGGTCAAGAGCGTATGGATGAGAACGTCGCCGTTCTTTTTGTCTTTCAGCGGGCCAAGCAGCCTGTCGAGAAAGCCGGTGCGGGCTTCCGGATCGCCCGTCAGGATGCGGGGAATCAGCAGGTTTTCATAGGAGTGGAACTGGCCGAAGCGGATGTAGGGCAGAAGGCGTTTGACTTCCTTGTAGGCATGTTGGGCGTTCCTGAACGGATGCATTTGGCTGACGGCCATGGCGATGTCCGGCTCCTGGATGGCTTGCCAGATTTCTTCGGCCGCTTGGCGCCGGGGAATCAGGAACAAGATCTGATTTTGCGTCAGGGAAGATACGGGCGGGATTTGCAGTGCCTGCAGGCAGCGTTTCAGCTTTTCGGCGAGATGCTCGCGTTTCAGGATGCTTTCGCGGGACAGCGGCGCGGGGACGTTCATCACGACGATGCATACGGCGTACGTTCCGTCGGCGTCGAAGCCGAGGATGCCCGCGCGGTGCAAAATTTGCGGCGTCAGCGGCGGCGGGCTTTCCAAGAGCGATTCGAGGAAGGAAAAACCCAATTGATACTCGAGGGACGTGAGCGCGCGCTGCTGGGAAATGTGCAGCGCCATGATGAGCGAAGCGGATTGAACGGCCTGCAGATCCGCGCTCCTAAGCGAGGCATGTTCGTCAATCACCCACAGCAGACTCACAAGCTGCTTGTCAACGGAGATCGGGCAAAGCAGGCGTGCGGGGAGTCCCGTTTCCGGCACGGCGGGAAACTGCACGGGTTTGGAAAGCGAATGCAGCGGAATGTGTTCGATCTGTTCCTTGCGGCAAAAAAGCAGGTTCTTTATGTAAGGGGGATGATCGGCTCTGCCGCCCGATTCGGAGTAATAGGCGGCCAGGATGGGCCCTTCCGGATGCTGGACGATGACCGTCCGTTCGATCAGCTTGCCCAGCGTGGAGGCGATTTCCTGGAGATCTTTCGCATTCAGCGCAATTTCAATCAGCTTCTGGTGGATGTATTCCGAACGTTCCTGCAGGTTATATTGATAGGCCAATATGGAACTGAGCACTTCTTCCGTGACGGTGTTGAACTGGACTTCCCACGGAATCTCGATGATGGGAAACTTCAGCTCGTCCGCCTTTTTGCACACTTCCTCGGGAACGCGGGTGAAATATTGGGGAACGGCCAAACCCAGTCCCGCAAGCCCGCAGCTCGCCAGCTCGCTGATCAGTTCGGCGAGCTGTTTTTCGTTCTTGGGCAAACCGAAGCCTGTGGTAAGCAGCAAATCCCCGGCGCTGACGCATGAGACGGGATCGGGCAAATCGACGATGGACACCCAGCGGATCGTCCGGTGGAGGCCTTCGGCGCCGGCCACGACGCGGGCATCCCTGAGCGACGGCAGCTGAAGCGCCTGGAGCAAGTTCATGTTTCTCAACTCCTTTCGCGGCAGATTTATCTATTACTGATAAATAAAATCATTTCAAATCATCTATACCAGAAAATGTATTTTTGAGGAAGTCCCTATACAATGAAAGCAAGGACGAAGAGCGCTTCGCAAGCTGCGCTGTTTTCGCAGCCTGAGCGACGGACGCCAAGACAAGAGGGGGCTTTCGTGATGAAAGAAGTGGTCGTTCTGGGCGCGGCCGGAACCGTCGGAAGCATGATCGCCCGGGATCTGGCGGAAAGCGGCGTGGAAGTCATCGGCGCGGACAAGGATTTCAGACGGCTTCAGCTGCTCAAAAATCAGGTCAAAGCCAAAAACTTGACCGTCTGTCCGCTCGATATTCAGGAGTCCGGGGCCGCCAGGGATTTGCTGAAAAGCGCAAAGGTTTGTGTAAACGCTGCCAACTACCAGCTGAATCTTGAGGTCATGAAGCTGGCGGCGGAAGCCAAAATCCATGTGCTGGATCTGGGCGGGCTTTACAACGTCACCAAAGCGCAACTCAAGCTGGATCCGCTCATGAAGGAAGCGGGCGTGCTGGCCATCGTCGGCATGGGCTCCGATCCGGGGGTATCCAACATCCTGAGCCGGCTGGGCGTGGAAGAGCTGGATCAGGCGGAAGAAATCCATATCCGCTATGGTTCCACCACCACAGGCGTTACGTTTCCGTTCGCCATCGACACGATCCTCGATGAAGCCACGAAGAACGCGGTGGTGGTCCAAAACGGCCGCCTGATGGAAGTGCCGCCGCTCAGCCTGGAGGAAGACACCGTATTCCATGAGTCGGTCGGCGTGCAGAAAACGTACGCCATCCTGCATTCGGAACTGGCGACGCTGCCCGAAAGCTTTCCCCAGGTCAAGGAAATCACCTACAAGGATTCGTGGGATCCGTCCACGATCAAACTGATCCGGCAGCTGGAACGCATGGGACTGCTCAGCGATGAGCGGCATGGCAGCCAGGCGTCCGCCCGGCAGAAGCTGGTCGCTTTCCTGAGAGAATCGATATCCGAGACCCCCCGGTGGGGAACGGATGAGCTCATGGTGGAGGTGAGAGGGCAGAAGGCGGGCAAGAAGGCTTCGGTCAAATTTGAACTGTTGTGCGGCTGGCAGGAAAAGTGGCATGTCAGCGCGCTGGTGTACGCCACGAGCATCCCCGCATCAATTGCGGCCCAGATGCTCCTGAAGGGGGAGATCGGGGGCACGGGCGTCAAGCCGCCCGAACAGTGCGTCGATCCCAAGAAATTTGTCTCCTATCTGACGCAGAAAAACGTGACGCTGCTTTCCACGTTTTGCGAAACGGCCAGCATCGGAAGCGCGGAAAGCAAATGACCGGTTGCGGCGATTGCGGCGATTACAAGGTGCCATTTGACAAATTTCAATGAAAAGGAGAGGTTAGGATGCAAACGAAAACGGCAGTGCTGCAAAACTTCATCAACGGCCAGTGGTCGGATTCGGCTTCCGCCCGCGTCCGGGACATCGTGTCTCCGGTGACGGGCGAGCTGATCTGCCAGGCGCCGTATTCGACGGCGGAAGAGATTGACGCCGCGGTGGCCGCGGCGCGCAAGGCGCAGCCCCTTTGGGAAGCCCGGCCGGCATGGGAGCGGGCGCGCATCTGCCACGCCATCGCCGACGCCATCGAGCGCCACAAGGAAAGGCTGTGCCGCGCGCTGACGCTGGAACAGGGCAAACCTTACGAGTCCGAAGCGATTCCGGATATTGAGGAGTCGGCGGAACTGTTCCGCATAGCGGCGGAAGACCTGAAACGGATGGAGACGGCCATCATCCCCTCGCTGGATGCGAACAAACGCATTCTCACGTTCCGCAGGGCCAACGGCGTGTACGCCATCATCATCCCGTGGAACTTCCCGACGCTGATGCTGGCCGAATTTGCGGCTCCCGCGCTGGCGGCGGGCAACACCATCGTGCTCAAGCCTTCCGAATATACGCCGGCCGTTATCCGCCTGTTTACGGAAATCATGCACGAAGCGGACCTGCCGCCGGGCGTCTTCAACCTGGTGTACGGCGACGGCGAAGTGGGGCAAATGCTGATCGAACATCCGGGCATCGACGCCGTGGGCTTTATCGGCTCCCACGTGACGGCCGAAAAGATCGTCCGCGCCGCCGGGCTGAAACCGACAATTATTGAAGCCAGCGGCAACGGCCCGACCATTGTCTGCGAGGACGCCGATCTGGATGCGGCGGCGGCGGGCGTCGTGCACGGCGGTTTCTTCAACGCCGGCCAGGTGTGCTGCGCCACGGCGCGGGTGCTCGTGCATGAAAAGGTGCACGATCAGCTTGTGGAGCGCGTGCTGATCGAAGCGTCCAAATGGAAGCTGGGCGATCCTTTTGACAAGGCGACAAAGGTAGGCCCGATGAACAACGAGCCCGTGGCCGCCAAGATGGAGTCCCATGTGCAGGATGCGGTGGCCAAAGGCGCGGAAGTGCTACTGGGCGGCAAGCGGGCGGCCAATTTCCCGACGAATCTGTATTTCGAGCCGACGGTGATCGACAACGTGGGGCTGGACACGCTGATCCAGCAGCATGAGACGTTCGGGCCGATCGTGCCGATCATCACCGTCAAGGACGACGAGGAGGCGATCCGCGTCGGCAACGATTCTTACCTGGGATTGCAGTCCGCCGTGTACACCGGCAGCTCCGCCCGCGCTTTCAAATACATGAACAGCCTGAAAACCGGCAACATCGTGATCAACGAGCACGGCGGATACTGGGAGCCGCACGTGCCCTTCGGCGGCGCGGCGGGAACCCGCACCGGCTGGGGCCGCATCGGCGGCAGGTACACGATGCTGGATATGACCCATATCCGCACGGTGATCTGGGATTTCTCCCGCTGACGGACAACTGAAGCAGGCGCGCTAGAGAGAGATGGTTGCGAAACGGAACGGTTTTGCAACCATTTTTGCAAATTGACCCCGTTTTTTGCCCGGATCCCATCCATTTTGATCCTGAGGGAGGCTGACTTCCCATGGAAAACGCGAAAGACCGCAAATGGCTGATGCTGTGGCTGTCCTATCTGGCCTTGATCGCCTGTTTCATTCCCTACATCGGATACTCGACGCAGGTTACGCAAATTATGGAAGAAACGTCCATCAGCTACGCCGCCACCGGGCTGCTCGCTTCCGTGACCGCCCTGGTCGGCGGGCTGGTGCTGCCTTTTGTCGGCGTGCTCGTGGACCGGTGGGGCGCCCGCAACATCATTTTGCTGGGCCTTGCCATCAGCGCGCTCGGGCAGATCATGTTCGCGTATGTGCCCAGTTTTGCCTGGCTGGTCGTATCGAGGGCCATTATCGGCCTGGGCGTGGGGCTGCTGTTTGTGGGCCCGTATTCGATGGCGGCCCAATGGTTTGAACGATCGAAGAGCGTCGGTTCCGCGCTGGGCGTCATGTTTACTTCCGACGGGATCGGCACCGTGTTTGCGCTGTATTTGTTTGCATTGGTGCTGTCTGCCCTCGGCTGGCGGGACGGTTCGGCGGCCGGCGGCTATTTCCTGATCGCCGTGCTGATTTTGGCGTATTTTCTCCTGAAAGATCCGCCCCATATCCGCCAGGGAGGAAACGCTTCCGCTTCGTCCGCGGACGCTTATTCCTTAAGCAGCTATCTGAAAGTGATCGGCAACCGGAATGTGATCATGGCTTCTGCGTTTTTCATCGGAGAATGGGGGCTTTATTCCGTCATCGCTTACTGGGTGCCCACCATTCTGATCGAAGATGCGGGCTGGTCGGAAGGCGTTGCCGGATTTCTGGCTTCGCTCTATGTGCTGATCGGCATCATCCCGTCCGTCGTGTTCGGCCTCATGTCCGACAAAATGGGCAGGAGAAGGCCGTTCATCCTGCTGGCCGGTCTCTGGATGACGCTGACGCTCATCGTCCTCACCCTCGGCCTGGCGGCCGAAAGCTATGCGCTGGTGGCCTGGATGATGCCGCTGGTCGGCCTTGGGGTGTATACGGGCATGCCGGTGGCGCTGGCTTCGGCGGTGGAATCCGTCGGCAGCAAATATGTGGCCACGGCCAACGGATTTATTCTCGGTATCGGTTTTCTCGTCGGCGGTTTTGTGTATCCGTATGTCATGGGCTTTATCAAGGATGTGACGGGCGCTTACACGATCGGCTTTGTCGGCATCATCATCGTGACCTTCGTGCTGAATTTCCTGTTTGCGCTGATGGGCAAAGATGCGGCCGGCTTTGTGAAAACGGGCAAGGGTGAGCCCTTGCAAGGGTGACGGGCGCGGGTGCATGATTGATGTAACACCATCAACGCATCATGCAAATGGGGGATGCCGATGGAAAACGTCAAGGTGGAAAAGATGCATATCAACGGAAAATGGGTGCCAGGTTCCGAGGGAAAGACGCGGCCCGTGATCAATCCGGCCACCGGTGAGACGATCGCGGTTGTGGCCGAGGGGACGCCCGCGGATGCGGAAGCGGCCATCCGCGCGGCCAGGCACGCCTTTGACCGGGGCGGCTGGGCGGAGACGAGCGCCCGGTATCGCGCGGACCTGTTGCGGCAGCTGGCCGACCGGCTCGAGGCCCGGGCGGAGGAATTCGCCATGCTGGAGACGCTGAACAACGGCAAGCCGCTTAGGGAATCCCGGTATGACGTGCACGATGCGGTGGACCAGCTCCGGTATTACGCCGGGCTGGCCACCAAACCCCACGGCCAGACCTACGACGTGCCCGATGAGATTCAGGCGTTCGTCGTGCGGGAGCCGGTGGGCGTCGTCGGCCAGATCATCCCCTGGAATTATCCGCTGGTGATGGCGGTTCAGAAGATCGCGCCCGCCGTGGCGGCGGGATGCACCGTGGTCATCAAGCCGGCGGAACAGACGCCGCTGACGCTGATCCGCCTGTTTGAGCTCATCGAGGAAACGGGCTTTCCGCCCGGCGTGCTGAATATGGTGCTGGGAGCGGGCGAAACGGTCGGCGCGGCCATTGCGGAAAGCCCGCTGACGGACATGACCGCGTTCACCGGCGGCACGGACACCGGCATCAAGATCATGAAGGCGGCGGCGGAAACGGTGTGAAGAAAGTGAGCCTGGAACTGGGCGGCAAATCGCCGAACATCGTGTTTGCCAACGCCGATTTTGAGACGGCGGTGGACTATGCGCTGTATGGCATCTTCGCCAATCAGGGCGAAGTGTGTTCGGCGGGCTCCCGCCTGCTCCTGGAAGAATCGCTGTACGACCGGTTTGTCCCCGAACTGGTGCGGAGGGCAGAGCGGATCCGGGTCGGTCCCGGTCTTGATCCGGAGACCGAGATGGGGCCGCTGATTTCCGAGGAGCACATGAACCGGGTGCTTGGGTATATCGAAACCGGCCTGAAGGAAGGCGCCACGCTCCTTTGCGGCGGCAAGCGGCTGACCGAAGGGCCCCTGGCCCGGGGCTTTTTTGTGGCGCCGACGATTTTCACCGACACCCGGCCGGACATGCGGATTGTGCAGGAAGAAATCTTCGGCCCCGTGCTCGTCATCCAGAAATTCCGCACGGAAGAGGAAGCCATCGAGCTGGCCAACGGCACGCGGTATGGCCTGGCGGGAGCGGTCTTCACGCAGGATGCGGCCAAAGCCCACCGCGTCATCCGCAAGCTGCGCGCCGGCGTCACGTGGATCAACACCTATCACCCGACGTTCAATGAAGCGCCCTGGGGCGGCTACAAAATGAGCGGCATCGGCCGCGAGCTTGGCACGTACGGCCTGGAAGAGTATCTGGAAGTCAAGCAGATCAACGTCAGTTTGAACGTGAAACCTTCGGGCTGGTTTTCCCGCCCATGAATTGTTTCAACCCAAAGTTTCCGCAAAAGAGGATGAGCTAAAGGTGAGCGCGGTTACGGAAAAAGTGCGCAACTGGATCGGCGGCCATTGGTGCGAATCCGCTTCCCGGCACGAGCCCGTGCCCAATCCGGCCACGGGAGAAACGCTCGCTTATGTGCCCTTATCGTCCCGAGAGGAATTGGACCGGGCGGTGGCTGCGGCGAAAGAAGCGTTCCGGGATTGGCGCCGGGTTCCCGTCCCGAAGCGGGCGAGGATCCTTTTTCGCTTCCAGCAGCTTTTGGTCGATCACTGGGATGAGCTGGCCCGGCTGATCACGCTGGAAAACGGCAAAAGCTACAACGATGCTTACGGCGAAGTACAGCGCGGCATCGAATGCGTCGAATTTGCCGCCGGCATGCCTACGCTGATGATGGGCAGCCAGCTTCCGGACATCGCCGCAGGGATGGAGTCCGGCATGTACCGTTATCCGCTGGGCGTCGTCGGCGGCATCACGCCTTTCAATTTTCCGATGATGGTGCCCTGCTGGATGTTCCCTGCGGCCATCGCCTGCGGCAACACCTTCGTGCTTAAACCATCGGAAAAGACGCCGCTTACGGCGAACCGTCTGGCCGAGCTGCTGAAGGAAGCCGGCCTGCCGGACGGCGTGTTCAATATCGTGCACGGCGCCCATGAAGCGGTGAACGCCCTGCTGGAGCATGAGGACGTGCGGGCGATTTCGTTTGTCGGCTCGCAGCCGGTGGCGGAATATGTGTACAGGACGGCGGCCGCCCGCGGCAAAAGGGTGCAGGCGCTGGCCGGCGCGAAAAACCATACGATCGTCATGCCCGACGCCGATCTGGACAAGGCGGCCCAGGAGATCGTCCAGGCCGCTTTCGGCTCGGCGGGCGAGCGCTGCATGGCTTGCGCCGTCGTTGTGCCGGTGGGGGGCATTGCGGATGCGCTTGTGGCGAAGCTGAAGGCGGCCGCGGACGGCATCCGGATCGGCAGCGGCTTGGAGCCGGACGCGTTTTTGGGGCCGCTGATCCGAAAAGAACATCGGGAGCGGACGTTCCGGTACATTGAAACGGGCATCAAAGAGGGCGCGCTGCTTGTGAGGGACGGCCGGAAAGATGCGGCGGTTTCCGGGAACGGGTTTTTCGCCGGGCCGACGATTTTTGACCATGTGCGGCCGGGGATGACGATCTGGAAAGAGGAGATTTTTGCTCCCGTGCTGGCGGTGGTGCGCGCCGGCACCCTGGACGAGGCGATTGCCATCGCCAACCGGTCGGAATTTGCCAACGGCGCCTGCATTTTTACCGACAGCGCGAAGGCGATCCGGCAGTTTCGGGAGGAAATCGACGCCGGCATGCTGGGCATTAACGTGGGCGTTCCCGCGCCGATGGCCTTTTTCCCGTTTTCCGGTTACAAGAAATCTTTTTATGGGGACCTCCACGCCAATGGCCGGGACGCCGTGGAGTTTTATACCCGCAAGAAAATGGTGACGGCCCGCTACGCATGAGCATCTGGCGGCAGCTTGACCGCACAAGGGGAGAACACGGATGGCAAAGCGCAAGACGGAACGAGGCATGACGGAAGAGGAGCGAATGATTCCCGATATTCAGGATGTGCTGGACAAAGATCGCAAGTTTGTCTGGCACATGCTTTTTCCGCATCAGGAGAACGTTTCGCCGATGGTGGTGACGGAAGGAAAGGGGTCCTGGATCACCGACATTCACGGCAACCGGTATCTGGACGCAATGTCGGGCTTGTGGTGCGTGAACGTGGGATACGGCCGGGAAGAGCTTGCGCGGGCGGCGTACGAGCAGCTGTTGCGGATGCCATACTATCCGCTCAGCCAAAGCCATCTGCCGGCGATCCGGCTGGCGGAAAAACTGAGCGAATGGCTGAAGGACGACTACGTCGTCTTTTTTACCAACAGCGGCTCGGAAGCCAACGAAACGGCCTTCAAAATTGCGCGCCAATACCAGCAGCAGATCGGGCAAACCGGGCGCTACAAAATCATTTCCCGCTACCGCTCCTATCACGGCCATTCGATGGGCGCCCTGGCCGCCACCGGCCAGGGACAGCGCAAGTACAAGTACGAGCCGCTGGCCGCCGGCTTTCTCCGCGTCCGGCCGCCGGATGCCTATCGCCGCCCCAGCGGCATGACGGTGGAAGAATACAATCTTTTCTGCGCGCGGGAGATTGAAGAGACCATCGTGTGGGAAGGCGAAGAAACGGTGGCCGCCTTGATCATGGAGCCGGCCATCACCGGCGGCGGCGTTATCGTGCCGCACCCCGTTTACATGGAGGAGGTGCAAAACATCTGCCGGCGCCGCGGCGTCGTGCTGATCATGGACGAGGTCATTTGCGGCTTCGGCCGGTCCGGGGAAAATTTCGGGCATATGAACTTTCGGGTCCGGCCGGATATCGTCACGATGGCCAAAGGCCTGACGAGCGGCTATATGCCGCTTGGGGCCACCGCGGTGCGCCGCGAGATTTATGAAGCGTTCCGGCAAGAGGGCCCTTACGGGCATTTGCGCCTCGTGAGCACCTTTGGCGGCCATCCGGCCGCGTGCATGGTGGCGCTGAAGAACCTGGAAATCATCGAAAGGGAAGGCCTGGTGGCGCGGGCCCGGCTGCTCGGGGAACGGCTGCGCGCCGAACTGGCCGAACTGCTCGAGCATCCGCTCGTTGGGGATGTGCGTACCTTCGGTTTTCTCGCGGGGATTGAACTCGTTGCCGACAAAACCAGCAAGGCGCCGCTTCCGCTGGCTGCCGTCAACAAAATCATAGGCGATTGCAAGAAAAAAGGTTTGATTATCGGCAAAAACGGAGACACTGTCGCAGAGCACAACAATGTGCTGACGCTGTCGCCGCCTTTGTCCTCCACGGATGAAGACGTGGATTTTCTCGTCAGCACGTTAAAGGAAGTTTTGCGGCAACACGGGAAGGTGTAACTTTACATGAAGATTGGCGTGCCGAAGGAAATCAAAAAGGACGAAAACCGGGTGGGGATGACGCCGGACGCCGCCGCGGCCTACGTGCGGGCCGGGCATGAGGTGTGGGTGGAAACGGGCGCAGGGCAAGGCATCGGCGCCACCGATCAGGATTATCGGGCGGCGGGGGCGAACATTGCGGCGACGGCCGCGGAAGCCTGGAGCGCCGACATGATTGTGAAGGTGAAGGAGCCGCAGCCGGAGGAGTACGAATTTTTTCGGGAAGGGCAAATCATTTTTACCTATTTTCATCTGGCGCCGCTGCCGGAGCTGGCCAAAGCGCTGCTGGACCGCAAAGTGGTTGCCGTCGCTTATGAAACCGTGCAGCTTGATAACGGGAGCTTGCCGCTGCTTACGCCGATGAGCGAGGTGGCCGGCCGCATGTCGGTTCAGATCGGCGCCCGTTTTCTGGAGAAGCCGCAAGGCGGCAAAGGGGTGCTCCTCGGCGGCGTGCCGGGCGTGGAGCCGGCCAAAGTCACGATCATCGGCGGCGGCACCGTCGGCACGAACGCGGCGAAAATGGCCGTCGGCCTCGGCGCGGACGTTACGATCCTCGACATCCATCCGGACCGGCTGCGCCAGCTGGATGACCTGTTCCATGGCCGGGTGAAGACGCTCATGTCGGCTCCCCACAACATCGCCGAGGCGGTCCGGCGGGCGGATCTCGTCATCGGGGCCGTGCTGATTCCCGGCGCGCGGGCGCCCAAGCTGGTGACCGAACAAATGGTGCGGCAGATGAGCCCGGGGTCCGTGATCGTCGACGTGGCCATCGATCAGGGCGGTTCCATCGAAACGGTGGACCGGACCACGACCCATGAAAATCCCGTCTACGAAAAGTTCGGCGTGCTGCACTATGCGGTGCCGAACATCCCCGGGGCGGTGCCCCGCACGTCGGCCATCGCGCTGTCCGGCGTTTCGCTCCCCTATGGCCTCGACCTGGCAAACAAGGGCTGGAGGCGGGCGGCGCTGGACAATCCGGCGCTGGGCCGGGGCATCAACACCGCCGAAGGCAAGGTCACGCACAAAGCCGTCGCCGAAGCCCTCGGATTTCCGTACACGGAACTGTCGCAGCTTCTGAAAACGGGGCATTGAGAGCGCCGCAAAAACCAAGGAGCCGTGCGGACTTGCTGGCCGCAGGCTCCTTGGTTTTATCGCAACTGGGCGAATTATTTCTTTTCCGGCAGTTTGCCAATATATTTTTCGTAATCTTCGATGGTCGGTGTGCCGTGGGTATGGAAGCTCGGAATCGTCTGGTTGAACCAGAACTGCCCTCTTTTCCGCTCGGCTTCCGTCCAGGTGACGGGCTTGAAGTCCGGCGCCAGGATCATATAGCCGCCCGAGCAGATTTCGATGCGGTTGCCGCCGGGTTCGTAGACGTAAACAAAGTAGGTTTGGTTGATGGCATGGCGGCTCGGCGCAAACTCGATGAAGACGCCGTTGTCCACAAAATAGTTGGCCGCCCGCACGATGTGATCGAAGGACTCGACATAGAAGGCCATGTGATGGAAACGCCCCTTCGCCCCCGTATGGTCCTGGGTGAAGACGACGTCATACGACTTGTTGGTCGTGCGGTACCAGACGCCGTGGCGTTCGCCATTGTCCATGCGGATTTGCTCCGTCAGCTGGAAATTGAGCACCTGCTCGAAGAAGTCCCCGTTTTCGCCGGCGTTGGACGCCAGGAAGTTGATGTGGTCGAGGTTTTTGACGGCGGCGCCGTGGCCCGTAAACTTTTGCGGCTGGTTTTTGTAGAACGGCTTCAGATGATCCGGCGCTTCATAATGCTGGGTTTCGTAATAAAGCTCCATCAGGTGGCCGTCCGGCGAACGGAACCGGTAGGCTTTGCCGTGCCCGAAGCTGCTTTCAATCCAGCCGATGCCCAACCCCCGTTCTTCCACGGCGCGGGAGCGTCTTTCCAGCGCCTGCGGGCTCATGGCTCTGAAGGCGGTATGACCGACACCCGCGTATTTGTTTTCGGTCAGAATCAGCGAGTACGTTTCGTAATCGCCCCAGCAGCGCAGGTAGACCGACTGGCCTTCCCGGTGCACTTCCTGCATGCCCATATGCGCCTTGAAAAATTCGGTGCTTTCCTCCAGTTTGGGCGTGTATAGCTCCACATGGCCCAGGTGAGCGACTTCCCGAACGTATTCCGTCGACATGATCATCATCCTTTCCTGTTTTATGTAAACATTATTGATCAACAATTTTGAGTGATTATATGATTTTTATCACATCATCATTAAACTGTCAAATTTGCCGAAACGGCCGGTTTTTTGGTCCCGAACGGACAGTTGTATTATAACATTGACAACCGGAAAAGTTTGTTATATTGTTAACGCCGAATGGAGATTCATAACGTTCAACATTAATGGAGTTGAATGGAACTGATGCCAGGACCGCTGGATACGGCTTACGAATATATCAAAACAAGGATACTTGACGGCACTTTCCGGCCTTCCCAGAAAATCACCGAGCAGCAATTGTCCGAGGAAATCGGCGTCAGCCGCAATACCGTCATCAAGGCGCTGCTCAAGCTGGAGCAGGAAAATCTGGTCACCATCGAGAAAAACAAAGGCGCATCCGTCAAATCGTTCACCAAGCAGGAAGTCCTGAATTATATAGAAATTCGGGAAATGCTGGAAGGCCTGGCCATCCGTTCTGCCGTGCACAACCTTTCGGAAGAAGCGCTGGAGCGGCTGGGCGTCCTTGTCAAGGAAATGGGCGAGTGCATCCGTAACGGCAAGCTGGACGGATATTCCCAGCTCAACCGGGAGTTTCATGACATCATCTATGCCGCTTCCAAGAACCAGCAGGCGGTGGAGATGATCAAAATGATCAAAACCCAGCTCAACCGGTTTCACTTCAAGACCATTCTGGTCCCGGGACGCAACCAGGAATCTTTCTCGGAGCATGAGCAAATCTGCGAGGCGCTTCGCCGGCGCAGCGAGGAAGAGGCGGAAGCGGCCATCCGCAGGCACGTGGCCAACTTGAGAAAGACCATCGAGCAAAATTACGAATATTTGATTTGACGGCAAGTCGGACCCGGGATTCCATGATTTCCTGGGCTCTTCTTTTTTTCAATGATTATTGACACTCATGCGTTTCTCCGGTTATACTTCACTGTAAACAAGATTGTTCAACAATTTTATTTCGCAATTCCGGCGAGGTGTTTGCATGAGCTTATGATGCGATGGTCCAAGACAAAACGGCAACCAGCACATGAATTCAACGAAGGGAATGGTTACAGGACATGATCAACCCCAGCGACAGCATCCTGGTCGTCAGCGCCCATGCGGCGGACTTCGTATGGCGGGCAGGCGGCACCATTGCCAAATACGTCAAATACGGCGCCAAAGTATCCCTGGTCATTCTCAGCTACGGCATCAGGGGAGAGTCCAATGACCTGTGGAACGAGCCCGGCCAGACGTATGAAAACGTAAAGCGCATCCGCCGGGAAGAAATCGAGGCGGCCGCCGCCGCTCTGGGCGTGACCGACTACGAAATGTGGGATTTTGAAGATTACCACATGAAGATCGACGACGAGCGGATGGAGCGCATGGTGCGCAAAATCCGCGAAGTCCGTCCGCTGCACATCATCACCCACGGCCCGCGGGATGCGTTTAATCCGGACCATGAGACGGTCTCGAAATACGTATTTGAAGCGAGCGTCTTGTCCACCTCCAACGGCGTTCGCATCGAGGGCTATCCGACGGCCAAGCAGGCCCGCATTTTCGGTTTCGAGCCCCATCAGCCGGAAATCAGCGACTTCTATCCGGACGTGCTGATTGACATCACGGAAGTGTACGACAAGAAGGAAGCGGCCATGAACTGCTTCAAGGCCCAAGGGCATCTGATCGAGTACTACAAGGCCAAAGCGGTGATGAGAGGCAATCAGGCCCGCCGCTGCTCGGGCGTCAAGGATTATTTGTACGCGGAAGCGTTCAGCCGCTTCTTCCCGTATGTGGGAGGTGAACTTGTCTGATGCAGAAATATGTTGTCCGCAACATTCCAAGGCCGGCCCCGGACATGCTCGAAGCATATCGTGAGCTGGATGTTTCCACCGTCTATGAGGCGCAAGGCAAACAGGGGCTGATGCATCCTTACCTCAGGCCGCTGATTCAGGGTTCCCGCATCAGCGGCCCGGCGGTGACGGTCATCTGCCCGGCCGGGGACAACCTCATGATTCATGCGGCCATCGAGGTGTGTCGTCCCGGCGATGTGCTCGTCGTCACCACGATCGGCGAAAGCAACCACGGCATGGTGGGGGAACTCATCGTCCGCGCGCTCATGAAGCGCGGTGTCCAGGGGCTGGTCATCGATTCCGGCATCCGGGATTCGGCGGTCATCCGTGAGCTCGGTTTTCCCGTTTGGAGCAAGGCCATCCATTCGATGGGCACGACCAAAAACCGGGGAGGCTGGGTGAACGCGCCGGCAACCTGCGCCGGTGTGCTGGTGGACCCTGGCGATCTCATCCTCGCCGACGATGACGGCGTCGTTGTCGTCCGCCGCGGGGATCTGGCATCTTCGCTGGAAGCGGCCCGAAAACGGATCGAGAAGGAAGAAGGAACGCGCAAGAAAATCGAAAACGGCGAACTCAGCGTCGACTTTTACGGTTTGCGGGAAACGCTCAAAAGCGAGCAGGTCGTCTATTACGACGATCTGTCGGACATTCCGAAAAATTAACGCTCAGCGCGGATAGCAGAAGGAGGCTTGCCCATGGCCAGACGGGAAGTCATTCATGTGGAAGGCACGCGCCACCAAAACCCGATTCCGACCGCCATCAAAATCGGCAATATGGTGTTTACGTCGGCCATCATCGGTTCGGACCCCGAAACGGGGGAAATGCCCGAAAAAGTCGAGGACGAAGTGGCGAACCTGTTCTATTACATGAGGAAAATTATGGAGAAAGCCGGCGGCACGACGGATGATATCGCGCGGATCAGCGTTTATGTGACGGACCGGGAATACAAAAAAATCGTCAACAAGGAATGGCTCAAAATGTTCCCGGACGAAAACAACCGCCCGGTGCGCCATACCACCGTCAAGGACCTGCGCGAAGGGCTCAGGGTGCAGATCGAGATGACCGCCGTGCTGTAAGGCCCAACGAGGTTGTCCCAAAATTATACGGGAGAAATTCCAGCTTATTTTTTGATGGTTTTGCGAAAATAAGCTGGAGATTTTCCTGTTCGATGGGTCAGTCTTCGTACCCCCTATAATGAACAAGGAGCCGGGACCTGGCGTCAGGGTCCTTCCGGCTCCTTGTTTTGTTTGCATATCTTTGGCGGCTTGCCGGCGTTATCCGGCCATCAGCTTGCAAATGTCGTTGCTGAAGGCCACCGGGTCCTCGAGGGGCAGCCCTTCGATAAGCAGCGCCTGGTTGTAGAGCAAGTGCGTGTATAGCGCCAGTTTTTCCTTGTCGCTGTCGTAGGCTTTTTTGAGGGACTCGTAGACCGGGTGGCCCGTATTGATCTCCAGCACTTTGGAGGCCTTGATGTCCCGGGCGTGCGGCATGGCGCTCAGCACCTTTTCCATCTCGATGGACACGCCGCCTTCCGTGGAGAAGCAGACGGGATGGGATTTGAGGCGCTTGGATGCCCGGACGTCCTTGACCTTGTCCTTGAGCAGATCCTTCATGGCCGCAAACAGTTCCTTCTGCCCCTGTTCCTCCTGCCCGTCCTTGCCATCCTCGCTTTCCTCCAGGCCCAGATCGCTGTCCGAAACCGATTTGAACGGCTTGTCCTTGTAGGACATCATCATCTTCAGCGCGAATTCGTCGATGTCTTCGGTCAGGTACAGCACTTCGTAACCTTTGTCAAGCACCAGCTCCGTCTTCGGCATTTTCTCGATGCGGTCGATGGTTTCGCCCACGGCATAGTAAATGTATTTCTGGTCCTCCGGCATGCGCGAGACGTATTCGGCCAGCGTGACCAACTTTTTCTCCTTGGAGGAGTAGAACAGCAGAAGATCCTGCAGCGTTTCCTTGTGGGCGCCGAAGTCGTTGTAGACGCCGAATTTGAGCTGCCGCCCGAAAGCCTCAAAGAACTTCTCGTATTTTTCCCGCTCGTCTTTCAGCATGCTTTCGAGCAGGTTTTTGATCCTGCTGGCGATGTTTTTGGCGATGGCCTTAAGCTGCCGGTCGTGCTGCAGCATCTCGCGGGAGATGTTCAGCGACAGATCCTCGGAGTCAACCATGCCCTTGACGAAGCTGAAATGGTCGGGCAGAAGGTCCGGGCATTTGCTCATGATCAGCACGCCGCTGGAGTAAAGCTCGAGGCCTTTTTCGTACTCTTTCGTGTAGAAGTCGAGGGGCGCCCTTTCGGGAATGTACAGGATCGCCCGGTAGACGATGGCGCCGTCGGCGTGAATATGGAGATATTTCAGCGGCTTGTCAAAGCCGTAATGTTTGTCGCGGTAGAAGTTTTCGTAATCCTGGTCGGTCAGCTCGTTTTTGTTTTTGCGCCAGATCGGCACCATGCTGTTGACGGTTTCCTCTTTGCCGTCCTCGCCGACGAGCTTGATCGGGTAACGGATGAAATCGGAGTATTTTTTGATGATCTCCTTCAGCCGGTAGTTTTCCAGGTACTGGTCGAAGTTTTCGTCTTCGGTGTTCTCCTTGATTTTCAAAATGATGTCGGTGCCGACCCGGTCCCGGTTCCAGGGAACGATCGTATAGCCGTCGGCGCCTTTGGATTCCCACTTGTACGCCTGGTCGCTGCCCAGCGCCCGGCTGATGACCGTCACCGTATCCGCGACCATGAACGCCGAGTAGAACCCGACGCCGAACTGGCCGATGATGGCGTGATCTTCCGTCACTTCGTTTTCCTGTTTGAACGCCAGCGAACCGCTTTTCGCAATGACGCCGAGGTTGCTGTCGAGCTCCTCTTTCGTCATGCCGATGCCCGTGTCCGTGATCGTGAGCAGGCGGTTTTTCTTGTCGGCGGTGATCAGGATGTAGTAGTCGTCCTTATTGAAAACAAGCTTGTCGTCGGTCAGCGCCTTGTAATAGATTTTGTCAATGGCGTCGCTGGCGTTGGAGATCAGCTCCCGCAGAAAGATTTCTTTCTGCGTGTAGATCGAGTTGATCATGAGATCGAGTAGTCTTTTCGTTTCGGCTTTGAACGCTTTTTTCGCCACTTTGGCATGCTGCTCCTTTCCTTGAAAGGCTCAAATGGTCTGCTAATATTTTAGCACTCCTTTTAAAGGAGTGCTAACATTTTGCGTGGTATGGAAGCGGCGGTGCGGTCTCAACGGCTATGCTGGGGGCATGCTTTGCGGTCTGAAGCGGTGAAAAACCGCCGAAATTGTGCTGCAATTTGGCGGGCTGAGCGACAATCTGGGTGTGAGTCCGGTGAGGTGCTCTAAATTGGTGAACAGAGCGTCAAACCGGGCGATTGCCTGGCGCGGCGTTTCAATCATGTGCCCAGAGCACCAACATGAGTTTCCTCGGAGAGCCTTAAATTGGTGCTTCGGGCACAGTTTCGGACTTTTGCTGAGGCGTGGAGGGGGCCGGAAAGACACCCCACACACGTGCTCTGGGACATCACCCGAACTCGGGCCAGAGTCAAGCAAGGTGCAATTTGTGTCCTGCTTGGTTGCGGGGCGTCCCGAACCCGCGCCAAACCTCTACAAGTCGGTTTTTCCGACTTGTGACGCCCCGCGGACCCGCGCCAAACCTCTGCAACTCGGTTTTTCCGACTTGTGGCAGCTTCTCGGACCGTTCCAGGCCTCTACAAGTCGGTTTTTCCGACTTGTGACGGTTTCTCGGCCTGCTCCAGGTCTCTGCAAGTCGGTTTTTCCGACTTGTGACGGTTTCTCGGCCTGCTCCAGACCTCTGCAAGTCGGTTTTTCCGACTTGTGGCGGCTTTTCGGCCTGCCCCGGACCTCTGCAAGTCGGTTTTTCCGACTTTCAGCGCATTGGCCCTTGCCAATACGGCTTTGCGCGACAGCGGCGGCTTACCGGTATGTCTTCACCATCAGTTCATCGAGGCTTTTGAAGGTGTAGCCTTGCGCGCGGGCACTGTCGATGATCCGGCCCAGCGCTTCGGCGTTGTCGCGGGAGACGGCATGCAGCAAAATGACGGCGCCGGGATGAAGCTGCTCCATCACGCGGTCATAGGCATGCTGGGCGCCCATCTGGCGGCTCGTTTCCCAGTCCTTGTACGCCACCGACCAGAACACGCCGGTGTATCCCAGCGCTTTGCAAGTTGCGAGCATTCTTCCGCTAAAAATCCCCCGGGGCGGCCGCATGTAACGCATCTCGCTCTGTCCGGTCAGCCTGGCGACTTCTTCCCTCACGCGCTCCATTTCGCTGCGGATCTCTTCCGGAGTTGCCCGGCTGAGGTCGGGGTGGCTCCACGAATGGTTCCCCACGATATGGCCTTCCGCCGCCATCCTTTTGACGAGCTCGGGCTGATCCTTCACGTAATGACCGGTGACAAAAAAGGCCGCAGGAACCTGCTTTTCCTTCAATATATCGAGAATTTTGGCGGTATAGCCGTTTTCGTAGCCGTTGTCGAAGGTCAGATACAGCTCCTTTTTTGCCGTGTCCCCCAGAAAGATGGCCCCATGTCTTCTCAGCACTTCAAGAAAACCTTCCTGCGCAATGGATGGGAGGGAACCGTTCTGGCTTTTTTTGAAGCCAAAGTGGAAGGAAGCGGAGTCGGAGGCGCCGGCCGGGGCGGCAAGGTCCGGAAAGATGCGGGCCGAAGCAGAAATCGGGTCATCGAAAACCTGCGCGCCGGCAGAAGCGGAAAAACGATTTAAAACGTCTCCCGAAAAAAGCCCTTTAGCCGCGCAGGCGGAATCGAAAGCGCGCGCCGAAACGGCTGCCCCAAACGGGGCGTCTGCCGCGCCAGCGGAAGCAGAGTGCAAAATTTGCCCCGAAAAGGGAACTTGAGCCGCGCCGGCGGAATGGGAAGCGCGCTCCGAAGCGAATGCGTTAAGCGCCCCTTCAGCCGGGACGGCGGGCGCGCGCAGCAGATAGGCAAACAGCAGCACGGCTGCGGCGAAAAGAACGGCGATGACGCTGCGAAGCAAATTCATGCGGCGATTCCTCCCGTGATGTGCAGTCCTTTTTTACCATGGGAACGCTGCAGCCAAATTATGCATGTCACAAAAAATTGCCGCATACGTGTTTGCAACCGTCCGATGTTGTGATACTATAAGTCTAAGGTCAAGACCTTAGACCATTAAAACAAAGAACAATCGGAATATTCAAAACGGAGGTGCTTGCGTTTATTCTACCGATGCAGTCGACTTTTCGGCATGTTACATCCAAACATATCAGCGACTTTGTGCTGGAGCAGCTGGAGGAAGCCATCTTCCTGAAAGAAATTTTGCCCGACGAGCAGCTCCCGCCTGAGCGCGAACTGGCCCAGATGTTTAACGCCAGCCGCATGGTCGTGCGTGAGGCCATTGCCGAGCTGGAGAAGCGAGGGCTTGTCGAAAAACGGCTGGGCGCCAAAGGAGGCACCTTCGTGCTGCCCATTGCCCACAAGGCCTTGGAATATGCCAAGGAACAAATCGCGGAACAAAAGGAAGAGCTGAAAGAGCTATTGGAGTTCAGGGCCATCGTGGAGCCGGAGGCCGCTGGCCTTGCGGCGGAGAAAATTACGGACGAAGAACTCTTGGCCCTAAGAAAGATCCTGGATCTCAGCTCGCAAGATTGCACGCGGGAACAATTTCGCGCGCTGGACGTCAAGTTTCATTTGATGATTGCGCACGCCACCAGGAACTCTTTCATTGAAAACGCCGTTCGTCAAATCCGCAAGAAGATCAATCTGGGGCTTGACCTACTTCCCTTTGATGACCAGGTCAGGGAAACCAGCAACCGTGTCCATGAGCAGCTTTACGACGCGCTCGTCCGTAAGGACAAAAACGAAGCGCGGGAGCTCATGAGGCGGCATATCGATGGAACCCGGCAGAAGCTCAGCCGGCACATTTTATCCTAGGTTCGTTTTCTCGAAGGGCAACGCGAGAGAAACCATAAGGAGCAAACAAAAGAAAATGGCACAAGGCAAGGTTCCCCTTATTGGCGTCGTAGGTTATTTCATCTCCGAGGATGAGAATTTTGGGGGACACATCAGAGGCATCCGGGGCCAGGCTTTCTCGGCTTTCAGCCACGATATGCTCATGGCCGTATACCGGGCCGGAGGCATGCCTGTTCCGCTTCCGGTGGTCGGCGATGAATTCATCGGCGTTCAGGTCGGCAGCGTGGACGCGATCGTATTTTCCGGCGGCGAAGATATTCATCCCAGCCTGTACGGCAAGGAAATCCATCCCAGCGCCCATCGTATTGACCCAAACCGGGACAGACACGAAAGCAGCCTGATGAAAGCGGCTTTGGAAGCAAACAAGCCGTTGCTCTGCGTATGCCGCGGCATGCAGCTTTTGAACGTGGTGCTCGGCGGGACGCTGTATCCGGATATTCGCGAGGCCCGGTCTTCCTCGCTTTCGCATTGGGAGACCCGCAAACCTTGGAAATCCGTCCATCCTGTCCGCGTCAAGGAAGGGCATTACGCTGAGCAGGTGCTGGGCAAGGGCACGATACAGGTAAACAGCATTCATCATCAGGCAGTGGATCAGCTGGGCGCCGGCCTGGAAGTGGTGGCCTCATCTCCCGATGGCATTCCGGAGGCGCTGGTTATGAAAGACCGCGACAACGTGCTGGCCGTCCAATGGCATCCTGAGTTTATGGCCAAAGAAGATCCAGCCGCTTTGAATCCTTTCAGATGGCTGTCGCATTTGGCTGCCAATAACAAACAACATAATTAGCAGGGGGATTTGTATCATGATGAAAAAATGGAGCAAGGCGTTAACACTGATAGTGGTTTCAGCAATGGTACTGTTCGCGGCTGCCTGCGGCGGCGGATCTTCCAGTGAACCGGGCGCGTCGCCTTCGGAGTCGGGGGCCCCGTCTCCGTCCGCGCCGGCGAAAAAAGGCAAGCTGGTCGTCAGTTCGTTCGGCGGAGCCTACGAAGAGGCGCAAAAGGAGCTGGCGAAGCAATTCGAACAAGAGTATAACGCCGAAGTGGAATTCATTACGCTTTATTCCGCCGACGCGCTGGCCAGAATCCGCGCGGAAAAGGGCAATCAGTCCATCGACGTGGTGCAATTTTCGGGCGGTCAGGAATCCGTCGCCGGCCCGGAAGATCTGATCATCAAGCTGGACGAAAGCCAGTTGACCAACATGGCAAACCTCTATGAGGCCGCTAAGGACCCGAACGGCTACGCGCCGGCCATCGCGTTCTCCGCGCTGGGCATTGTCTACAACGAAGAGGAAGTCAAGACGCCTCCGACCTCGTGGAAAGACCTTTGGAATCCGGAGTACAAAGGCAAAGTGGTCATTACCGACATCTCCAACTCCTTCGGGCTGCAATTCCTTGTGGCCGCCGCCAGAATGATGGGCGGCGACGAAAACAACATCCAGCCCGGATTTGATGAAATCGCCAAGCTCATTCCGAACGCTGCCGCCGTCGTCAAATCGAGCCCGGAAGTCGGCAACCTGTATGCGCAAGGCGAAGCCATCATCGGCGCTTACGATTCCGGTTACGCCTTTACGTTCCGCAATCAGGGCATTCCGGTCAAATATGTCGTTCCGCAAGAAGGCGCCATCGGTTCCTTTATCTCCGCCCAGGTGGTGAAGGGCAGCCCGAACGAGGAACTCGCCATCAAATTCGTGGACTTCCTGCTTCGTCCGGACGTTCAGCAAAAATTTGCGGAAAAAACCGGCTATGCGCCGACGAACAAAACCGTCCAACTGTCCGAGGAACTGCAGCAATTGCTGCCGTACGGAGAAGATAAGGTAAGCGGCCTGATCCGTCTCAATTCCGAAGCCGTGAACGCCAACAAGGCGGCCTGGACGGAAGAATGGAACAAGATGATCAGCCGATAAAGATGCGGTTGCAAGATTTTTTGACAGCGTGAAGGGAGCACGGCGTCCATGCTAAAACGAATTCCGCCATATTGGATCTTGATGGCTCCTGGATTGCTCATCTTCCTGCTGGTATTCATTATTCCGGTGGCGCGCCTGGCCGTGCTTAGCTTCCGCAAAAACACGCCTTCCGGGATCGCCGAAGAAGGGTTTGTGTGGGATCATTACATCAAGTTTTTCACCGATCCCCACTACTTGGGCATTTTGGGCAGAACCCTCTCGATTTCGTTGATCGTCAGCCTGATCTGCCTCGTGCTGGGCTACTCGCTGGCATATGGCGCGTCACGTGCGCCGCAAAACCGAAAGATCGTATTGCTGATGCTCATTGCGCTTCCTTTGCTGACCAGCGCGACGATCCGGAACTTCGGCTGGATCATCATCTTGGGACGCAACGGACTGATCAACAAGGCGCTGATGGGACTGGGCATCATCGAAGAGCCGCTCAAGCTGCTTTATACCGAAACCGGCGTCGTGATTGCTCTTGTCCACGTGCTTCTGCCTTACATGGTGCTCGTTTTGTTCTCCGTGCTGGAAGGTCTGGACCGCAACCTGGAAAGCGCCGCCGCCAATCTCGGCGCTTCCAGGCCCAAGGTGTTTTTCCTCGTCACCTTGCCGCTTTCCATGCCGGGGATTGTGGCCGGAACGCTGCTTGTGTTTTCGATCTGCATCAGCTTCTTCGTCACGCCCGCGCTCATCGGCGGACCGCGGGTGCAGCTGATGGCCACGGAAATCTACAACCAGACGATCAACTTGCTGAACTGGCCGTTTGCTTCCGCTCTGTCGATGATTCTGCTCGTGACCGTGCTGATCGTGACGACTTTGTATAACCGCGCTTTGAGCCGCAGCAAGACCGGGGGGGCGAGACTGATTTGAAAAAAATCAAAATCCGTTGGCTAACCATCGTCAACGCGCTCATTTACCTTTTCATTCTCGCCCCGCTTGCGGTCGTCATCATCTCCTCGTTTCATCCGGGGGACGTTCTCCTGTTTCCGCCCAAAGGCTTCTCCTGGAGATGGTATGAATACGTCCTGACGAGCGGCCGGTATGAGGAGCCTTTTGTCAGCAGCATCAAGATCGCGATCATTACAACGTGCGTGTCGCTGCCTGTCGGCACCATCATCGCGTATGCGCTCGCGCGCTATGATTTCCGCGGGAAAGACGCGATGCAGGCCCTTTTCCTCTCGCCTTTGGTGGTGCCGACGATGCTTTTGGGGATCGGCGTGCTCATGATGTTCAGCGCGATGGGCCTTAAGATGTATTTCACGAGGCTGGTTTTGGCGCATATTGTCCTTACGATCCCGTATGTGGTGCGGACGATGCTGGCCAGTTTCGCAGGCGTCAAAAGGCTGACGGAAGAGGCGGCCATCGTGCTGGGCGCGTCGCCGTTTAAAACGTTTTTCCTGGTGACGCTGCCGCAGGTGAAATCGGCGCTGGCAGCCAGCGCTTTCTTAAGCGTCATCATGTCGTTTGACGAGCTGGTGGTGGCGCTGTTTTTGACCGGCCCAGGCCTGACGACGCTGCCCATGATCATCTATTCCGATACCCAGTTCAACTTGTCGCCTTCCCTTGCGGCCATATCTTCGCTGACCATCATGGCCACTGTGGCGCTCGGGCTCATCATGGTGGCGGCGATGCGGCGAAAGAAGAAATTTTAACAACACGGGGGCAGGGTATGAGCCAACTTCTCATTGCGAACCTTTGCAAAAAATACGGGGACAACGTGGTTGTGGACGACTTGAATCTGGAAGTGCAAAGCGGAGAAATGGTTTCCCTGCTGGGCCCCTCCGGTTGCGGAAAAACGACCACGCTGCGCATGGTGGCGGGGCTAAACGAGCCGACCTCCGGTTCGATCAAGCTGGACGGCAAAGAGCTGACCGTGATCCCGCCGCACAAGCGCAACGTGGGCCTCGTGTTCCAAAATTACGCGCTGTTTCCGCACCTGAACGTGTTTGACAATGTGGCCTTTGGCTTGCGAAGACGGGGCGTGCCGAAACGGGAAATCAACAAGCGGGTGGAAGAAGCCTTGCACTCCGTGCGGCTGAGCGGCCTGGAATCCCGCATGCCCGCGGAGCTTTCCGGCGGCCAGCAGCAGCGCGTGGCGCTGGCGCGGACGCTGGTGCTTCAGCCTCCGCTGGTGCTTTTTGATGAGCCGCTGAGCAACCTGGATGCCAAGCTAAGGACCATTTTGCGCGTGGAAATCCGGAAGCTCCAGCAGGAGTTCGGGTTCACCGGCATTTTCGTTACCCACGACCAGGAAGAGGCCATGGTGCTTTCTGACCGGATTGCGGTCATGAACAAAGGCAAGATCGCGCAAATCGGTACGCCGCGGGAAGTGTACACGACACCGGCGGACGAGTTTGTCGCCGATTTCGTGGGCGAATCAAACATGCTCGCGGCCGAATCCGCGGAAGACGCCGGCGCCCACTGGCGCATCCGGCTGGCCGGGGGGCATGCGGTCATGGCGCCGAAGCGGGAAGGCGTGTCCCAACCGAAGCTGGTGATGATCCGTCCGGAAGCGGCGGAGCTTTCAAACGGCCAGGCGGCGAAAGAAGAGGAAATGAACAGCCTCGAAGGCACGGTTTCTTTTATTCAATATAACGGTTCTTCCTATGCCGTTGATGTCGATATTGCCGGAATGGAGCAGCCTTTTAAGGTCAAAATCCAGGACGCCCGTGATGAGCTGGCCTTGCGGACAGGGGACAAGGTCAAGGTGCGCTGGGCTTTCAGGTCAACGTTCATTCTCTAACAACCGGGGACACGGGAGGAAAATGCGGAATGTTACAAAAGGACACGTTTGTGATTGCCCAAGGGACCGACGGATCGACGCTGGACCCGCATGCCCATTCCGAGGTGACAACGGGCAACATCCTGTTTCAAATTTACGAGCCGCTCGTGCGCCGCAATGTCAAAATGGAAATCGAGCCCTGGCTGGCGGTGGGATGGAAGCGGATTTCGGAAACTTGCGTCGAATTCAAGCTTCGGGAAAAGGTGTTTTTCCACAACGGTGAGCCGTTTAATGCCGAAGCGGTCAAGTTTTCGTTCGAGCGCATGGCGGACCCGGCGCGGGAACCGAAGTTTCCGCCGTACGGCCGATTCAGCTCCATTGACCATGTGGAAATCGTCGATGCGCACACGGTGCGGGTGCATACCAACCGGATTGATCCCAATCTGATGGCGGCGCTGACCAACTTGCAGGTGATTCCGCCCAAGTATTTCGCACAAATCGGGGAAAAGCAATTTGCCGTTCAGCCTTGCGGCACGGGCCCGTTCCGGTTTGTGGAATGGAGGCGCGGCGCCGGCGAGGTGCTGATGGAAGCCTACGATCAATATTGGGGCGGCGCAAGCGGCATTCGCAAGCTGAAATTTGTCGCGGTGCCTGACGGCGCCGAACGGGTGAAAGGGCTATTGAATGGAACCATTGACCTGGCGGCCAATTTTCCTCCTTCCGCGAAAGAAATGGCGGAAGCGCAAGGCTGCCAGGTGGTCGGCACGCCCAGCGTCGGCGTCATGTATATCGGCATCAACACCCATCATGAGATTTTGAAAAACGTGAAGGTGCGGCAGGCGATCGCGCACGGCATCGACGTCCGGGAATTGATTGACAAGGAACTGAACGGAGCGGGCTATCCGCTGGCCGGCCCGGTGTATCCGCAGGCGTTCGGCGTGGACCCGGACTTGCCGCCGATTCCCTACGATCCGGACAAAGCGAGAACGCTGCTTGCGGAAGCGGGTTTTCCGGATGGCGTCGAAATCAAGCTCGAAGTGCCGGACGGCCGGTTTACGCAAGACAAGGAGATCTGCATCCGGATGGCGGAGCAGCTGGCGAAGGTCGGCATCCGCATCCGGCTGGACATCCAGCCGTGGGGACCTTTCATCGCCAGATTCCGCAATCACGAGTACGACGCCATGTACTATGTCGGCTGGGGCAACATCATGTTCGACCCGGACGATGTGTACCGCAACGCGTTTATCAGTCCGAATCCGTGGAACCCGACGGACTATCACCACGAAGAGATGGCGAAGCTGACGCTGGAAGCGGCGGGCACCCTCGATGAAGAGCGCCGCCGAAAGCTGTATTACCAAGCGGCCCGGATCTTCCGGGAAGAGCTGCCCTGGATTCCGCTGTTCCAATGCCATGACATGTACGGGCTGCATCCGGACTGGTCCTGGGAAGCGCGGATGGACGAGTCCATATATGTCTGCGACATAAAGAAAAAGTCCAAGTAAACGGGACAAGCGAACGGAGGAACGGGTAGCCATGCGGATGATGTATATCGACGGAAAATGGGTGCCTTCCGTATCAGGCGCCACCAGGGACATCATCAATCCCGCCACCGGCGAGACGATCGCCGCCGTGGCGGAAGGCGGCCGGGAGGACGCGCGGCTGGCCATCGCCGCAGCCCGCCGCGCCTTTGACGAAACCGACTGGCCGCGCTGGTCGCACCGCGAACGGGCCAGGCTGCTTATGAAGCTGGCGGATCTCATCGAGGCCAATGCGGCCGAGCTGGCCCGCATCGAGACCGCCAACAACGGCAAACCGTACGTGGACGCCGAGGACGACGCCTACACCGCCGCCAACGTGTTCCGCTATTACGCCGGGCTAATCGGCAAGCCTCAAGGGCAAACCTACGATTTGCCGCCGCCATATGAAGGCAAGGTCGTGCGCGAGCCCATCGGCGTATGCGGCCTTATCGTTCCGTGGAATTTTCCGCTGATGATGGCGTCATGGAAGCTGGCTCCTTGTCTGGCCGCCGGCAACACCGCCGTGTTCAAGCCTTCGGAAATCACGCCGCTTTCGGCCATTCGGCTGTTTGAGCTGATGGAGGAAGCCGGTTTCCCGCCGGGCGTCGCCAATTTGCTCCTTGGCAGCGGGGCGGAAGCGGGCGCGGAGCTCGCCGAAAGCATGCTCGTCGATAAAATCGCTTTCACCGGCGGGACCGAGACCGGCCGCAGCATCATGCGCGCGGCGGCGGGCAACATCAAGAAAATTTCCCTCGAGCTTGGCGGAAAATCGGCCAACATCGTCTTTGCCGACGCCCGTTTGGACGTAGCGACGGATTACGCGGTCTTTGGCATTTTTCTGAACGCGGGGCAGGTGTGCGCGTCCGGGTCACGGCTTTTGGTGCAGGAGTCGATTTACGAGCAGTTTATGGAGATGCTCGCGGCCAAGGCGGGCCGCATCCGCGTCGGCAACGGCATGCATCCGGAAACGGAGATGGGGCCGCTGGTGTCGAAGGCGCACATGGAAAAAGTGCTGAATTATATTGAGATCGGCAAACAGGAAGGAGCCGAGCTTGTCACCGGCGGCCGCCGTCTGCTCGACGGGGAGCTGGCCAAAGGCTTTTTCGTCGCGCCGACGATTTTCACGAACGTCACCAGCGACATGCGCATCTGCCGCGAGGAAATTTTCGGTCCCGTTCTCGTTGTGCAAACGTTTAAGGACGAGGATGAGGCCGTGCGGCTCGCCAATGATTCGATCTACGGGCTGGCGGGCGCGGTGTTCACCTCCGATTATGAGAAAGCCATGCGCGTCTCCAGCAAGGTACGCGCAGGCGTCTTCTGGGTGAACGCCTACCATCCGGCGTTTGTGGAAGCCCCCTGGGGCGGATACAAGCAAAGCGGCATTGGCCGGGAGCTTGGCACGTTCGGGCTGGAAGCCTACACCGAAGTCAAGCAGGTGGTGTACAACCGCCAGCCCAGACCGCTTAGCTACTATCACTGGAACCGCAATTGAAAAAGATGAACCCGTTCGGATCGCGAAGAAACAAGAGCCGGACGGGTTTTTCATATGGCATGGTCCGCCGGTTGGGCCCCCATGCGGCAGAGGGCATGCCGGTGGGGCGCATGGCGGCTGAGCGTATTGAGCGTATAAAGACAAAATGTGCTATGATGGTGCCGGAAATTCCAAAATGATATCGGGAAGGGTGGATGCGCTTGCGCTATGCGGATTTTGTGCAGCCGGATGCGGAGACATGGCTGAAAAAATTTCGCTTTTCGGTGCCGATCAAACCCCGGTATTCGGAGACGGATATGTCCGGGCACATCAATAACGTCAGTTATTTTATTTATTTCGAGCAGGGACGCGTGGACTACATGCAGCATTTGGGGCTGTCGGAGCATTTGTGGAACGAGGAGCTCATGGGGGTTGTGGCGGATCTGGAATGCCAGTATCTGAAGCAGACGTATTTGCGGGAAAACTTGCGCCTCCATGTGCGGACCGCCCGGCTGGGCCGGTCTTCATTCGACATGGAGTACGCGCTGACGTCAGAGGCGACGGGTGAATTGAAAGCCACGGGCCGAGGCGCGATGGTGGTGGTGGCCCGCGCCACCGGCCGGAGCGTCCCGCTTCCGGAGATCGCCAGGGAGAGAATTTTGGCATTGGAAGGCGACACGGTTCTGCTTGCATGATTGATTTGGCTGCAAGTGTTCCTTTAATATGAGAGATGGGGATTGGAAAATATTCGGAAAAGGAGCAGATGAAAGCATGCGGGGTACATACGTTTTCGATTTGCTGGATGTGGTGGTAGGAAGAGTGCTCGATCAGGCGGCCTCATGCCCTGCGGACAAGCGGGATACGATCCTGCCCGGCTTCAGCAACAATGTTCGTTGGCAAGTTGGCCACATCCTGGCCACCACCGATGGGGCGCTGCACGGCTTTACGGGCATGGCAAGCCCGCTTTCGGAATCTTACCGGAAAAGCTTCGGAAACGGCACGAAACCGGCGGACTGGAACGACGAGACCCCGGACTGGGATGCGATCATTGCGAACCTGCGCGAAATGCCCGCCCGGCTTCGCGCGACGTTCGAAAGCAAATTGGACAGCACTTTGCCCGAAAACTTCGCCAAGGCAAAAACTCTGGATGAACTGTTGGTTGCCCTTACGGGCCACATCAACTTGCACCTGGGGCAAATCTCCGCCATGATCCGCACGCTGCGCCAGTAAGCAGCGGCTCTGGGGCCGTCCCTTAAACCGCTTAAGGGGCGGCCCTTCTGTCATGTTTCATGACTTTTGGGCCGCCCCGTGCCTGACAGGCATCACCGTGCGATAAACGTATGGTGAGATTCCGCCGCAGCGCATATCACTCGCTTACACGTTCTTCTTCGCCAGGCAGAAACGTATACCGATGATCCCGCGACGCTTCTTCGATTTCCGCAAACGCCCAGTGGCTTCTTGGCACATCCGGCCAGCTCGGCTGCGTGATCCCGTAGAGGGGGCCGCGTTCGAACAAACGGTAGATGATCGTCACGGCTTCTGCTCTTGTGACGTTTCTATTGGGCTTCTATGTGCCATCATCGTAGCCTGATCCACAAGTGAGAACAAACATGCCTTTAGATGACAATTGTCATGCAGGACTTTCGACGTGCATCGGATGCCGGAAACAGCCGGAACATGCGGCCGCATGAAATTCGTGTGCGCCGGACGGGTTTTCAATTTCCCGAATCTTGCGATATAATCCAAGTTGAGAGATTTGCCCTTGACAATCAAATCCATCGCCGAAAGGTGCCACGGCAGCGTCAGCCTTCGCTGCGCGGCCGGGGTTAAAAGGGAAGCCGGTGCGAATCCGGCGCGGTCCCGCCACTGTGAACCGGGGACAACCTCGTAATCCCACTGTTCCGCAAGGAATGGGAAGGGGAGGAAGTCGCGATACCCGGAAGCCAGGAAACCTGCCTTTCGTGCGGAGCCGTTGCAATCCTTCGCGGAAAAGGATGGGCTCAATCAGGATGCGGACAGCCAGGCCGAGCGCGTGCGGCCTTTTTGGCGCATTTTCCGCATTCGTTGCCATTTCCTGATTAGCTGACCCCTGTTTCCGGACGGAAACAGGGGTTTTCTCGTGATGGGCGGCTGCTTGGACCGATTGGCTCATGGGTTCATTTCTCCTTGACAATTTCGAAATGGGAAGGAGCATGAGAAAACATGAAGCTTGCCAACGCGCACGCGAAAAACCTCGGGAAAATCATCGCGCTCCTTGCGCTGTCCGCGTTTCTCGCGCTGGCCGGCTGCGGCCAAAAACCTGAGGGAAGCGCCGTGAATGCCGGGCCGGGAGAAACCGCATCGGCCGGATCGGAAACTGCGCAGACGAAACAAAACGGCGAAACCGGCGGCACGGAAGAGGAACAATCGGCCAAACGGACCGTTTATCCGCTGACCGTTCAGGATTCGACCGGCGAAACCTTCGTCTTCGAGCGGGCGCCTGAGCGGATCGTTTCCACGTCCGTGGCGGAGACGGAAATTTTGTTCGCCCTGGGGCTGGGGGATCAGGTGGTCGGCGTCTCCGACTTTGACAACTATCCGCCGGAAGTGGAGACGAAGCCGAGGATGGGAGGACTTCTTGAACCCAATGTGGAGGCTATTTTGGCGGCCAATCCCGATCTGGTCGTCACCGGCGTGACCATCAAGGAATCGGCGCTTATGGAGATGCGCAGGCTCGGCTTGAAGGTGTTCCGAGCGGACCCGCAAAATGTGGAGGACGTGTTGGATAACATCCTTCTGTTCGGACAGATCCATGACCGGCAGGCGGAAGCCGAGGCGCTGGTGGCCAAAATGCGCGAAGACATCCGCAAGGTGACGGAAGCCGCCGCCCGGCTGAAACCGGAAGAGAAGAAAAAGGTGTATCTGGAATTTTCACCAGGCTGGACCGTCGGCAGGGGCGAGTTTATGCACGAATTGGTGGAGATGGCGGGCGGCATCAACATCGCGGGCGATCTGGAAGGCTGGAACATGGTGAGCGAGGAAATGGTGATTGCGGCCAACCCCGATGTCATCATCTATGCGAAAGATCTTGTAGACCATGTAAGCGGCCAAAAACTGGAGGACATCATCCGCAGCCGCAGCGGGTGGGGGCAAATCAGCGCCATCGCCCATGACCGGCTCGTGGGCATCGACGATGACATCCTGTCACGTCCCGGACCGCGGATCACGGAAGCGCTCCTTGAGATCGCGGAAGGCATCTATCCCGGGGCGGTCGAGCGGTGAGCGGCAAGCTCGCGCTGTGGGGAGGGGCCGGCGCGGCGCTTCTCCTCATCTCCGTCATCGTCAGCCTGTCGCTCGGCTCCGCGCAGCTTCCGCTGGCGCATGTCTGGGGTATCCTGTGGCATCAGCTCCCCATGGTGGGAGACTGGGTGCGGGCGGACTGGCCGCTTTCGTCGGAAACCATCATCCTCGAAGTGCGGCTGCCCCGCGTCCTGCTGGCCATCCTGACCGGCGCCTGCCTGGCCCTGGCGGGTGCGGGTTTTCAGGGGGTGCTGCGCAATCCGCTGGCGGATCCCTACACGCTGGGCGTGGCTTCCGGCGCGGCGGTGGGGGCATCCTTCATCATTCTGTTCGGGCTTCAGGCGGCGCTGTTTGGCGTCTGGACGATTCCCGTCGTGGCGTTCGTCACCGGGATCGTCAGTCTCATCCTCGTGCTGCGCCTGGCGAACATTCACGGCAAATTGCAGCTGGAGACGCTGATCTTGTCGGGCGTGGTGGTGCAGGCGTTTCTCGGGTCGTTGGTGTCGTTCATGGTATCGCTGTCCGACCGCGTCGTCAACGAAATCGTGTTTTGGCTGATGGGGAGCCTCGCGATGCGCGGATGGTCGTTTGCCTACTTGCTGATCCCCTTTCTGACCGCCGGTTTCGCGGTGCTCCTTATCTTTGCCCGGACGCTGAACCTGCTGGCGCTGGGTGAGCGGCAGGCTGAGCATCTGGGCGTGCGCGTCACCCGGACGCGGCTCGTCGTGCTGGTCGCATCCACGTTCATGACGGCCGCGGCGGTCTCGGTGGCGGGCACGATCGGGTTTGTCGGGCTTGTGGTGCCCCATCTGGTGCGGCTGGCGGCAGGACCCGACCACCGGCTGCTCATTCCTTTGTCGGCCCTTTTCGGCGGCATTTACCTGCTCTGGGCGGACACGCTGGCGCGCATGGCGCTGAGTCCGGCGGAAATCCCGCTGGGGGTTGTCACCGCCTTTCTGGGCGCGCCGTTTTTTGCCTATTTGCTGAGAAAAAACAAGAAAATGGCGAGGGCTTGAAAACATGCTGCATGTGCAAGACGTGAGCAAATCCTACGGCGGCAGCGCCGTGCTGAAACAGATTGCGTTTTCGGTCCGCCGCGGGGAGTTTTTCGGCATCCTCGGGCCGAACGGCAGCGGCAAGTCGACGCTGCTGAAGCTGATTTCGGGCGTGGAGAAGCCCGACGCCGGACGGCTCGTGTTGGAAGGGAAGCCCTTGTCGGCGTATACGCCCAAGCAGCTTTCGCGGATTCTCGCGGTGCTCTTGCAGGAGCCCCTTCCCGATGTCGGTTTTACGGTGCGGGAAGTGGTGGAGATGGGACGGTATCCGTATCAAAACTGGCTCGGAGAGGAAAAAGGGCCCTCGGGGGCGCTGGTGGATGCGATTCTCGAGAAACTGGATCTGACCCATTTGCAGCACCGCTCCCTTCAATATTTGAGCGGCGGAGAACGGCAGCGGGTGGCCCTCGGCAAGGTGATGGCGCAAGAGCCGCGGCTTCTTCTGCTCGATGAGCCGACGACCTATCTCGATATCGGCTACCAGGTCCAGATGATGGACCTGATCATGAACTGGCGGCGGCAGACCGGCCTTACCGTGGTGGCGGTGCTGCACGATCTGAACCTGGCGTCGATTTATTGCGACCGGATGCTGGTGATCCGGGATGGCACGGTGAGGGCCATCGGCACGCCCGCCGAGGTCATCGGCAGCGACCTGATCCGCGAAGTGTACGGCGCGCGAGCCATCGTCGTGGAGCACCCGGCGCTCCGTCTGCCGCAAATCATGCTACAGCAAGGGAGAGATGCGCATGGATCTTTTGAAACAAACGATTGAAAGCATCCGCCTGCCGGATGGGCATACAGAGCGGGAGGCCGCCCAATATTTGGACACGCTGACCAAGCCGCCGGGCAGCCTGGGCCGGCTGGAGGAGGTGGCCGTGCGGCTGGCCGGCATCACCGGCGAGCTGGCGCCTTCACTTGCGAAAAAAGCGGTAGTGGTGATGGCGGCCGACCACGGCGTGTGCGCGGAGGGCGTCAGCGCGTTTCCGCAGGAAGTGACGGCCCAGATGGTGATGAATTTCCTAAACGGCGGCGCGGCCATCAATGTGCTGGCCCGCCGGGCCGGCGCCGACGTCATTTGCGTCGATGTCGGCGTGGACGCCGATTTGCGCCACGAACGGCTGATTGTGCGCAAAATCCTAAGGGGGACGGGCAACATTGCCCGGGGGCCGGCCATGGACAGGGAAGAGGCGGTGCGGGCCGTCGAATGCGGCATCGAGGTGGCCGGCATGCTGGCGGATCAAGGGTATCGTCTGCTGGCCACCGGCGAAATGGGCATCGGCAACACGACGGCCAGCGCCGCGTGTTTTGCGGCCTTCTGCGGCCTGGATGCGGCGGAAGCGGTCGGACGGGGCACCGGCGTGGATGATGAAGGCTTGCGGCGGAAGCAGGAAGCGGTGGCCCGCGCCATCGCGGTGAACGCGCCGGATGCGCGCGATCCGCTGGATGTGCTGAGCAAGCTGGGCGGGCTGGAAATCGCCGGGCTGGCCGGCGTCATCCTCGGCGCCGCCGCCCGGCGCTTGCCCGTGGTGATTGACGGGTTCATTTCCTCCGTGGCGGCGCTGGCGGCCTCGCGCCTTGCGCCGCAAGCCCTCGCGTACTGTTTTGCGTCCCATCTGTCCGCCGAGCGCGGCCACAAGCGGCTGCTTGAGCATTTGGGCCTTAAGCCCATGCTGGATCTGGAAATGCGGCTGGGCGAAGGCACCGGCGCGGCGCTGGCGTTTCCGATCTTGGATGCGGCCGTCAGCATCATGAAGGAAATGGCCACCTTCGACAGCGCCGGCGTATCCCGGGGGCAGGGGGAGCCGCTGGCCGCACCCCCGACCGCATAAGCGAGGCGAAGACGCATGATTGTTCTCATCACCGGCGGGGCGCGGAGCGGCAAGAGCCGCTTCGCCGCCCAATATGCCGCTTGTCTCGGCGCATCCGGGCTGTTTGTGGCCACCGCGGAAGCGCTGGATGACGATATGCGGGCGCGCGTCGCCGCGCACCGGAAGGAGCGGGAGCTTGCGGGATTTGCCTGGGAGACGGCGGAGGAGCCGCTGGATTTGTGCGGGGTCTTGCGCGCCTCCCGCCATCCGGTCATTTTGGTGGATTGCCTGACATTCTGGCTGTCCAACTGGCTCATGAAATGGGAGCGGGAGGAAAACCGGGCCGGACTGCTGGCGGACAAAATCGGGGAACTGGCGGCCACCCTTGCTTCCCATACGAGCCACGTTCTGCTGGTCACCAATGAAGTCGGCGCCGGCGTCGTGCCGGAATACCCGCTGGGCCGCGAGTTTCGGGATCTGGCGGGCATGATGAACCAGCGGATCGCCGCGGTGAGCGACCAGGTGTTCCTCGTGACGGCGGGCATACCGGTCGAACTGAAAAGCCTGGCTTTCCGGCTGCCGGAGAAGCCGGATCGGCCGTAACGGAGCCGCTAAGGGCATGGCGCGTCGTCTGACATTTCGGTCCCCGTACGGGCGGGTGCAGGAAATATGCTGTTTTTTTCATGGCAAGAGACATTGCTGATGGTCATGGCCGCGCTGGCGCTGGACTGGCTCCTGGGAGACCCTCGTTGGCTGCCGCACCCGGTGACGGGCATCGGCAAGCTCATCGCATGGCTGGAGAGGAAACTGTACGGATTTTTAGCCAAACGGCTGGGCGGCATCATCCTGGCGGCGAGCGTCACCCTCGGTGCGGCGGCGCTGACCTGGTGCGTGACGGCGGCGGCATGGCAGGTTCATCCGTGGCTAGGGTATGCCGCCCACACCTGGCTGATCAGCACCACGCTGGCGGTCAAAGGCCTGAAAGACGCGGCTATGGAAGTTTATCATCCGCTCATGCGCGGCGATCTGGAGGAAGCCCGCAGCAAAACCGGCATGATCGTGGGCCGGGATACGGAGCATCTGGACGGGCCGGAGCTGACCCGTGCGGCGGTGGAAACGGTGGCGGAAAACACGACGGACGCCTTCGTCGCTCCGCTTCTTTATGCGCTGCTTGGTGCGGCGCCGCTCGCCATGTTTTACCGCGCCGCCAATACGCTGGATTCCATGGTCGGTTACCGCAATGCCAAATATGCGAGGTTCGGCTGGGCATCCGCCCGCCTGGACGATGCGCTGAACTGGATTCCGGCACGCGTGGCGGGGGTGCTGCTTTTGGCCGCCGCATGGCTGTACCCACATGGCTCGGCAACGGATGCCTGGAAGTCCTGGCGCGCTTTTGCCCATCTTCATCCCAGTCCCAACAGCGGCATCCCCGAGGCGGCCGTGGCGGGGGCCCTCGGCATCCGTCTGGGCGGCGTCAACCGCTATGGCGGCATCGTCAGCGAAAGGGCGTATCTGGGATGGGCCAAGCGGCCGCTGGTGCCCGAGGACATCCGCCACGCGGTCCGGCTATTGGATCTGGCAAGCTATCTGGCGATGGGAGGATTGCTATGCGGCGCTTTGGCGATGCTGTTTTGAGCTGGCTTGCGGCGTTGGCGGCAGCTTTTCAATTTTTGACCCGCTTCCCGCTGGCAGTCCGCATGACGCCGGCCGACGTCCATTTTCGCCGCAGCGTCGTGTTTTTCCCGGCGGCCGGACTGGCCGTCGGCGCAGTGACGGCGGGGATCGCATGGGCACTGGCGCAGGTCGCGCCGCCGTCCGTCGCCGGGATTTTGGCGGTGGCTGTCTGGACGCTGGTGACCGGGGCGCTTCATCTGGACGGCCTCATGGATACGGCCGACGGGCTCTTCAGCCACCGGCCGCGGGAACGGATGCTGGAGATCATGAAAGACAGCCGCAGCGGCCCCATGGGCGTCATGGCTTGCGTGCTGGATCTCCTGCTGAAAGCGGCATGCCTGATCTATCTGGCGGAGATGGATGTCCGGATGGCGTGGCTGCTCCTGGCGCTCGTTCCCGTGTGGAGCCGCGCTTTCATGGCCTGCGCCATCGTCCGGTGGCCGTATGCCCGCAAGGAAGCGGGGCTCGGGGCGCTGTTTCGCTCGGCCCGCGGCCGGCATGCCTGGGCGGCGTGGGCGGTCGCCATGCTCATCACCGTGCCGGCGGTCTTTTCGCAAACGGGCACCGGCGCGGCGAAATGGGGGCTGGCGCTGGGCTTTTGCCTGCTTGCCTATGGAATCGGCGCCGCGCTGGCTTCCGCCATCAACCGCAAGCTGGGCGGGCTTACCGGGGATGTGTATGGAGCCTTGAACGAAGCGGACGAAATCGTTCTGCTTTTGGGGATCGTCATCTGCTTGCACAACGGTGTTTTCGTTGCGTAATTTAGCGCATGCGCCGTCGGGCGCGGCTGGAAGGGGGAAACGAAGAATGACGGGTGGTGAAAGGATGGCGCTGGAGCGGTACGGCCACGGCGGAGACCTGGAAACGGCGGCGGAAAATTACGGTCGTCCGCCGGAGGAGTGGCTGGATTTCAGCGCCAACATAAATCCATGGGGACCGCCGGATGTCGTCGGCCGGCTCATGAAGGAACGCTGGCGGGAAATTGCGCGCTACCCGGACCCGGCCAGCCGCAGGTTGCGCCGCAAACTGGCGGAGACTTGGCAAATCCCGCCGGAAAGCATCCTCGTCGGCAACGGGGCGGCGGAACTGATCGATCTCATCATGCGAGATATGGGCCCGGAAGAGGCGGTGCTCGCCCGCCCGTCCTTTTCGGAATATGAGGAAGCGGCCGCAAAAGCCGGCATGCGGGTGAAGGATGTGTATTTGTGCCGGGACCAGAACTTTGCGGTAACGGATGCGGCTCCTTTCTTGCGCCGCACCGTCATGCTGGGGCACCCGAACAACCCGACGGGCCGGCTTGTACCCCGGCACGTGCTGGAGGAGATCGGGGATTCGGGCTCGCAGATGATTCTGGATGAGGCCTTCATGGACTTCGTTCCGGATGAGAAGGAGCGGTCGTGGATCCGGCAGGCGGCGGAATCCGGGCATGTGGCTGTAATCCGGTCCATGACCAAATTTTATGCGATTCCCGGCATACGCCTCGGATTTTTGGTGGCGCATCCGGACCGGATTCGCCGGCTGGAGGGGAAGAAGACGCCCTGGAGCGTCAATTTTTTGGCCCAACTGATCGGGGAAGCGGTGCTGGACGAGCATGAGTACGCGGCGCGCACACGGGCGTGGCTGCTTGAGGAGCGGCCTTTTTTGTTCCGGAAACTCGAAGAGTTGGGCCTTGCGCCGGTGCCCGGGGACGCCAACTTTTTGCTTGTTTTTCTGCCGAAAGAAAGCGGCTGGACGGCCGCTTGCCTGCAGCAAGCGATGGCGCGGAAAGGCATCCTGCTCCGCGACGCTTCGACTTTTCGGGGACTGGACGAATCCTGCTTCCGCATCGCCATTCGCCGGCGGGAAGAAAACCTGCGTCTGCTGGCGGCGTTAAAGGAGTGTCTGGCATGTCCGTGACATTGGGCCGGCGGGACCGGGGCCAGGCAGCCGTCATGATGCTGCAAGGAACGGCGTCGGATGTGGGCAAAAGCGTGCTCGCGGCCGCGTTTTGCCGGATTTTCAGGCAGGACGGCTTCCGCGTGGCGCCCTTCAAATCCCAGAACATGTCCTTGAATTCCTATGTAACCCTTGACGGCAAGGAAATCGGACGGGCCCAGGGGATGCAGGCGGATGCTTGCGGCATTGCGGCGACCACCGATATGAACCCGATTTTGCTCAAACCGACGAAAGACATGGCCTCGCAAGTGATCGTGCACGGAAAGCCCGTTGGCGACTGGGAGGCGAGGGATTACCGTGAGCAATTTCTTCCCCGGGCGGAAGCGATCGTGAAGGAGGCGCTGGCCCGCCTGCGGGCGGCGTATGACATTGTGGTGATCGAAGGCGCGGGCAGCCCGGCGGAAATCAACCTGAAGGAACGCGACATCGTGAACATGCAACTGGCCGCATGGGCGGACGCGCCGGTCATCCTCGTGGCCGACATCGACCGGGGCGGCGTTTTTGCGTCCATCGTGGGCACGATGGAGATTTTGACACCCGAGGAAAGGGCTCGGGTGCGCGGCGTGGTCATCAACAAGTTCCGGGGAGATTTGGCGCTGCTCAAACCCGGCCTGGATTGGCTGGAGCGCCGCATCGGCAAGCCTGTGCTGGGCGTGGTGCCTTATTTGGAAAAATTGCTGCTGGAAGATGAGGACTCCGCGTCTTTGGACCGGCGCGAAAGCTTCGGCGGATCCGGGGAAAACGCCGCATTGCCCGGGGATGACGGGATGCATCGGGAAGCGGCGGTTTTTCTGGACATCGCCGTCGTGCGCCTGCCGCGCATTTCCAATTTCACGGATTTTGACCCGCTGGCTGCAGAGCCCGGCGTCCGCGTTCGCTATGTGCGCTCCGCGGCGGAGTGGGACGAGCCCGATGTGGTCGTTCTGCCCGGCAGCAAAAACACGGCGCTGGACTTGCTCTGGCTAAGGGAAAGCGGCCTTGCGGCCCTGCTTGACCGCCATATCGCGCGCGGCGGCAGCGTCGTCGGCATTTGCGGGGGCTATCAAATGATGGGACTGCGGCTCAACGACCCCGATTCGGTCGAATCGGACGAAGCGGAACTGGAAGGGCTCGGCCTGTTTCCGATGGAGACGGTGTTTGCGAAGGAGAAGAAGACGGAACGGGCGGTTGGCCATTTGGCGGCGGACGTTTTGGGCGTCAAAGCCGGCATAACGATCGAAGGCTACGAAATCCATATGGGGCAAACCCGCCTTCTTGCGCCGGTGGTGTCGCCTTTTCGCATCCGCAGCGCCCGCAGCCCGGACGAACCGGCGTCCTATCATGCGGATGGCGTGGCGTCGGGCGATGGCCGCCTGTGGGGGACTTACATCCACGGGATTTTTCACAACGATCGGTTTCGCCACGAGTGGCTGAACACGCTGCGGCGCGCCAAAGGGCTGAAAACTTCGGACCGGCTGATTCCTTTCCGGAGCCTGCGGGACCAGGCCTTTGACCGCTTGGCGGACCATGTCCGGCGGCACGTGGACATGGCGCGCGTTTATGCGCTGATCGGCAAACAGGCATAACCGGCATTTCAAGCTGGCCAAAAGTCCAGGACGGCATCGGCCTGAGGTTGGTGGCGGCCTGACCCGTCCTTCCGGTACAATGTTTTTGTTCATCGATATCGCAAAGGTTATCGCATATCGCGATCCGCGGAGGAAACCCGTATGAAGAGCCGTTCCTTAATGGGGATCGTGTTTTTGGCCATCGGCGCGGTGCTCCTGTTTTTTGCGGAGCAAGGCGCCCTGGAGCCCGGCAGCCTGATTGCCTATACCTGGCCGAGCCTGTTTGTGATTCCGCTGGGCGTCATGTTTCACTGGATGTATTTTACGCTGCTGGGCGGCAGAGGGGCGGGCGTGCTCATTCCCGGCGGCATTTTCCTGACGGTGGGCGTGATTTGCCAGATCGGTATGCTGACGGACGGATGGAGCTGGCTCTGGCCGGGGTTCGTGCTCGCGCCCGCCGTCGGGCTGTTTGAGTTTTACTGGTTCGGGAATCGGAACAAATGGCTGCTTTTGCCCATCGGAATCTTGACGGTGCTGTCGGGCATCTTTTTCACCGTGTTTTCCATCGGCACGTGGATGCGGCAACTGTTCCAGCAGCCGGTTCTGGCGATTGTGCTGATTGTGGCCGGCGTTTTTCTGCTTCTCGGACGGAACCGGGAAGAAACCTCACGATAGCTGCTTGACAACAGGTGTTTTGACGAGCGTGCTCGGTGAAAATGCCAGATGAAAATGCCTGACGAAAATCGCTGACGAGAATACCTGATGAAATTGCCTCATTGCCTTACGGCCGCCGCGCCGTCTGCCGCGATTGTCCCCGTTTCCCGGCGCATGGCGCCGGAGCGTTTGCGGCAAACTAAGCCAAAAAAAGGAAGGCGGCATGCATCATGTCTCCCCGCTACATCATCATCAAGGAACCGCGCAGAAATAAAGCGCCCCAGGATGCGAATAATCCCGGCAGCCAAACGTTGCCGGCCATGCAGATGCAGTCCGCCGGGACCGCCGATATGGCGCCGCTCGGCCCGGAGCCGCAGGAAACCGCTGCGTCCGAAGCGCTAACGGACATATCGAACCCTTAGAAGCCGAATTTCGAGGTTTTGACATTATAACGGACACTAGCGACGCTTAGAGCCCCAAAAGTCGCGTTTGGGCGGCAAAATTGGGTTCTAAGCGTCTGCGGTGTCCGTTACATTTTTGTATATGCCGAAAAAACCGCGCTAAGCGTTCCGTATGTCCGTTACAGCCGTAAGCCGCATCGAATGATAATCGATTTTGTTGATGGGGATGTTTACTTGTGTTAGATTCAAGGTAGGACAGCTTGCAATTTTTGGCTGGCGCAGGCTGGGTATATGAACATGGAAAGGGTGATGGCGCTGTGATGAGGATTTTCGAGCTGCAGCGGGGCATCGTGGCTCCGGTGCGCATTCTCACGGCGACCTATGCCCATAACCAGCAGTATTATGACCAGGCGGATTGGCATACAAAGCTGCGGAAACGGCGGATGCCCGAACAGAAGGTTCAGTCGCAGATTCGACAGGCGGCGCATCACGTCGCTTCCTTGCTGAAGGCGGCCGAAAAAATACGCGAAGCGGCGGAGGATCTGCGGAATGTGCGGATCGCGCCGGAGGCGGGACAGGAAACGGCGAAGACGGCGCCGGCCGCCGCGGATCCGAAAGCCATGAAGGAACAGCTGCGGCAGCTGCTGTCGGCTTACAATACGGCGCTGCAAATGCTGGAGGAAGCCCAGCCTTATGTGAAGCGCGCGGTGCGGAACCAGTTCAGCCAGGCGGCTGTGGGGTATCAGATATACGGTATCCATCAACAGGCCGATGGGACCCTGGAACTGGACGAAGAACTGCTGGAATCGCAACTGCGCAGGTATCCGGAGCAGATGATCCAGGCGCTGGCCGGCCGGAACGGTCTGGCGGACAAGCTGGCGGCGCAAGCGGAGAAGCTGGCGCGCGAACCGGCCTCCGCGCTTCTGGGACCGCTTTTTCATCCGCAGTCTCCGCTGCCGGAATACCGGTACCAGATGCTCCGGGGCAACACGTTTCGTGCCGGCATGCTGATTGATTTCGTGATCTGAATCATCCCGGGTTTGCGATCCGCATTCATCTCGGGCAGCAAGGGGGACAACAGGCATGCATCTGGTCACGGCAGGTGAAATGCGGGCCATCGATCAATACGCGATTCGGACGATCGGTCTGCCGTCGCTGGTGCTGATGGAAAACGCGGGCCGGGCGGTGGCGGAGGAAGTGATCCGGCTCAGCGAGCGGCTCGGCCTTCCGCGCGGCCGGAGCGGACGGCCGCCGCGCTGGCTGATTTTGACGGGTAAAGGCAACAACGGCGGCGACGGCATCGTGGCGGCCCGGCATTTGGCGGAAGCGGGATACGAGGTCCATGTGCTGTATGCCGTCCCGCCGGAGGACTGGCAGGGCGAGGCTGCCGTGCAGCGGGACGTCGCGGCGCGCATCGGCCTGCCTTCGTCGGTGTACAGGCCGGGCGAAGCGGTGAACTGGGAGCGCTGGGACGGCATTGTCGACGCGCTGCTCGGGACGGGTTCGGCGGGCGCGCCCCGCGAGCCTTACGCTTCGCTGATTCGGGAAGCCAACGCCAGCGGGTTGCCGATCGTCGCGGTGGACTTGCCTAGCGGGCTGAACGCGGATACCGGCGAGACGGCGAACCCGTGCATCCGCGCCCGCGTCACGGTGGCGCTGGCGCTGATGAAGCGGGGGCTTTTGCTTTACCCGGGCGCGGAGGCGGCCGGCGAAGTCGTCGTCAGGCCCATCGGCATTCCGCCAGCGGCGGTGGACCAGCAGCAGGTCCAGACATACATGCTGAATGAAACGTTTTTGAACCGTCAATTTGGCCTGAATGTGCCGCCGGCAAGAAAGGCCGATACCCATAAAGGCACTTACGGCCATGTGCTGGTGGCGGCCGGTTCCAGAAACATGAGCGGCGCGGGCCTCATGTGCTCGCGGGCCGCCCTGCGGTCCGGCGCGGGCCTTGTGACCTGGGCCGTGCCTGAGCTTTTGGCGCTGCCTATGGCCGGGCGGTTGCCGGAAGCGATGATTGCCGGCGTGGCCGACGAGGGCACCGGCGAATGGCGCGCCGCCGATCCGCAAGCGGTGGCTGCCCTGGCCCAAGGCAAGCAGGCGATGGTGGCGGGGCCCGGCATGGGACGGTGGCCCGGCGATGCGAAATGGCTGAGGGCTTTGTGGGAAGCCGCCGATTTGCCCCTGGTGCTGGATGCCGACGCGCTGAACATGATCGCCGCGTCGGAAGAGCCCTTTGCCGCTTGGCCGAAACGGAATCATCCTGCCGTGCTGACGCCCCACCCCGGCGAAATGGCGCGGCTCTGCGGCCTGTCCGTGGCGGAGGTGCAGCGGGACCGGATCGAGCTGGCCCGCCGGTTTGCGGAACGGCACGGCGTGACGCTCGTGCTGAAAGGCGCGCGGACGGTGGTGGCGTCGCCCGGCGGCAGCGTTTGCGTCAATACGACCGGAAATCCCGGCATGGCCACGGGAGGGGCGGGCGACGTGCTGGCCGGCATCATCGGCGGGCTGCTGGCGCAAGGGCTGGACAGCTTCGCCGCGGCGGCCCTGGGCGTGTATTGGCACGGCCTTGCGGGCGACCGCGCCGCCGCCCGGCGCCCTGAGGCAGCGTCGCTCATCGCGGGAGACATTATCGAGGCCCTGTAAAGAACGGGCATGCCGAGGACGGCCCCATAAAGAAATAGACCAGGGAATCCCTGGTCAGCCTGTTGAAAAACCTCAACAGGCTATTTTTTATCTGCATTATCTTTAACAAATCACCGCGTTAATGTGGTATAATTTAAGTATCCTACATATGGCGGTGATCTCGTGCTTCGCTCTAATCCCAATGTCCAGAACCAATACGAATTCGTTTGTATTGAGGATCTTGTCCACCCTAATCATCCTCTGCGAAAAATCCAAAAGCACATCGACTTCTCCTTCATCCTCGATCTGGTTCGCCCCTATTACTGTGAAGATAACGGCAGACCTTCTGCTGACCCCATCATGCTCTTTAAGATGCTCCTTATCGGCTACCTGTTCGGCATTCGTTCGGAACGCCAATTGGAGATGGAAGTTCACTCTAACGTCGCCTATCGCTGGTTTCTTGGTCTTGGTCTTACGGACCGCGTCCCGGATCACAGCACGCTCAGTTATTTCCGCGAGCGCCTTCGCCCAGGAAATGTGCTGCAGAAAATCTTTGACGAAATCGTTCTTTTGGCCATGAAGCACCGCCTTGTGGCCGGCCGGGTGCTCATCACCGACTCCACCCATCTCAAGGCCAACGCCAATAAACGCAAATTTGCCAATGAGCAGGTTACGCAAAGCACCAAAGCTTACATGGATGAACTGGATGAGGCGGTTCGTCTGGACCGTGAGGCCAACGGAAAAAAGCCTTTAAAGAAACGGGAGGAGGTGAAGGAGCAAAAGGAGATTAAAGTAAGCACAACGGACCCCGACAGCGGCTATATGGTACGTGACGGAAAGCCGGAAGGCTTTTTCTACCTGGACCACCGGACGGTGGATCATAAGTACAATATCATCATGGATGTACATATCACCCCCGGCAACGTACATGATGCCGTGCCGTACCTCGAGCGCTTGGAGCATATCGTTTCAAAGTTTGGATTTGAGAGCACACTGGAAGCTGTTGCCCTGGATGCGGGATATTTTACCTCTCATATTTGCAAGGCGCTTCATGAGAAGAACATCTTCGCTGTGATTGGCTCAAGAGCCTATACACCGGCCAAAGGCTTAATGGCGAAATGGCGGTTCAAATACGATGCGGAAAAGAACGTATATATCTGTCCCCAGAAGCATGAGTTGAAATACAGCACGACGGACCGTAACGGATATCGCCAATACCGGTCCGATCCTGGTCATTGCGCCAACTGCCCCATGCTAAAAGAGTGTACACGGTCACAGAATAAGACGAAAGTAATTACGCGGCATGTGTGGCAAGACAGCAAGGAATGGGTTAAGGCCAATGGCCGGAGCAGATCGGGGAAATATTTGTACCGGTTGCGATACCAAACCATAGAGCGAAGCTTTGCGGATGCCAAAGAGCTCCACGGGCTTCGCTACTGCCGTTTCCGAGGGCGGGAGAAAGTGCAGGAGCAAGCGCTGCTGACCGCCACCAGCCAGAACATAAAGAAGATCGCCAATATCCTGGCCAAGAAGGCGGGATGAGGAGGCGATCTTTTTATTCTAAGTGGCTATATTCAAAACGGTTAATTTATTCCTGAAACAAAGTAAAAGCCCCGAAAAAACGGGGCTTTGCCAACAGGCTGACCTGATATGCTCCCCTCAAAGTAGACACCTGAAATAACAAAAATCAGGACTACCTTT